>ERZ869909.973-NODE-973-length-26415-cov-3.833131_pt1 | contig 26415 bp, 22 predicted proteins | sample MGYA00520892_ERZ869909 | MGnify/ENA primary metagenome ERZ869909 (study PRJEB32215, sample SAMEA104723947) | bioreactor metagenome | biome: bioreactor; feature: anaerobic bioreactor; material: water | place: China | collected 2015-03-12 ... | reverse complement strand
GACCGTGTGCAGGAGGGCACGGGCCTCACGGAAGCGTTCGAGCGCCAGCCCCGGGTTGCCGAGCTGCGACTCGACCCGCCCGCGAAGCCAGTTGCGATGGATGCGGTCCTGCAGCTCGGTCAGGTGTGCGTCCTCGACGCTGTCGAGTACGGCAGTCGCCTGGGCTGCCTCGTTCAGTTCGAGCAGCACTGAGGCAAGCGCGAGCTTCTCGACCTGGCGCTCGGCCTCCGGTGCGCCGCTCAGCGCAGCCTCGATCGACTCGGCCGCCAGCTCCCACTGGCCCGCCTGCTCGTGCACGTAGCCCTTGAGCGAATGGCAGCGCCAGAGCACGTGCGGAGGAAGGCCGGCAGCGAGCGCCCGCTGCAGGTGCTTGAGCGCACCGCGTTTCGAGCCGACCATGAAATGGGCGCTGGCCGCGTGGTAATGGGCTGTGCCACTGTCCGCCTCGAAGTCGCGAAGCGCGGTCCTGACCTCGCGGGCCGGTGCCTGGTCCAGGGCGGCTGCTTCCCAGTGCAGCGCGCGGTACAGGGGCTGGGCGACCACCGCGCTGTCCAGCTGGCGGGCGCGGGTGAGCGCCGAACGCGCATCCGTGCCCTGCAGGTCCCCGGTCAGCATGTGCAGTGAGGCCAGCTCGACACATGCCAGGGCGCGCTCGCGCCGGTCACGCCTGCTGCGAACGATCCCAAGCAGCACCTTGCCGGCTTCGACAAGGTCTCCGCTTTCAAGCGCAGCTTCCAGCAGCGGCTGGTCGTCTTGCCGTGAACGCCTGCGCATGGCGCAACGTTATCACGCCCCCACCCGCGCATGAGGGTTCCACGCTATCCTTGCCTGCGACATGGACTGGTTCGGCAGCTTCCTATCCGGATTGCTCGACCCGCGCACCCTGCAGGGTGCCGTGGTTTACGGAGCGATACTCTTCACGGCCGCGTGGCTGCTCTCGCGCGCGGTCGGCACCGTCGGTACGGCCGTGATGAAGCGTGAGGGTCGCGCCGGGTTCGACAGCACCTCGGTGACGTTCCTGCGTCAGATGCTTCAGGTGATCGTCTACCTGATCGCCTTCGGCGTGTTCTTCAACCTGATTCCGCAGCTCCGCAGCCTGGGCACCGCGCTCCTGGCGGGCGTCAGCATCGCTTCGGTAGTGATCGGCCTCGCGGCACAGAGCACGCTCAGCAACTTCATCGCCGGCATCTCGCTGCTGCTGTACCGGCCCTTCCGGGTGGGTGACCGCATCCAGGTGAACGCGCCTTCCGGACTTGAGACCGGCGTGGTCGAGGCCGTCATGCTCGGCTACACGGCCCTGCGCACGCCGGACCGGCGGCGGGTGGTGGTTCCCAACAGCATCATCGCCAACCAGGTCACCGTCAACCTGACGTACACGGCCAGCCGTGTGCTGACCAGCATCCCCTTCCGCCTGAGCGGGACTGAGGTCGAGCCCGCGCGCGGGATCATCACCTCGCTGACTGCAAGCAATCCGCAGGTCCAGAGCCTGGTCGACTGTCCCGTGACTGCGGTGTCGGGCAACACGATCACACTGACCCTGCGCGTCTGGTGCGTCGACCTGCTGCAGCAGGGGCCGATGACATGGGCGCTGATCGAGGCGGCGAAGGCCGAGCTGGAGGCCGCCGGCATCCGGCTGCTCCGGGCGGGCTAGGACGGACGGGCGCCGGAGTGACCGGGGCGCAAGGCGTCGGTCCGCCTGCGCCCCTAAGTCTGCCCGGTTCCCCCTGGCTCAGGGGGTGCCGCGCGCGTGCTCCCTGAAGCCGTTGAGCGCGGCACGTACGGCGGTTGGGTCGATCTCGCCGTGCCCGCGTCCGAAGGTGAGCGGTTCGAGCCGGACGTGGATCCCTGACACGTTCTGGTGCGGGTTGACGGAGACGAACTCCGGATGGAAGCCGAACGGATCGCCCGGGCGGACCTCGGTCAGGTCGACCAGCGGCTGCCAGGCCGCCACGACGTAGACGCCCGGCTGTACATTCATGAGCAGATACGGCTGCCTGCGTTCGCTGCCGGGCATCTGCAGCTCGAGTGAGCGGGAGTAGTCGAAACCGTCGTCACAGCCTGCCGTTCCGGGCGTGCACACGGCGAGCGCAGCAACGTAGACGGGCAGGTTGCCGGTTCCGGGCGGAGGCGGCGGCGTGACCGGAGGCTCGCCCGGTCCCGGGCCGGGTCCGGGGCCTGGCCCGGGGCCTGGCCCGGGGCCGCCCAGTCCTGCGAGCGCCGCGGCGGCATCGAGCAGCCCGGCCCCGCAGGCGAGGCTGTTCGGGCTCCTGCATTCAGCGGCGGTCAGCGGCACGGACGCCGCATGCAGGCGGGAGACGATCTCGGCGAACGTCAGCGCCGGGTTGAGCTCGAGCATTAGCGCCACGACGCCGGCCACATGCGGCGACGCCATCGACGTGCCCTCATAGAACGCCAGGGCGGGCCTGACTTCACCGTCGCCCACAGCGAGGATAGTGCTCAGTACGCCTGCCGGGAACTGTTCTTCGCCGAGCCTGAAGCCTATCGTGATGTCACCACCCGGGGCCATGACGTCCACGTGGTTGCCGTGGTTCGAGTACGGGGTGCGATCACCGAGCGGTCCGGTGGCACCGACGGTGATCACTCCCGGGCAGTTGGCCGGAACCACCGTGCTGGTGTCGATGTCGTCGTTTCCGGCAGCCACCACGACGATGACTCCTGCGCTGGCCATCGTCTGGAACATGTCGGCGATCCCGTCCGGGCATGCGGCTCCGGTGTTCCCGCCGAGGCTCATGTTGATCACCTTCGCGGGGTTCGGGTTGTCGGGCACGCCCGGGACGCTCCCGCCGGCTGCCCACCAGGCTCCGTCGAATATATCGACCATGCTTCCGCTGCCGTCGGTGTTCATCGTGCGGACGGCCACCAGCCGGGCTCCCCAGTGCACCCCCGCTACGCCGACGCTGTTGCCGGTAGTTGCGGCGACGGTGCCGGCCACGTGCACTCCGTGGGATACCTGGCTGTAATCGGTGTAGTCGGGCCCGCGCCCCGGACTCGGGTGGCCCCGGTCGTTCTGGGTGACGAAGTTGTAGCCGCCCACGTAGGCCAGGTCGGGATGAAAGTCTCCGGGCACCCCGCCGGAGTCCACCACGGCGATCGTGATCGAGTGGCCCGCCCCGGTCGTGATGTCCCAGGCCGCCGGCATGTTCATGCCCGGGTAGTGCCACTGCAGCGGGTAGTACTCGTCGTTGGGCTGCGCGAAGAGCTGCAACTGCCAGTTCGGGATGGCCTCGCTTACGTGTCCCAGCTTCGAGAGCTCGTCGGCCAGCGCGACGGTGGCGTCTGCGTCCAGGTCGCCCGCGTCAAACAGGTGATAACCGGTGGCAGCACTGTAGGCCCTGTGCTGCAGTGTCGTGAAACCGGCTGCGTGCAGGAGCTGCTCGGCGGAAGCCGGGCCAAGCTCAGAGTTCCCGTATGCCACGAGCACCTCGCCCGGGTTGACCGGAGCCAGCGGCAGTTCCGAGGCGTTGTGGGGAACCACCGTGATGCCGTCGGCGAGGACGGAGTCCTCCCCGAGCGGGGCGAACACGTGGCTTGCTGCCGCCGCGGCAAGTCCGTCGTCTCCCGTCTGCCCGAAGCTGATGCTGCCGGCGATGCTGCCGCTGCCCGCCCCGGGTCCGTCTCCGCCTCCCCCGCCTCCCCCGCCGCACGCGCTGAGAAGCGTAAGCGCCAGCACTGCGGCGCTCACGCTTCGGATCGACTGCCTGACGTCCACCATGCCTAGCCTCCAAGGGCGGCCGGGCTGAATCCCGGCGACTGCCCCTGTGAGGCTACGGCTGGGCCCCTTAACGGAGTATTAACTTGAACTCAGTTCGACACCGCGTGCGACCGCTCCGTGCTGAACTCGAGACCCTCGGCTCCGGCATCGACCCTGACGGTGTCCCCGTCGCTCACCTCGCCCGCGATGATCTTGCGGGAAAGTGGCGTCTCGAGCAGCTGCTGCACCGCCCGCTTGAGGGGACGTGCGCCGAACACCGGGTCGTAACCCGTGCGGGCGAGCTGCTGGAGCGCACCCTCGCTCAGCTCGAGCCGGATGCGGCGCTCGGCCAGGCGTTCGCGCACGCGGTCCAGCTGGATCTGGGCGATGCCGATCACCTGGTCCTGGCTGAGCGGGTTGAAGACGATGATGTCGTCGATGCGGTTGAGGAACTCGGGCCGGAAGCTCTGCCGCAGGATGTTCATCACGGTGTTCCTGACGTCAGCGAAGTCGGTTCCGGTCTGGCTGGCGGCCAGGATCTCGGGGCTGCCCAGGTTGCTGGTCATGATCACGATGGTGTTGCGGAAGTCGACCGTGCGGCCGTGCGAGTCGGTCAGGCGGCCATCATCGAGCAGCTGCAGCAGGACGTTGAACACGTCCGGGTGTGCCTTCTCGATCTCGTCGAAGAGGATGACGCTGTAGGGCTTGCGGCGGATCGCTTCGGTCAGCTGTCCGCCTTCCTCGAAGCCGACGTAGCCGGGAGGTGCGCCGATCATGCGTGAGACGGCGTGCTTCTCCATGTACTCGGACATGTCGATGCGCACGAGGTTGTCCTCGGTGTCGAACAGCTGCTCGGCCAGCGCGCGCGCTGTCTCGGTCTTGCCCACGCCGGTGGGCCCGAGGAAGATGAAGGAGCCGATGGGCCGGTCCGGGTCGGCCAGGCCGGCGCGCGAGCGCCTGATGGCGTCCGAGACGGCCGAGACGGCTTCTTCCTGACCGATCACGCGCCTCTGCAGTACCTCTTCCAGCTGCAGGAGCTTCTCGCGTTCGCCTTCGAGAAGCCGGGCGACCGGGATGCCGCTGAGCCGGCTGATGACCTCGGCGATGTCGTTCTCGCCGACTTCCAGGCGCACGTACTGGGCATCCTCAAGCTTCTCGGTCAGTTCAAGGAAGCGCTTCTCGAGGCCGGGCAGCTGGCCATAGCGAATCTCGGCGACCTGCTCGTGCAGGTAGTCGCGCTCGGCGGCTTCCATGCGCGTGCGCGCCTGGTCCAGTTCTGACTGCACGTTCTGGCGCTCCTCCAGCACGCTGCGCTCGGCTTCCCATTCGCTGCGTGCGGTCTCGATCCTGCCTTCGATGCTGGACAGTTCCTCCTTGATGCGCGCGAGCCGCGCGATCGAATCGGGATCCTCCTCGCGGGTGAGCGCGGACTCCTCGATCTGCAGCTGCAGGCGGCGTCGGTTGAGCGTGTCGATCTCCTCGGGCACGCTCTCCAGCAGCACGCGGTTGCGGCTGGCAGCCTCGTCGATCAGGTCGATCGCCTTGTCGGGCAGCCTCCGGTCGGGCATGTAGCGGTAGCTGAGCTGGGCCGCCGCGATGATCGCGGGATCGCTGATGCGGACGCCCTTGTGATGGAGCTCGTACTTGTCCTTGATGCCGCGCAGGATGCTGACGGTCTCCTCGACGCTCGGTTCGTCGATGATGACGGGCTGGAAGCGGCGTTCGAGCGCGGCGTCCTTCTCGAGCTCGCGGTCCTCCTTGAGGGTGGTCGCGCCGACCATGCGCAGCTCGCCGCGGGCGAGCGCCGGCTTGAGCATGTTGCCGGCGTCGACGGCACCCTCGGCCTTGCCGGCACCGACGATCGTGTGGAGCTCGTCGATGAAGAGGATCACCTCTCCCCTGGACTCGATGGTCTCCTGGATGACGGCCTTGAGGCGCTCCTCGAACTCGCCGCGGTACTTCGCGCCGGCGAGCAGGCTGCCCATGTCGAGGCTGATGACCCGCTTGCCCTGTAGCCCTTCCGGTACGTCGCGCTTGACGATGCGCTGCGCGAGGCCCTCGGCGATCGCCGTCTTGCCGACGCCGGGCTCGCCGATCAGGACGGGGTTGTTCTTGGTACGGCGCATCAGGATCTGGATGGTGCGGCGGATCTCGGCGTCGCGGCCGATCACGGGGTCAAGCTCGCCGTCGCGGGCGCGGGCGGTCAGGTCGGTGCCGTACTTCTCGAGTGACTCGAACGTGCTTTCGGCGGTGCGGGAGTCGATGCTGCGGCCTCGGCGGATGTCGCGCGCCGCCGCCTCGAGTTCCCGGCTGCCGGGAAGTCCGCTGTCGCTGTCTGCCTCGCTGAGGGCGACCAGCAGCGCATCGACTGCGACGAAGCTGTCGCCCCACTCGCCGGCCTTGGTTTCGGCGAGGGCGAGCGCCTTGTTGACGTCGCCGCTCAGGTATGGCCCGCCGGCGCCGGTGACCTTCGGGAGCGCCTGGATGCGGCTGCTCAGGTGGGCGTACGCCTGTGCCGGCTGGCCGCCTGCGCGTTCGACGACGCGGGCGGACGGGCTCTCCGGGTCCGCCACGAGGGCAGCAAGGAAGTGGGGTGTTTCAAGGGTCTGGTTCTGGTTGGTACTCGCGATGCTCAGTGCGCTTGAGAACGCCGCCAGTGCCGATTCGGTATAGCGTTCCTGGTTCATGAGGCACATTATCAACCTTGAGCGTGGTGTTGTCAAGTTTTGTAACTATCCATGAGTCAGCCGCGGATCGCGTCCCGGCCGGGTACACTCAGTCCTGTGATCAAGAACGTGGCAGTCCTGACAAGCGGGGGCGATGCACCCGGCATGAACGCAGCGATCCGGGCAGTCGTCCGCACCGCGGTACACGACGGCATCAGCGCCCACTTCGTCTATCGCGGCTTCCAGGGGCTCATCGAGGATGAGATCGAGGAAGTCGGGCCCCGAAGCGTCGCCAACATAATCCAGCGCGGCGGCACCGTCCTGCGGACCGCCCGCTCCATGGACTTCCTGAAGCCCGAAGGCCGGGCGACCGCCGCAGGGAACCTGCGCGCTCGCGGCATCGACGCGCTCGTCGTCATCGGCGGGGACGGCTCGCTGCGCGGCGCCAACCTGCTGGAACTGGAACAGGGCATCAGGGTGATGGGCCTGCCGGGCACGATCGACAACGACATCTACGGCACCGACGTGACCATCGGCTTCAACACCGCGATGAACGTTGCGGTCGACGCCATCGACCGGCTGCGCGACACCGCGGCCAGCCACGACCGCCTCTTCCTCGTCGAGGTGATGGGGCGCTACAGCGGGCACATCGCGCTCAACGTCGGCGTCGCCGTCGGCGCGGAGGCCATCCTGATTCCCGAGGTGAAACCGAGCGTCGAAGAAGTGTCCGATGCGCTCATCAAGGCGCACGAGCGCGGCAAGCAGAGCAGCATAGTCGTGGTCGCCGAGGGCGCGTTCGAGGGCGGGACCCTCGCGCTCGAACAGGAGATCGTCGACCGCTCGCACTACGAGGCGCGCACCACCATCATCGGACACGTCCAGCGCGGCGGCTCACCGACGACGCGGGACCGCGTGCTCGCCTCCCGGCTGGGCTTCGTGGCGGTGCGCGCCCTTCAGCTGGGCACCAGCAACGTCATGGTCGGGGTCGACAAGCGCGGCACGTCGTGGACCCCGCTCGAAGAGGTGACGTCGCAGACCAAGGAGATCGACTGGCAGCTGTTCGAGATCGCGCGCGTGCTCGCGATCTGACCCCTCAGCCGGCCCGGACGCGCACGAAGGAGTCCTTGCCCTTGCGCAGCACCACCGGCTCTGCCAGCTGCACGATCATCTGCGGGTCACTCACGACCTCGCCGTCAAGACGCAGGCCGCTGTTGCTGATCAGCCGTTTGGCCTCGCCGTTGCTGGCCGTCAGGCCGGCGAGCGTCGCCAGGCGCGCCGCGGTGAGCGGGGCTCCGCCCACGGCCTCGGCCGTCACCACGAACTCAGGCATCGACGCAGGCACCTCGCCGCGAACCACGGAGTCGTAGCGGGCCTCGGCGGCGGCAGCCGCAGCGGCGCCGTGATAGACGCCGACAAGCTCGCGCGCGTACGCGCGATGCGCTTCCTGCGGGTTCTGCTTCAGCCTGGCCATCATCCCGGCCTCGTCCAACTGGGTGCTGAGCAGCACGTAATGCCCGAACAGTGTGTCCGGCACCTGCATCGCCTTGCGGAACATCAGCTCGGGCGGCTCGGTCAGGCCGATGAAGTTTCCGAGCGACTTCGACATCTTCTCGACCCCATCGGTGCCGACCAGCAGCGGCGTCGTCAGCGCGACCTGAGGCTCCTGGCCGTATGCCCGCTGCACGTCGCGTCCGACCAGCAGGTTGAAAAGCTGGTCGGTTCCGCCCAGCTCGACATCCGCCCGGATCGCTACCGAATCGTATGCCTGCGCCAGGGGGTAGAGGAACTCATGAACCGAGATCGGGATGCCGGCACCGTAGCGCTTCGTGAAGTCGTCGCGTTCGAGCATGCGGGCGACCGTGTAAGTGCTGGCGAGCCTCACGAGTTCCGCGAAGCCGAGCTTCTCCAGCCATTCGGAGTTGTGACGGACCTCGAGAAGCTCAGGGTCTGTGTCAAGGACGAGGGTAGCCTGCTGCAGGTACGTCTCGCCGTTCGCGCGCGTCTCCTCGAGCGAAAGCGCCGGGCGCGTCTTGGAACGGCCCGAAGGGTCACCGATCGTGGCCGTGAAGTCCCCGATGATCAGCACCACCCGGTGGCCCAGGTCCTGGAACTGGCGCATCTTGCGCAGCACGACCGCGTGCCCGATGTGCAGGTCGCTGCTCGACGGGTCCACGCCAAGCTTGACGCGCAGCTGCCTGCCGTCGGCCGCCGCCGACTCAAGCTTCGACCTCAGTTCGACCGCCGGCTCGATGTGCTCGGCTCCACGTTCCAGTATCTTCAGGCTTGCTTCCACGTCCATCACAGGCGTCAATATAACCTCGCTGGCGCGCAATGCTAGCATTGGCGGGTGGACACTCCCGCCTGCAGTTTCGTGATCCTGGGCGTAACCGGCGACCTCGCCTCGCGCAAGCTTCTTCCCGCCCTTTACGCCCTGCACATGGACGGCGCCCTGAATCCCGGGACCCGGATCATAGGCTACGCGCGCAGTGCGGGTGATGACGCAAGCCTACGCGAGCGTCTCGGCGAGGCCGTCCGTGAGTACGTCAGCGACTTCGACGAGGACAGCTGGGCGGAACTGGCCGGGCGCATCACCTACCTGCAGGGTGACTACGACGATGCCGAAGGCTACCGGCAACTGGCCCTGGTCCTGGAGCAGACCGGACTTGCCAACCGCGTCTTCTATACCGCCACGCCGCCCTCCACGTACGCAGGCATAGTGCGCGGCCTCGCCGAAGCCGGGCTGGCCGAACCACCTGCGGACGGAAGCAGCCGCATCGTGATCGAGAAGCCGTTCGGCGACGACCTGGAGAGCGCGACGGCGCTGAACGAGCTCCTGGGGCAAAGCTTCACCGAGGAGCAGATCTACCGCATCGACCACTACCTGGCCAAGGAGACCGCCCAGAACCTCGCGGTGCTGCGCTTCGCGAACGCGCTGTTCGAGCCGACCTGGAACAGCCGCTACGTCGACCACGTCCAGATATCGATGAACGAGCAGATCGGCGTGGAGGACCGTGGCGCCTTTTACGAGGAAGCCGGCGTCATCCGTGATGTCTTCCAGAACCACCTGCTGCAGCTGGTCGCGCTCGTGGCGATGGAGCCACCCGCGCGCTACGACGCCCGCAGCGTGCGCAACGAGAAGGTGAAGGTGTTCGAGGCGATGTCGTGCGCTGGCCGCGACCGGGCTGTGCTCGCGCAGTATGTGGCCGGCGAAGGCATGCCCGGCTATCGCGAGGAGGATGGGGTCGACCCCGGGTCCCGCCAGGCGACCTACGCCGCGGTCGAGTTCGGCATCCACAACTGGCGCTGGGAGGGCGTGCCCTTCTTCGTACGCAGCGGCAAGCGCCTGGACGCGAAGGCGACCGAGATCGTCCTGCAGTACCGGCTGCCGCCCCACCTGCCGTTCAACCTGGAGTCACCGCCGAGTGCAGACCGGCTCATCCTGCGCGTCTCCCCCGACGAGGGCATCACCGTGCGCTTCAACGTGAAGCAGCCCGGCCAGGACATCCGCATGCACCGGCACAGCCTCGACTTCAGTTACGCCCGGCAGTTCAGCATCCGAAACCCCGACGCCTACGAGACGCTGCTTACGGACGTGATGCAGGGTGATGCAACCCTGTTCATGCGCGCAGACGAGGTGGAGGCCCAGTGGCGGATCGTCGAGCCCCTGCTGGACACGAACGGCCCCCTCGTTACTTACGCCGCGGGCTCGAAGGGTCCCGTCGAGGCGGCCGACCTGCTGGCGAGTCAGGGCAGGTCGTGGTTCGAATCCGGCGATGACTGAGCACCCCGCAGCCGCGGTCGGCATCCTTGGTGTCCCCATGGATCTGGGCGCGGGCCGCCGCGGAACCGACATGGGACCGAGCGCCTTGCGCCTGGCCCGGCTCGGCGAGACGCTCAGGCGACTCGGAACCCGGGTGAACGACCACGGCAATGTGGAGGTGAGCGTGGCGGAGTTCGGCACCCCAGAGGACGTTGGTGACGAGAACGCCCGCTACGCCAGGCGCATCGTCGCAGCGTGCCGGCTAGCGCTTGGCCAGCTGCGCGAACGCCCGCTTGGCGAGCTGCCCCTGACGCTCGGTGGCGACCACTCGATCAGCATGGCGAGCGTCGCCGGAGCGTTCCAGGGGCCCGCGGCCTGCAGCGCCGTCATCTGGGTGGATGCACATGCCGATCTGAACACTCCTTCGACGTCACCCAGCGGGAACATCCACGGCATGCCGCTCGCGCACCTGCTCGGCCTGGGCGAAGGGCGCATCCGTGACATCTGGGGCGGCGGCGCTGTCCTTGAGCCCACGGCACTGGTCTACATCGGCCTGCGCAGCGTCGATCCAGCCGAGCGCGAACTGATTCGAGACCTTGGAATCAGGGCGTACAGCATGACTGACATCGACAGGATGGGGATGGCGGCCGTGGCCGCCGAAACAACCGAGTACCTGCAGGAGCACGCCGGCTGGCACGTGTCTTTCGACGCTGACGCGCTGGATCCGTCACTCGCTCCCGGCGTGGGCACGCCGGTGCCGGGCGGACTGACCTACCGTGAGGCGCACCTGCTGATGGAGTCCCTGCACCAGGCCGGAAGGGTCGCTTCGGCCGACCTGGTCGAGGTCAACCCGGTGCTCGACGAGCGGAACAGCACGGCAACCACCCTGGTGGGCCTTGCGGCCAGCCTGCTGGGGAAAAGGATCCTTTAGACCAGCGCTGGAGCGGTTCGCCTGAGGTGATCGCTGATCGCCTTGCGCAGCTGGGGCAGGAAGCCCTCGGTCGCCTCCCGGCCCGCCTGGATGGCGCTGTGGGCGGCGCCGAAACTGACCCAGGAAACGGGCGGGCTGGTCTGCAGGTGCAGCACATCACCCGGACCGTCAGCCGCGGCGGGGTTGCGGTCCTTCCGGGCCGCAAGGCTGATCGCCAGCGCCTTGCCCAGGCGTGCCAGCGAGTGTTCGCTCCGCCCGAGCGCGAGGCGCGAACAGATGCTCTCGCCAAGCCGGGAACACGCCACGCGGTCGATGAAGCTGTTGATGCCTGCCTCCTCGGCCACCAGGCCGGCACCGATGCCGATCCGGATGTCGAGATCAGCCGCCCGCAGCGCGTGCAGGGGTACCGCGGGTCCGATTCCACCGTCCATAAGGCGGCGGCCGTCGATCTCGACCGGGCTGAATATGCCCGGCAGCGCCGTAGACGCGCGGATGGCCCTGGCGATGCTGCCGCTGTCCAGCAGCACGGCCTCGCCGGTGTCCGCATCCGTGGCCGCAACGACCAGCGGCGTCTCGAGGTCGCTGAACTGCCTGCCGTCAAGCAGGCGGTCGAAGAACGACTCGAGCCGTGTGCCGTCGAAGAGCGAGGCCTTGTGCAGGCCGAAGTCCAGGATGGTGCCGGCCAGACCGCGACCGCTCGTTCCGACCGCGTCACGTTCGAGCTCGGCAAGCGTCCAGCCCGCACCGTAAAGCGCACCGATCAGGGCGCCGAAGCTTGTCCCGGCCAGCAGCGTGGGCCTGACACCGGCCTCGGCGAGTACCTGAAGGACGCCGATGTGTGCGAAACCCCTCGCGCTGCCGCCACCAAGGGCTACACCGATCCTTGTTCCGTTCGAGCTGTGTTGGGAGCCTGTAGGGCCCGGGCCTGCTGACATGCAGGGGCACTGTACCCGGCCTGGGCGTGAGAAGCCTGACCGCAAGCGACAACCTTAAGCGGTATCCTGCCATGCGATGCCCAGCGAGCCTGCTCCTCCCGGCACCAGGCAGCGCACCACGCTCCTTGCCCTCCTCACCTTGTCTGTCGTCTTCCTGGCCCTCCTGCTGGGGCCCGTGCGCAGCACCGCGGCCCTGTACCGGGTCGGTCCGGCCGATGCCGCATACGTCTGGCTCCGCAACACCCTGAAGGGTCCCGTGCGGATCGGCGTTCAGGTTGGCCACGATGCCGCTTCCGAGCAGCCGGAAGAGCTCGCCGGCCTGCGCCAGAACACGGGAGGTCACTTCGCGTCGCTCGACGAACTCACCGTCAACCGCGCAGTCGCGGCCGATCTTCAGGCGATCCTGGAGCCCCGTGGGATCGCGGTCGAGCTGCTGCCTGCCACGATCCCTGTGCGCTACAGTGCAGACCTAGTTGTTTCCCTTCACGCCGACAGCGTGGACGACACCGCCAGGAACGGGTACAAGAGCGCTCACTTCGAGCCGGCCCGCAACGCCCTCGAGCCACTCCTCAAGGAGATCATCGACCGGGTATACCTGGAAGGCTCCGGCCTGCGCGACGACTCGATCAACACCAGCGGGGCCATGTACTACTACTACGCGTTCAACAATGTGCCATACCGGCACACGGTGAACCCGCGCACTCCGGCACTGATCGTCGAACTTGGCTACATCAGCAACGCGGCAGACCGGCGCTTCCTGACCGACAGTGATGAACCTGCCCGGCTGCTCGCCGAAGGGATCGTGCAGTTCCTGGAGGAGACCCGGCGCGTCCCGCCGAGGTAGCCGCTACCCGGACGCGATGCGCCCGGTGCTAGCATCAGGGCATGTGGTGGAGATTCTTTTCTTTGCTGCTCGTCTTCGGCCTGCTCCTCAGCGGCTGCAGGCCACCCCAGGACAGGGCGGCGAGCGCGATTCCGGAGGGCATGACGGGCAGGCTCGAGCTGCAGGGCGAACCGGTCATCGGCACGGTGCCCGTTGTGGTCTACCTGCTCGACGGAACCGAGGGCGTCACCGGCGCCAGCGTGAGCGTGACCGGAGACATGACACACGCGGGCATGGTCCCCGTGATCCGTGCGGCTGCCGAGGCCGAGCCGGGCCTTTACGTCGCACATGACTTCGAGTTCGACATGGGTGGGGACTGGTTCGTCACTGCCGAAGTGACATTGCGCAATGGTGAGCAGTTCGAACTGGCTGTGCCCGCAAGCGTCAGCAGCCGCTGATGAACACCGCGGGCAACACCGAGCGCATCAGCCTTGACATGGCCGACAGCGGCAGGAAGCACCGCTGGCCCGACCAGACCAGAGGCTTCAACCTGCTGGGCTTCGGCTGGCTCCGGCGCTTCCTGCGCTGGCGCTACGCCCGGCTGGTGTTCCAGCTGCCGCTGCTGATACTGGTCGTGGTGATGGTGATCGACGGTTTCACCGGCCGCCAGCTCGCGCCGCGCAACGTCGCGACTACCGCGTCCTGGCTGCATTACCGCGGCCTGGTAGTGATCGCCCTCGCGATCTTCGGAAACGCCTTCTGCGCAGCCTGTCCGCTCATGCTGACCAGGGGACCCAGCCGGTTCCTCCGCAGGCTGCTTCCGGCCGGGCTGCAGCTGCGCTGGCCCCGGGCGCTGCGCGGAAAGTACGTGGTGCTCGGCCTGCTGCTGGTGTTCTTCTTCGCCTACGAGTACTTCGACCTGTGGGCCAGCCCGTGGCTGACCGCCTGGGTGATAATCGCCTACTTCGTCGGTGCCCTGGCGGTGGACGTCCTCTTCCCGGCCGGGACGTTCTGCCGCTACGTGTGTCCGCTAGGTCACTTCAACTTCGTGCTCTCGAGCACCTCGCCCACGCAGATAGTCGCCGTCGACCGGAGCATCTGCGAGACTTGCGAACACAAGCCCTGCCTGCACGGCCGCGAGACCCATTCCTCGGAGGCCCAGGCGAAGGGCGAGGCGGCCTTCATCCCGCTCGCCGAGATCACGAACCCGAACGGCACGGGTTTCTTCCCCGGCTGTGAGACCGGCCTGTTCGCGCCGACCATCACGTCAACGATGGACTGCACCAACTGCTACAACTGCGTGCGTGCCTGCCCGTACGACAACGTGGGGATCCGCTTCCGCTCCCCCGTGCGCGAGGCAACCTCGGACGTCTGGGCCAGGCGCGGCCGCACCGGTGTGATGGTGCTGGGCACCTCACTCGCCTCGCTGGGCCTGCTCAACGCCGCGGCGATGGTGGCACCGTTCTTCACGTTCGTCGACGGGCTGGCGGATTTCCTCGGGACCCGCAACGAGGCGGTGCTGTTCACGATCCTCTTCTCGGTGAGCGCAGTGCTGGGACCCGGCCTGACCACGCTCGCCGGGCTCATCGCAGACCGCGCGGGCGGCAGGAAGTCAACGCCGCGCGAGGCCTTCATGCGCTGGGGTTACGTCACGCTCGTGCTGGGAATCGGCTTCTGGGTTGCCCACTACGTCTTCCATTTCCTCACCGGCGCGCTCCAGATAGTGCCTGTCCTGCAGAACTTCGCTGCCATGCAGGGCATGGCTGTCACGCCGGACTGGGGTCTGTCACAGCTCGTTCCGAGCCGCTACCTGTTCACGGTGGTCGCGGCCCTGACCAGCATCTGGTCGCTGCTGGCGGCATACGTCACCATGCGGATCGCCATGCGGGACTTCGGACGCCGGGGCGTGCTGGCGATGTGGCCGATGCTGATCTTCGTGCTCCTCTTCGCCGTTCTGGCCGTTTGGCTGCTGGGCCAGCCGATGGAGATGCGGGGCACCCTGCTGCAGCCGCTGGCAGAGTGATGACAAGCCCTCACCCCCGGTGCCCGACAGGGGTACGCTCTGTTGTGATGCCCCATACCCGTCTGTTCACCCTGGTCGCCATGATCCTGCTCGCCTGCACCGTACTGGCGCGTCCGGCCGAGGCCCACGCCACCCTGGTCTTCGGCACGATGGAGACTTCTCCGCTCGACGCCCACCCCGTTGAGGGTTTCAACCTGATCCTGCACATGATGGATCCGGTCAGGACCCCGATCGAGGATGCGGTGGTGCACGCGGAGTTCCGCCACTGGCCCGACGGGCTGGAGGAGGCCCCGGAGGATGGTGAATGGCACGTGTACCGGATGATCGAGACCGGACCGGGCGGGCACTATGAGTCCCAGGTGCAGCTGCCGGACGTCGGCCGCTACGAGCTGATCATGCGGGACACGACCTACCCGCAGGAGGACGCGATAGCCGAGCTCGAGGTGATCCTGGACGGCGTCGAGCCCCACGATGAGCTGCTGTTCGTTTTCCCCCCGACCGATATCGGTGCGGCCAGCCTCGGCACATGGCTGATCTGGCTCATCGGCATACCCGTGGTGGGCGGGATAATCGTCACCGTGATCGTGCTCCGTGGCGGAGGGGACAAGAGAGCAGTCAAGTGACGATCCTGGAGCAGACCTCCGGCACGATCGTCAATGTGATCACCGTCGCGCTCGGCACCGGGCTGGGTCTGATCCTGCGCGGCCGCCTGCCCGACCGGATTCTTGCTGTCGTGATGCAGGCCATCGGCCTGACCACGCTGGTCATCGGCATCATCAACGCCTTCGACCTCACCAGCGTGACGGACCCGCCCGGCCTGATCCTCGCTCTGGTCGCGCTCGCCATCGGCGGCGCGCTCGGTGAATGGTGGCGCATCGAGGATGGCCTGGAGTCGTTCGGCGAGCGGCTGAAGAAGCGGTTCAGGGGCAAGGGAAGCTTCACGGAGGGCTTCGTGACGGCCAGCCTGCTCTTCTGCGTCGGCCCCCTCACGCTGGTCGGATCGATCCAGAACGGCCTCGCGGGCGACAACTCCTTCCTGCTGCTGAAGTCCACACTCGACGCGTTCTCGTCCCTTGCCCTCGCCGCCACCTTCGGCTTCGGCGTGGCCTTCTCCGTCGTCGTCATCCTGCTGTACCAGGGCTCGCTGTCCCTGTTCGCCGGTGCGTTCGCCAGCCTTGTGCCGGATCCGTACACGGACCCGAACGTCCTGCTGGTGAACGGCACTGGCGGGATCATGATCATCGCCCTTGGCCTGGGGCTGCTCGGCATCAAGAAGATCCGCGTCGCGAGCATGCTTCCCTCGCTGGTGCTGGTCGTGGTCCTCCATCAGGCCGTCAGCCGGCTCTGGTAGTATCGGCTGCGATGAGACTTGAAGCAGCTGACGTACTCAGGCTTGGCGAGCTTTCCCGGATCGAGATCGAGGACCACGTGCTCGAGATACTCAGACAGGACCTTAACGGCATACTTGACTTCGCCGCGGTCCTGCAGGAGGTCGACCCGGCCGCGGAGCCGTACACCTTTGACTTCGGTGGCAACGTCCTGCGGGAGGACGCGGCGGCCGGATCACTCGACCAGGCCGCCGCGCTCGGCGTTGCACCCGCCGCTACCGAGGACGGGTTCTTCCGGGTTCCCCGGACTGTCGATACCGGCTCGAACCCGGCCTAGGCCAGCCCTGCGCCTCCGAACCACTCGTGCAGCACCTCCGGCAGGCTGACGCTGCCGTCCTCGTTCTGGTACTGCTCCAGGATCGAGGCGATGATGCGCGGGAAACCCAGCGCGCTTCCGTTGAGCGTGTGTACCGGCTCGGGGCGCCCCTTGCCCTGGACCCCGCCAACGCGGGAGCGGGTGGCCAGACGGCGAGCCTGAAAATCGGTGACGTTGGAGACGCTCGATACCTCGAGCCACCGTTCCTGACCGGGGCTCCAGACCTCCAGGTCGTACTTCTTTGCCTGCGTGAAGCCGAGGTCGCCCGAGCACATGATGAGGCGGCGGTAGCGCAGTCCGAGCTCCTTCAGCAAACCCTCCGATATTTCGGCGAGCTCCTCGAGGATGGCGTAGCTGTCCTCCGGTTTGGCGAAAACGACCATCTCGACCTTGTCGAACTGGTGCACGCGGTTGAGCCCGCGCACGTCCCGGCCGTGACTGCCGGCCTCGCGCCTGAAACAGGGCGTAAATCCCGAGTAGCGCAGGGGCAGCACGGAATCGTCGAGGATCTCATCACGATGCAGGTTGACGAGCGCTACCTCCGACGTGGGTATGAGATAAAGCCCGGTATCGATCTGGTACATCTGTCCTTCCTTGTCAGGAAGCATGCCTGCACCGAGCGCCGAGGCGTGATTGGCCAGGTATGGCGGCCTCACCTCCGTGAAACCGTTCCCGGAGAGCCTGTTCAGGAAGTATCCCTGCAGCGCCCGCACCAGCCTGGCTCCATCACCGCGGAACACGGGGAAGCCGGCGCCGGCCAGCTTCACGCCGGCCTCGAGGTCAACCCAGGAGCTGAACCGGGGCAGGTCCCAGTGCGCTCTTGGCGTGAAGCCGAAGTCGCGCAGGTCCCCGCGCTCATACGCGACCTGGTTGTCGTGTTCGCTCTCACCGTACGGCACGCTTTCGTGCGGCAGGTTCGGGATCTCGAGCGCAAGCTCGCTGATGCGCGAGTTCAGGCTGCGGGTGCGCTCCTCCAGCTGCTTGACCTCGCCTGCGAGCGAGGCCATCTCTTCCATCAGCGCGGTAGCGTCCTCGCCCTTGCGTTTGAGGTCCCCGATGAGCCGACTGGCTGTGTTGCGCCTCGACTGCTTCTCTTCCAGGTCTCGCCGGATCAGGCGCTCCTCCTCGTCGGCAAGCAGCAACGCGTCAACGGCATCCAGCGCCTCACCCATCTGCTTGGCCCTGATCCCGGTACGGACCGCCTCGGGGTTGTCTCTGATGAACCTGATGTCAAGCATCCGTTCAGTGTACTGCAAGCCCGTGCGCGCAACGCGCGTGGCAAAGGCATATTGTCACACCTCCGGGGCGCTGCGCGCGCTACAATCCCCTCATGACCGAGTCCAGTGGCCGCGGTGGCGTCCGCATCGCAGACATGCTGAAGCAGATGGTGGCGCTGCGCGCGTCGGACGTTCACCTCCAGGCCGGAGCGGCCCCGCACATGCGGGTTGACGGCTCGTTGGTGCCGTTCGAGGCCGCGCCGAAGCTGACGCCCCAGCAGACCGAACAGATCGCACTGGCGATGATGACGGAGGCCCAGCGACAGCTGTTCCTGCATCGGCATGAGATGGACTTCGCCTTCACCATCCCGAACGTCGCCCGCTTCCGCTGCAACGTGTTCCGGCAGCGCGGCAGCGTGGGTATCGTCATGCGGGTGGTGCAGGAGACCGTGCCCAGCTTCGAGACCCTGGGCCTGCCCACCCCGGTCGTTTCCGACCTCGCGGCCCAACCCCGCGGCCTGGTCCTGGTTACCGGCCCGACCGGCTCGGGCAAATCGACCACGCTGGCTGCGATGATCGATCACATCAACCGGAAGTACCCGCGCAACATCATCTCGGTGGAGGATCCGATCGAGATCCTCCACAAGAACAACCGCAGCCTGGTCATCCAACGCGAGATCGGCCTGGACACTACCGATTTCGTCGACGCCGTGAAGTACGCGATGCGCCAGGACCCGGACGTGATCATGATCGGCGAGATGCGCGACAAGGAGACCGTCGAGGCGGCACTCACGGCCGCCCAGACTGGCCACCTGGTGCTCAGTACGCTGCATACGCTGGACTCCCTCCGGACCGTGAACAGGATCATCGACTTCTTCGCGCCGCACGAGCGGGACCAGATCAGGATCCTGCTGGCCGAGTCACTGCTGGGCATCCTGAGCCAGCGGCTTCTGCCGCGTGCGGACGGTCCCGGCCGCGTGCTGGGCCTGGAAGTCCTGGTCAACACACCGCTGATCCGTGATTACATCAAGGACGCGGACAAGACCCCGCTGATCAAGGGCGCACTCGAGGACGACAACATCCGCGGCATGCAGACGTTCGACCAGCACCTGGTACAGCTGTACCTGAGCCGGATAGTGACCATGGAAGATGCATCCGCGATGGCCACCAGCCCGCACGAGTTCCGCCTGATGGTCACCCAGCAGCAGGGCTTCGAACGTCACATGGATGAGCGCGACCGCCCCACCTTCCGGTGACTTGCTGATCAAGTGACTCAGGTCAGTGCGGCCGGTGCGTCCTGCAGACGCCTGAGCAGGGGCCGGAACTCGCCCGCCAGGTAAAGCGAACCCGCTATCAGCACGCTCGCATCGTCGCCCGCGAGCCTGATCGCTTCCGCCAGCGCCTCGTCATGGTTCCGGATGCTGCTGGCGCCAGTTGCTTCGGGAGTCTCCTCCCCATTCACCCCGGTCAGGATCACTGCCCTGGCCCGGGCTGCCAGCGGTTCCAGCGTCTGCAGCACGTGCTTGCGCTGCAGCCCCGAGTAGATCAGAACGTAGGGCCCCTTGAGCTCGTCCAGGAGCGCGCGGGCCGCCGCCGGATCGTGCGCGCCATCGAGCAGGACGCTGGTTCCCTGCACGGTGAAGCGTTCTCCCCTGCCGGGCAGCGCCCGGGTGCTCACGCCCGCAGCCACGGCGGCCTCCTTAGCGCCCAGTTGCCGCAGCGCGGCGGCAGCCAGCCGCTGGTTGGCCAGGCGGGTACCCGAAGCCGCCGTGCCGGCAGGCAGCTCGAACAGCCAGGGATGCGTGCTCGGGTGCACGTGTACTCCGCCAGCGGAGTCGATCTCGTGAAACGCGCCGCCCGACAGCGCACTGATCACCGGCTTGCCCGGGCGGATCGCTGCAGCCTTGTCCCTCGCGATCAGCTCGAGCGTGTTGCCCAGCACGTCCGTGTGGTCGAGCGCGATGCTGGTGACGACGGTTACCGCTGTGTTGCCAAGGGCAAGCGTGGCGTCGTTGCGGGCGCCTACCCCGGCCTCGAGCGCCAGGAACGTGACGCCCTGTTCGCGGAAGTACCTCAGCGCCATCACCAGGGTCAGCTCGAAGAACGAGACGCCGGGCGTGAGTGCGCGCAAGGGGGCGATCAGGCGCTCGAGCCCGGACTCCGGCAACGCCTGACCATCGACTGCGATGCGTTCGCTGAAGTCCTCCACGTGCGGGGACAGGAACCGCCCTGTACGCTCCCCTGCTGCCGTCATGCCAGCCGCGATCATGGCCGTGACGCTGCCCTTGCCGTTGGTGCCGACGACATGGGCGACCTGCTGAGGCACCTCCAGGTCGAGCTCCCTCAGCAGGCGGGCCATCGTGTCCGGCGAACGGGGTGCACCGGCCCGCGTCTGGGCATACAGCCAATCGAGGATGTCACTCAAGTCAGTTGCGCCGCCTGCGCCTGCGCCTGGGGGATCTGGAGCGACTCCGGGCCTCGCCCTGCTTGCCCTCGCCCTGCTGCTGGGCCTCGCCCTTCGGGGCGGCTCCGACCCTGCGCCGCCTGGGTGGCTGCGAGGACTCTTCCCTTATGATGCCGGTGAGGGTCACCTCGATGGGTGCCCCGTCGATCCTTTGGGTCATCTTCAGGATCGCATGCGGTGCTTCGGAGTCGATCCAGACTGTGGATCCGCCGGGGTGCAGCCTGTACACGCGTGCGGCCTTCATCCCCAGCGCGGTCTCCAGTTCCACATCGCCGAGCGGGAGGACGGCCACATCGTGTCCGACCATGGGGATCGGTTCGGGTTCTTCGCCGGAACCGGCGAGCGCCCGCAACTGCAGGAGCATGCCCAGCGGGTCGCGGTACTGCCTGAAATAGGGCAGTCGCGCGGTGCCGCCACCGGTGGCCTTCGCGGTCATGAGGCCGCTGCGCCGGTCGAACTGAACCTCGTAGTTCCGGTTGGCGCCGCGCTTCTGCTGTTCCTCACGAAACGTCAGGGAGAAGTGCCTTTGCGAGTGCGTCTTGCTGGTCTGCGTGATCGACAGGCGACCGAGGGGACCCTGCAGCTGCAGCCGTCCCTCGAGCAGCGCTGTCGAGCCCTGAAGTTCGGTACGGAGCACATGGGTGCCCACCGGCTTCGAGCGCTGGGTCAATCGGAAGTTCAGGACTTCAGCTGGCATGTCTGACTGTAGCACCAGGCGGCGCTGCACGGATCCCTGTTCAGAGGATCTTGGAAAGGAACGAGCGTGTGCGCTCCTCGTGCGGGTTCTGGAAGAAGTGATCCGGCGAGCCGACCTCGACGATCTGGCCCGAGTCCATGAACACGACCCTGTCGCCGACTTCGCGGGCGAAGCCCATCTCGTGTGTGACGACGATCATCGTCATGCCGTCCTTCGCGAGGCCAACCATCACTTCGAGCACCTCGCCGATGACCTCGGGGTCCAGCGCGCTCGTGGGCTCGTCGAAGAGCATGACCTTGGGACCCATGGTCAGGGCGCGGGCGATGGCAACGCGCTGCTGCTGACCACCGGAGAGCTGGCCGGGGTACTTGGCTGCCTGCTCCGGGACCTTGACCTTCTCGAGGAAGAACATGGCCCGTTCTATCGCCTTGGACTTCTTCCACTTGCGCACCCGGATCGGGGCGAGCGTGATGTTCTCAAGCACCGTCAGGTGCGGGAAGAGGTTGAACGACTGGAAGACCATCCCGGTTTCACGCCGCACCAGATCGATGTTCTTGACGTCGTTGGTCAGCTCGACGCCATCGACCACGATCTTGCCGTCCTGATGCTGTTCCAGGTTGTTTATGCAACGGATCAGCGTCGATTTTCCCGAGCCGGACGGCCCGATTATGACGACCACCTCGCCCTTGTTGACAGAGAGGCTGATGTCCTTGAGCGCGTGGAACTTGCCGAACCACTTGTTCAGGCCCTCGATCTCGATGATGCGCTCGCCGCCCTCGGGGGCGTGGGCGGTGACTATACGCGGCATCGTCGTGCTTGCGGTCTGGTTCATGTTCGTGACCTCCGGTTGCAGCCGGACCAGGCCGGCGGCGGGCAGTTGCAGGATAACAGGCGGAACGGAGTCAGCATCAGCTCAGCGCTCCCCGACGCCGAGCTGCTTCTCGAGCTGGCGGCTGGCGATGGACATGCGGTAGGCGAAGAAGAAGTAGATCAGGGTCATGAACACGCTCATCTCCATGTAGACACCGCCGGGGATCTGCAGCGATGCGGTCTGGTTGGGGATGACGCGGCGACCGATCTCGAAGAAGTCGAAGAGACCGACGATGAAGACGAGTGACGTGTCCTTGAACAGGCCGATGGCCTGCCCGACGATCGCGGGCAGTACCGCCTTCAGAGCCTGGGGCAGGACGATCACCGACATGGTCTGCCAGCCGGACAGGCCCAGGGCACGTGCGGCCTCGCTCTGGCCACGCGGGACAGCCTGCAGGCCACCGCGAACATTCTCGGCCATGTAGGCTGCCGAGAAGAACGTGATGGCTACGAGGCCGCGCACGAGCGGGTCGATCGCTTCGGGTCCGACGTTGAATATGAGCGGCACCATGAGGGAGGCGATGAAGAGCCAGGTGATCAGCGGCGCGCCGCGCACGATCTCGATGAAGGCGATGCAGAAGTACTTGATCGCCGGCAGGGTGCTGCGCCGGCCCAGTGCGAGTGCGACGCCGATCGGGAAGCTCGCCACGATGCCGACCGTCGCGAGCACGAGCGTGAGCATGAAGCCACCCCAAAGGCGCGTACCAACCATCTGCAACGGACCCGAGTTCCAGACGCCGTAAAGCAGCAGCACTGTAGCGGGAATGCTTGCGCCCCAGAGCCAGGGCAGCGAGCGGCCGAAGCGCGGGAGGGCGCGGCCCAGCAGAAGGCCGAGCAGCCCCGCCAGCGACGCGCCGAGCCACAGCCAGCGGACGCTGGGCCAGGCGAAGAGCGCGATCACGGTCGGTATCCAGCTGACGCCCGCCATGCTCCAGTAGACGCCACGGATGATGGAGCCGGTCTCGCGTCGACTCGTCGCGGCGCTCAGTCCGAGCAGGAAGAGTACCAGGCCGACTACGCCCAGGGGACGCCAGAGCAGCTCCGGTGGGTACCGGTAGACGAACAGCAGGCGCATGTTGTTCCAGAGCGGCTCCCAGGAGGCGCTGAAGAGCGTCCAGTTCAGGATGCTGAACACCGCCCAGAGCATGAATGCTCCCAGGAGCACACTGATGATGCCGCTGCTGACCGAGCCGAACAGGTTATGGCGGGCCCATGCTGTGAAGCCGGTGGTGCCGGCTGGCGGTTCGCGGGCTGGAATCATTCCCATTACCTTTCCACCAGCGCGATGCGCGCGTTGACTATGTTGAGGATCAGGGCAAAGATCAGACTGATTACGACGTAGGCGGCTATGAGCATCAGGGTGACGGGCACGCTGGCGCCGGTCTGGTTCGCCACGATCACCGAGATCGCGAAGAGCTCACCGTAAGCCGCGAGCGGCGCGAGCGACGAGTTCTTGGTCAGGTTGAGGTACTGGCTGATCATCGGGGGCAGGATGATGCGCAAAGCCTGCGGGAACACGATCATGCTGAACGTCTGGGAGGCGTTGAGCCCGAGTGCCTTGGCGGCCTCGGTCTGTCCCCTAGCCACCGCCTGGACGCCACCGCGGACGATCTCGGCCATGAAGGCTGCCGTATAGAACACGAGCGCCAGGAGCATCGCGAGGTAGCTGGTCGAGAACCTGATGCCGCCGTCATAGTTCGAGACGGAGACGACCGGCGTGCTCCAGACGAGCGGTCCGGTGTGCTGGAGCTCGTACGTGAAGTCGAGTTCGGCACCGGTGTCCGCTGTCGCGTCAAGGTTCAGGCCGAACAGGCCCGTGCTTGGGCCCCCCGCTGCCGGCGCGGCCTCCGCCTCCGCCTCCGACGCGGACTCGAACCGGGGCAGGCGCACCTGTCCGTCACGGTCCGCAACCACGTACCGCTCGAAGTTGTACACCGTGATCACCATGCTGACGCCGGAGAAGCCACGGCCCGTCTCCGGATTGAGGTCCTCTCCTTCGTCGAACTCGCCGTTGCCGTTGCGGTCCTCATATATGATGCCCCGGCTCGGCCAGGCGGTGAAGTGCACGCTGAACCGTTCTGCGTCCTCATCGGCAGCGAAGCTGACCTGCGCGTCCTCGACCTCTCCCGCACGGATGAACGGGAAGCGGAAGCTGGACGGGTTCAGGCGCCGCGACTCGAACACGTTGCTGGTGGTCGCGTTCAGGGTCGCTTCTTCGATCCGCATGATCACTGCGGCGTACGGCACGGGCTGCTCACCGCCCGCCATGGATCCGCTGGCGTCGTGGTCGATGAAGATCGAGCCCCGGCCGCGGTCCACGAGGAAGTCCAGCGCAAGGTTCTCCGGCATGGACGTGCGGCTATGGATGAGCAGGTAGCTGCCGCCGCCGATGAGGATGAAAAGCGCGAGCGCCAGCGGCCATGCGCGGCGGGCGGGCCTGTCCGACATGGCGATCCGCCTGCGGAACAGCAGCCAGGTGCCGATGCCGATCACGATCGCCGCGATCAGCCACGGCAGCCACTGGCCGAAGCTGTAACCCGGGAACAGCCAGGGGATCGCGATGCCGATATTGCTGACAAGCATGCCGCCGGGCAACGTGATCGGGTTCGAACTGAGTGGCGGTACCACGGTGAGTACTGCCGTGAACCAGAAGATGATCTGCACAGCCAGCGGCGTGTTCCTGATCAATTCGACGTAACCGGTCGCCACCTGCCTGGCGACCCAGTTGGTCGAAAGCCGCATGACCCCGACAACCACCCCAAGTATGGTGGCCAGTACAACGCCGATGACCGCGACGCGGAGCGTGTTGAGCAGGCCGATCAACAGCGCGCGCCAGTACGGATCGTTCGGCGTGTAGGGGATGGGGGTCTCGGCGATCGGCACTCCGGCTCGCGCCGGAAGGAAGCTGAAGTTCGCCGGGATGTTCGTTCTGTTCAGCGCTTCAACGACGTTGTTGACCAGTACCAGCGCCAGCGCAACCATGACAGCGGCGAACACCAGCTGGAAGAAGATGCCTATCGTCTTGACGTTGCGCCAGAACGGAATCCTGGCGGGGGTGTCTGTGGGGCTCTCTGACATGCAGGCGGTACTCCTGGTCCGGCGGTTCCGGAGGGCAAGGCAGGCGCGGCGGAAGTCCAGCAGGTTCGCTGCTCACGCCGGGCCAGTCATATAAGGGTGACTGGGAGCTTCACAAAAATAGGTCTGGCTGGGCTTCGGGTTGGTGGGCACGCAATCTGGCGTGCCCACCTTTCACCCGGAAGGTCCTGTGTTGCTTAACGGAACGGCATGCCGTAGATCAGGCCGCCGTTGTAGTACTGGTCGTTCAGTCCACGCGGGATGTTGAACGGGGTGCCCGAGCCGAGGTTGCGCTCGTAGATCTCGCCGTAGTTTCCGACCTGGAGGATGACCTGGTACATCGCGTCGGCCTCGAGGCCGAGCTCCGTGACTGCCTGGCCTTCGACGCCCAGGAGGCGGCGGATGTCAGGGTTGATGGTGGAGTCGCGGACCGCGGTCACGTTGTCCTGGGTAAGGCCGAACTCTTCAGCGTTGAAAGTCGCGAAGACTACCCACTTGACGACGTCGTACCAGACGTCATCCCCGTGAAGGACTGAGGGCCCGAGCGGCTCCTTGGAGATCGTGACGCCAAGGACTGCGTGCGCATCGGGATCCTGAAGCGTGGTCTTGCGGCTCACGAGACCGGACTGGTCGGTCGTATAGGCAACGCAGAGGCCGCTCTCGTAGGCGGAGACAGCCTGGTCGGCCGTCTCGAAGATCACCGGCGTGTACTGGACGTTGAGGGCGGCGAGGGTATCGGCCAGGTTCAGCTCCGTGGTGGTGCCGGACTGGACGCAAACGCTGCGGCCTTCGAGGTCGGTGAGGGTGTTGATGCCAGAGTCGATGGGAACCATGAAGCCCTGGCCGTCGTAGAAGGTGATCGGGGTGAAGTTTGCTCCCCAGACGGTGTCGCGGTTGCTGGTCCAGGTGGTGTTGCGGATGAGGACGTCGACCTCACCGGTCTGAAGCGCGATGGGGCGCTCCTGGGCACTGACGGGCCGGAAGTCCACTGCGTTGGCGTCGCCAAGTACTGCGGCGGCAATGGCACGGCACATGTCTACGTCGAACCCGGTGAAGCTGCCGTCAGGCTCGACGTTACCGAACCCGGGCACCTGGTTGTTGACACCACAGATGAGGCTTCCCCGCACCTTGATCTCGTCCAGCAGGCTGGTCTGGGCACTCGCGATGCCTCCGAGCAGCGCTGCAGCAGCGACAGAAATGACAAACAGTCTCTTCATGTAAAAAACACCTTTCCTTCACTAAGCAGATTTTTGGCTTCGCCGTCAGCACTATACCCCTGAGAACAATGAGTTGTAAAGGCTGGTGAAATCAGGGGAACATGACCAGTTATCCCCGTCAGGCACGTAATAACCTTGCTACTGCCATCCAATTGCTTACCAGTTTGTTGCCTGGCGCGGCTACGTGATTGCCGTCAGTTATGCAGTGCTGCAGCACACAGTTGCGCAGTTCAGACAATATAGCCCAACTGCTATATAACGCACGTTCGGCCCGGTGGCGCACAGCTAAACAAAAAGGGGGGTGCGGAACGGATCACTCCG
>ERZ869909.972-NODE-972-length-26427-cov-6.807021_pt1 | contig 26427 bp, 13 predicted proteins | sample MGYA00520892_ERZ869909 | MGnify/ENA primary metagenome ERZ869909 (study PRJEB32215, sample SAMEA104723947) | bioreactor metagenome | biome: bioreactor; feature: anaerobic bioreactor; material: water | place: China | collected 2015-03-12 ... | reverse complement strand
CCATTGCCGTCCTCGTTATCGTGCACTTTCAGCGCACGATCCGGTTCCCGCGTTCGAACCCGGGGCGGCGCCTCCTCGCTCTTCGAGCTTCGGAGGCTCTGCCCCGGGCTTTCATGTCCAGGCCCTTCGGGCCTAGATTGCGCACACAGGGCGTGGTGGCGATCTGCGGCACCTCAAAAATCCTGCTAGGAAAACCTGTGTCATTCGGATCGAACACACAATTCTGACGCAGGCCCTTGCACTCGACGGCCCTTGATCAAATCCACCGTTCCCGGTATCCTTGCGCGTGGAAGGCATTGCTGCCTTCCGCATTTCGGCGCTGGGCGCCCGGGAAGACGGTGCAAATCCGTCGCAGACGCGCTGCTGTAACCGGTGACAACTCTCGCATTCATGCCACTGCCCCCATTCGAGCGACCATCGGGGGGTGGGAAGGCGCGGGAGGAGGCAATCAACCGGAAGCCAGAAGACCGGCCCAGTGAATTCGCGGAAGATGACTTCGCGTACTGAGTCATCCATGCCTATTGCGGTTCGCCACGCGTGCAGGATCCCTGTCGTCAGGTTTCCCTGCCGTGTACCGCTTCCAGCGCCGTTACCGGAAACCGGTACGCATTGGGAGGGAATTTTGTCATGAACCGCATCCAGCAACTGGCCGTTTTGGCCGCACTCGTCATCGCCGTGCCCGCGGCCGCGCTGAACATCCACGGCGTACCACCATTCACCCAGCTCGAGGGCTTTCCCGCTCCGGCGGACAATGCCTTCGGCGTGACGGTCGATGCACTCAAGGATGGCCGCTTCATCGCCTATGACGGGGACAGCATCCTCGTGCAGGCACAACGCGGCTCGGATAATTTCGAGCCGATTGCCTCGGGCTATCCCGGCGATCCCGGCTTTATCAGCATCTCGCCGAACGGGCGCATGGCGCTTCTGGGCGCGGGCTTCATGGGCGAGGTCTGGGTGCTGGACCTGCACGAGCCGGTCGATGCGGGCGCGCCCATCGCCGTGCTCTCGGGAAATTTCTCCGCGGCATGGCTTACGGACGAACGCGTCGTGATCAACCGCGCGACGCAGCCCGACCCCACGGAATTCCTCTTCGAGGCGGAGCTGGGCATCCTCGACCTCGGCGCCGATCCGATCACCTATGACATCGTCGTGCAGCCCGCGGGCGGCGCGTCGTCGGACATCGTGGTCGGCCCATTCGGCAAGCGTCTGTACACGACGGACGGCCTGACGGGCGACACGCGCGTCTTCAAGGTGCAGGACCTGTTCGCGGCATGGGAAGAAGGCGTGGCGCTGGAGTGGGAAGACGGCGAGTTGCTCGGCACCTACAACACCGGCGGTCCCTTCGGCGTGACGCCCGATGGACGCCGTCTGCTCATCGGCGGCGCGGACCCGAGCGAGTTTCTCGGCTCGATTCTGGTGGTGGATACGCTCACGGGCAATGTGGTGGACGAGTTCAACCCCAGCGGCGACCCCGGGGCCTTTTCCAGCGGCGCCGTGACGCGGATTACCGGGCGCATTCTGGTGGTCAGCACGGCCTTCCCCGGTCCGGAGGTCACGGCATACGAGTCCGTGCGCGGGTACGGGGCCTCGACCTTGCCGCTCATTTGGAACCTGCTGTTCCTGCAAATCATCGCGGCGATCCAGGCGCATCTCGCCAACTTGTTCGCCATTTTCCAGTAAGGCCACGCGCGATGCGCGAGGGAATCCGACATACCATGCCGATCAAAGTCATCACCCATGTCACCGCCCATGTTGCCGCGGCGCTCCTCCTCCTTGGCGGCGCCGCCTTCGCCCAATACCCATGGGTGGAATCCGTGATCGACTATTCGCCCGTCAATCCACCATCGGGCTTTACGGATCCCTCGCGCATCGTTGGCCCTCCCGGGAGGGGGGGCGCCGTCGAGCCGGACAACAGCGGCGTGGTGTCGCTGGGCGCGCAAGGCGGCAGCATCACCGTGCGGTTCAACCCGCCGATCGAGAATCACCCGGACAACCCGATGGGGCTGGATTTCATCGTATACAGCAACGCCTTCTTTGTCGGGGGCAACCCACAGCGGCGCTTTCAGGAACCGGCGATCATCGAGGTCTCGGAGGATGTGAATGACAATGGGATCGCGGACGACCCGTGGTACCTGATTCCGGGCAGCCGGGGCTTCTCCCCCACGCCGTTTCCATTGCGAACGGAGCCCGCCGGAACCACGAACGACCCGCCGAATGACCCGACCCTGATGGCGGGCAGCATCCGCAATCCAAACTCGTTTGACGGAAACCCGGCAACGGATGCCTTCGAGTACAACTGGGGCTACGCCGACATGACCCCGACGGCGGTGGAGTATCTGGACAACCGCATGCGGCCGGACGACCCCTTCACGGTGGGTATTGCGCCCGGCTCGGGCGGTGGCGATGCCTTCGACATCTCCTGGGCGGTCGATGCCAACGGCCAGCCGGCGAATCTCCAGCGTATCCACTTTATCCGCATCACCAATTTCATCCACCGGCCACTGGGAGTCTTCGGGCCTTCCTCCCCGGAGATCGATGCCATCGCAGCCGTGGCACGCAACATTGACTCGGACGGCGACGGAATCCTGGATGATTACGAAATCTATGTCTCCGGTACGGATCCATTCCGCCCTGAAAGCAACGTATTGCCGCTCGAAATCCCCTCGAACCTCGGGGGAAGTCCAGCCGGAACGCTGCTGGGCACGGCCGAGGACAGCCTGGGCAACCGCATCCGCCTGTTCTCGAGCGGCCCCCGCTCAGGACTCGATAGACCTCGCAGCGTGACGGTCGACATCGTGCCGGGCGCCGCTCCGAGTGCTTCCTTGCCCGATCCCGCGCTCCTGCCCTCGCAGACGGCGTGGTCGTTCACCTCCAGTGAGTCAGACTTCCTCGGCGCCCAAATCGCCTTGGCGGAGTTCCGCATCGCCTACGACGAGAGTGCCATCGCAGGCCTTGAGGAGGAATCCGTGCAGCCTTGGCGCTTGCAGGGGGGCGTGTTCACGCAAAACGGCATCAGCGACATTCAGGTAAACACCGGCGCGAGGCGGGTCTCGTTTCGCACGCAGACCCCCGGCGTATTTATCCTCGCCGCGCCCGAAGGCGAGGTCGAGCCCGAGCCCGAGGAAGGCCCTGCAGGCCCGATCGCATTGAGCGCCTCGCCTCCCGGCAGCACGACCGCGAACCCGGCCAACAGCGTGACCATAACCAGCGGCATCATCCTTGATGTCGACGGCGTGCCCGTGCCGAACGGCACCTTGATCACGGTTGCCACGACGCGCGGCGCCATCACCTCGCCCGATGCGGACCCCGGTGAAGACGGCGTGCAGATCGCGACAAACGGCGGCACGATTCAATTCTCATTGCAAGCGCCAACACAGGCCGGGGGCGCCTTGATCACAGCGGCATCGGTCGAGGGTTCTGCCTTTGGCGACCTGTCCTACACCTTTACCGCAGGACCGCCCGCGCCAACCGTCGCCTTCGGCGTGGTGTTCTGGGAAGGGGCGCCCATCCGCCGCGTGACACTGCGCTCGAACCCGGTGACGGACAGCTTCGGCAATGTCGTTGCCGATGGTACGCTACTGACGCTAGTGTTGAGCGGGGCCACCTTCACCGACCCGGATGCCGACGATGGTGCACCGGGATTTCAGGCCGCGGTCGTGAATGGCCGGATCACGAAGATCGTCGAGGTGCCGCTCGAAGATGGCTTTACGCTGACGACCTATGCGGACTCTGCGCAGACGGTGTTCCTCGGCCAGCAGGCATTTGGACCACAGAATTATCCCGCCGTGCCTCTGGGCGGAGTGTGGTGGGCGGCGGCGGTGCTGCTGGTGCTGGGGCTCACCTATCGCCGCCGCGCGGCTGAGAGGTAAGGCAATAGAGGGGGCTTCTCATGCCCCAACGGGGCAGAACATGAAAGCCCATCGCGGCATGGCCGCAACAGTTGCCTGCGCGCGAAGCGCGCTCTGGAGTGCGAGAAGCTTGCTCTCGCTCATTCTTCCCGCCTGCTTGCTGGCGGGCAATGGGTGGTGATTTGAGCGTTGCGGCAAGTCAATTGCCAATAACAACGCGAATGGCCATCGTACGGCAGCAAGCTGCCTCAGTTAATTAGCGGCAGCAAGCTTGCCGCACTCCACAGCGGCTTCGCCGCCCCCTTATGAACCATCCAAACAGAAAAGACATAACTTTTTAATGATTTTGGGCTTCAGGAACCCGGGGTAAGCCGCCGAAGCGCCCCGCGCGAAGGCGAGCGCGGCCCTGGGTAACGGTCCAATCCAACAACCATGCCCTGAAGGGGTATGACAAAAACATGGTCGTTGCCTGTCGTACCCCTACAGGGCACGATGGTGGGGCGATGCCTAACCCAGGGCCGCGCCTCCTGCGCTCTTCGAGCTGCGGAGGCTTACCCTGGGCTTTCTTGCGGCATCCTTTCAGGCCGCATCCAAGGCTTATGTATTGCCCTGAACCGACTCCCAGTGGCCATTTTGCTCCCGCGCATTGGCTACAGAATTAATCAAGTCGCTCAATCCACCTGCAAGCGCTGGCGCTTCTCGCCCTTAAAAATCTCGTAGGCGTCACGGAGCCGCTCGGGGATGGTGTCGGCGTGGGGCGAGTCCTTGAGGCACTCGCTCAGGTCGTACTTGTCGAGGTCGTCGAGCCCGTTGCCGGGGAACCAATGGCCGCCACTGCCGAGCATGTTGTAGCGCATCTTGCCGTAATCGACGAGGTCAAAGGCCTTGGCGAGATTCCACATGCGCAGGATGACGGGCATGTTGATGCCGCCGGGGGTGGCGTCCCACTGCGGCAGCCCCTCATCCCACGAATCGACCCAATCGTCCCCGAGCGCCTCGCGCATGGCGCGGTCGAGCCGCTCGAGAATCGGAGCGATCAGTTCCTCGGCGCGATCGATCTGGGCGACGGTTTCCATGTGGATATCGAAATCCCCGGGCTTGGAAACGCCGCAGCTCAGCGTGTGCACTTCCGGACGAGCGAGGCAGAAGAGGCCGTTGAACACCATCGGGTCCAACGGCGCCGTCAATTCCAGCAGCTTGTCGCTGGGCTTGTAGAGCAGCCCGCCCTTGTCGTTCGGGCTGATGATGAACACGCCCATGTCGCGCTTGCGGGCCTCAAGCACGGCGGGCCAGTTTTCCTGAAAAATGTAGTACCAGTGCAGGTTCACATAGTCGAGTGCATCGGTCTCGATGGCCTTGATGATGTCGCTGCAATGGCCATGCGTGGAAAAGCCGATGTGACGCAGGCGCCCCTCACGCTGAAATCGTTTGGCGGACTCGAGACAGCGCAGGGTGTGCTCGATGCATTCGTCGTTGTTGATGCCGTGAAAGGCGAAGAGATCGACATAATCCAGCCGTAATTTCGACATGGATTCCTCGAAAGTCTTCTCAAATTTCTTGGGATCCTCGAAGGGCGACACCTTCGTCTGCACAATGATCTGGTCGCGCGGCAAATCCGGCAGAATGCGGCCCAGTTGCTCCTCGCTCGTGCCGTAGCCCCAGGCCGTCTCGATGTGGGTGACGCCCAGCTCAAGGGCACGCCGGATGCACGCCTCCACGCCCTTCTGGTTATCCGCGTCAATGGGATCCGAGCGCTTCCACGAGGTCTGGTAGCGCATGCCCCCGCAGCTGATGACGGGCATTGCGAGTTCGGTCTTGCCAAAGCGGCGGTATTCCACGGGTGATGCTCCTTTGCGATGGAGGGGTCTGGTGTCGGCCGGGCGTCGCGCTATTCGGGCTTCTCGAAACGGTCGAGCCGGTACTTCTCGTACTCCTTGCTGAAGGTGTTTTCCAAGCGGAACTCCTCCTTGAGCAAATCATGGACGGCATGCCCGTCCATCGGTGCGCCGGGCTCGATCTCCTCGATGTAGTGCAGGGCAACCACGCGGCCACCCGGGGCGAGGATGTCCTCGAAGGCACGCACCGCCTCGAGCAGACTCTCCCGGGGCCAGTAGAAGAGGGTATCGGAACAGATGATCAGGTCGAAGGGACCTTCGGGCATCTCCCTCGGAAGGACCCGCCGCTCGTAGATGACCTGCGGAAGGGCGGCCGTTCGGGCCTGCGCCTGCTTGATGGCGTTTTCCGAGATATCGATCGCAAGTAGTTCCTCGCAGCGCGGAGCGAGCATCTCGGTAAACACACCGACCGAGCAGCCGACTTCCAAGGCACGCTTGAACGGACCATCGCCAATGCAATCCAGTGTCCGCTGATACTTTATGTGTTCGTAGTCATTCGTGGACAGATTGTACGGGTCGTGGTTCGCGTAAAAACGCTCCCAGGTGGAGCCATCGAACTTCGCCGAGGCCTCCCCCTTGCTGTACGGGGTCACGGGCAGCCCGGGAAACCGCACGACGAGTCGGCGGCGAATCTCGCTGGGGATGAGCCGGATCACGGCCTGCCGACCGATTCGTTTGATGGCCTTGAGGGGTGATCCCATCTGTTCAGTTACTCCTTGATGCAACCGGAAGGTTCTGATTCGCGCTTTTAGAGTCGGACCCACGGGTATCGCAACGCAGTGCAATCGTCACTGCGCAAAACGGTAGCATATTGAACCGCAGCAATTCGCTTGGGCGACCTGTCCCGAAGGCTGGGCAGAGCCGGGTTATTCCGCGTCGCCCGTCTCGGTCGGGCAAGTCGCGTCCGATGACCACTCGGCCATGCTGCCGTCATAGACTGCGACATTCTCGACACCCGCGATCCGCGCAACGAGGTAGCCGACGCTGGCAGATCGGCCGGTATTGCAGTAGGTGACCGTGGGTGTGTCGGTGTCGACGCCACCATCGGCCATGCCGCGGCGGACCGCATCAGCCGAGAGGAAGGAAAGCCCCTCGAAATTCACGAAGGACTCCCCCGGAAGGTTGATGGAGCCGGGGATTCGCCCGGCCCGCGCGACCGAGTCGGACTGCTTCTCACCGGTATGGTAGGTGGCGCCGCGGGCATCCACCAGGACGGCGCCGCCCTCCTCGCGAATGCGCTGGACATCCTCCTTCGTGGCGATGCGCTGACGCACGATGCGGGCGGCGGGGGGATTGGCTGGCGGCGTTACCGCGGGCGCCTCGCCGGACTCGATGGCGAGGCCAGCCGCCTGCCAGCCGGGGAAACCACCGTCGAGGACCTGAACATTCTCCCAACCGAGCAGTTCGAGGATCCAGAACAGGCGGGCGGTATCGAGCATATCGGAGGGCTCGGCGAAGGCGCCGTAGATGATCGTTGCCTTCTCCGGATCGAGGCCTGCTGCGTAGAGCCGCGTGGCGACTTCCTCGACCGGCCGGAGCATATTGACGACGCCGTCCTCCGTCGGGGCGGAGAGGTCCGGCACATCGATAATGAGCGCCCCGGGAATGCGCGCCTCGAGGTAGTCGGTCTCGGCGCGGACATCGACAATCTGGGCCTGTTCGAGCCCCTGCAGTTCCGCGGGCGTAACCAGCACGGCGCTTGCCGTGATGGCGAGGGAGGCGGTCAAGGTCGTGGCAGCCAAGGTCGTGGCGATCAACATGGCGATGTCTCCTGGGTTCAGTCCTGATCCTGATATTGCAGTTGATAGAGGGTGTGGTACAAGCCGCCGAGCGCGAGCAATTCCCGATGCGAGCCCACCTCGGCGATGTGCCCATGGTGCATAACCACGATACGGTCCGCATTCTGGATGGTCGATAGACGGTGCGCCACCACGATCGAGGTGCGCCCCTCCATCAACTTCTGGATGGCGTCCTGGATGAGATGCTCCGTCTCGGTGTCCACGCTGCTCGTCGCTTCGTCCAGCACCAGTATACGCGGCTTGTGGGCGAGCGTGCGGGCAAAGGCGAGCAATTGCCGCTGACCCGTGGACAGGTTCACGCCGCGCTCGCCGACATTGAAGTCGTATTTGCCCGGCAAACGCTCGATGAACTTCGCGGCGTTGACATACTCCGCGCACGCGCGCACCCACTCCGGGCTCATGGAGTCATCGCCCAGCCGGATATTTTGCTCGATGGTGCCGGAGAAGAGGAAGACATCCTGCAAAACCGTGCCGATGTTGCGCCGGAGGTAGTCCTTGTCCCACTGGCGCACATCGATGTCGTCGATATACACGCCGCCCTGCTGCACATCGTAAAAGCGGCTGAGCAGGGCGGTGAGCGTCGTTTTGCCTGCACCGGTGTGCCCCACGACGGCCACTTTCTCCCCCGGCTGAATGGCGAGATTGAAATCCGTCAGTACCGGGCGCTTGGGGTCGTAGCCGAAGGTGATCTCACGAAACTCGATGCGCCCCTCGACCACCTCGGGCCGGACAGGCTCGGGCGGGTTCTGGATGTCCTCGGGCGTGTCCAGCAGCTGGAAAATGCGCTCGGAGGACGCCATGGCCTCCAGCAGGAGGTTGTAGCGGTCGGCAATGGCCTTGACCGGCTGAAACAAGCGCTCGGCGTACTGCACATAGGCCAGCAACATGCCGAAGGAGGCGTCCGTATACGGCACGCTGTCCCCCACGATCTGCCGGCCGCCGTACCAGATGATAAGGGCGATGGCAAAGGTGCTGAGAAAGTCGACCACGGGAAAATAGACGGCGAAATTTCGCACCTGCCGCAACCATTCGTCGCGGTGATCGGCATTAAGCTTCTCGTAGACCTCGAGATTGCGCTTGCCCCGGTCAAATATCTGCACGACACGCACGCCGCTGACATTTTCCTGCATGTTGGCGTTGACCCGCGCGATTTTCTTGCGGATTTCGAGGTAGGAGTCCCGGGCGTACTTTCGAAAAACGATGCTCACCAGCAGGATAAACGGCACGGGAATCAGACACACCAAGGCGAGCGACCAGTTGATATACAGCATATAGGCGAGAATGATGATGATGCTGAAGAGGTCGCTGGCAACCTGCACCATGCCGGTCACGATGCTTTGCTGAATCTTCTCGACATCGGTGGTCACGCGGGTCATCAGACGGCCAACGGGGTGGCTGTCGAGATAGCGCAGGGACATCTTCTGCAGATGCGAGAATATCTCAATGCGCATTTCCATCATCGTTGTCTGGCCGATGAAGGAAACGATGATTAATTGGATGAACCGCATGGTCATCTCACCGAAAAGCAGGAAACCGAGGATGATCATCCATCCGTATAGCTCCGAGCGGTCGACGGCAATCTGGGCGGCGAGGGCCATTTCCAGATCCGGAACCGCATCGGGGGCGGCCTCGGCCAATTGCACCCGAATTTCCTCGCGATCGGCTCCCTTGATGGGACCGTCAATGGTGCGCATGGTGAGGTACGGCACGGCGTTGCTGAGCACGGAGGCGGCCAGCAGGCACAGGACCGCCATCGCGAACCACAGGCGGTAGGGCCGCACATAGCGCATCAAGCGCCGCATCAGGGTGCGGTCGTACGAGGCGATCTGAACTTCGTCGGCGTCGTGATATTCGGCGCTCACGGCGTCTCTTCCAGTTGTTCCTCGAGCAATTGGCGCTCGTACATCCGTGCGTATTCGCCGCCTTCGGCCACCAGCTCCATGTGCGTGCCGCGTTCGACGATGCGGCCATCTTCCATGACGAAGATGGCATCCGCGTGCCGCACGGCACTGACGCGGTGGCTCACGATGAGGGTGGTGCGATTCTCCGCGACAGCCTTGAGGCGCGTGAGGATCTCCTCCTCGGTGTGCGTATCGACCGCGGAGAGGGAGTCATCGAGGATGAGGATGCGCGGGTCGCGCACAACGGCACGGGCGATGGCGAGGCGCTGCTTCTGCCCGCCGGAGAGATTGATGCCGCGCTCTCCAAGGAGGGTCTCGTAAACCTGGGGCAATTCCGTGACGGTTTCCGCGAATTGGGCCACCTCGCAGGCGAAATCGACATCGGCCTGTGTGGCCTCGGCCCGGCCGAAGGTGAGGTTGTGCCAGACGGTATCGGAAAAGAGGAAGGTATCCTGCGGCACATAGCCCATGGCATCGCGGAGCGTACGAACGGGCACCTCGCGCGCGTCCACCCCATCCAGCAACACACGGCCGGCGGCGGGGTCAAACTCGCGCATGATGAGGGACAACACCGTGCTTTTGCCGCAGCCCGTGGGCCCTACGAAGGCGATGGTCTGGCCGGCACGGATTTCAAAGTCAATGTCGTGCAGCACCTTCTGATCGCCGTAGGCAAACGACACGGCGTCGAACCGAATCTCCCCTTGAATCATGGCGATGTCGCGGCGTGTCCGGTCCGAATCGCGAATATCCGGCGCCACGGCCAGAAACTCGTTGATGCGGTTCATGCCGACAATCCCGCGCTGGAAGAGGGTGAGCACCCAGCCAAATTCCGCGATCGGCCATGCCAGCATGACGAGGCAGATGAGGAAGGCGGAAAACGCGGCGATGCTGAGCGTGCCGGCAATCACCATGCCCCCGCCCTGCCAGATAATGATGACAAGCAAGGTGCCGACGACAATCCCGATGAATGGCCACATAAGGGCCTGCGCAATGGCGAGTTTGAGGCTCTCGCGCATGTATTTTCGGGATTCCGACTCGAACACGGCCGACTCGCGGTCTGCGATGCCGTAGGCCTGCACCACGCGCGCGCCGGAGAGGTTTTCCTGCGCACGCGTGCTCAGGACGGAGAACTGCTCCTGCACGCGCTTGGACTGGTAGTGGTTGTACATGACGAAGCCGTACACCATGATGCACACGAAGGGCAATGGAATCAGCGTCACCAGGGTGAGCTGCGGGCTGTAGTAGATCATCAGCCCAAGCGTCGCCGGCACCTGCACGATGTTCACCAAACCCATCACGCCCGGCCCCAGAAGCATGCGAACGAAATTCAGGTCGTTCGTCGCGCGCGCCATGATGTCGCCCGTGGGCGTGCGGTGAAAGAAGGATTGCGACAGCCGCATGATGTGATGGAAGTAGTCGTTGCGCAGGTCGTACTCGAAGTGGCGCGAGGCGCCGATGATGAGCGTGCGTTGAATGTAGCGCAAAAAGCCGCTGACGGCGGCAATGCCGAGCAACGCGCCGAATGCAGCCCACAGGCCGAGGCGGGTCATGGCACCGGTCTCGAGGTTGTCCACGACCCACTCGATGACGAGGGGAATCATCAGCGTCGCGCTGATGAACCCGATGGCCATGGCGGAACCCGTCAGGTAGCGGCCCAGGTACGCCTTGTTGTAGCGCCAGAGGGTCTTGAGGACGCTGTTCGGGTCCGCACGATGAACAGGGCGCTCCCCGTGAATGGTATCGATGGTATCGGACACTTTGATCAGGCTTTCCGGCTGGCGTTGAGGAGGGCGTCGTGGCTGCGCACGAGGTCGATGAGGTCATCGGCCCGGAAGGGTTTGTGGAGATAACCGTCGGCCCCGGATTCCTTGTAGCGCGCGGAGGAATTGTCCACGGGCTTCGCGGTCACGAGGTAGACTTTGGCACCTAGCAGAATGGGATTGGCCTTAATCTGGCGGCAGGTTTCGTAGCCATCAATGCCGGGCATGGCGAGATCCAGCAGGACCAGCGAGTATTTCTTCGTCGCCAAGGCCTGCAAGGCCTCCGTTCCCGTGCCAACGACATCGACCTCGAATCCCTCCGGCTCGAGACAGCGCTGGATATAGGTGAGGATCTCCTCGTCGTCGTCCACGGCCAGCACCTTTCCGCCCAACGGTGGCGACGGGTCGTTGCCTGCGTCGAGGGCATAGTTGATGCCGCTCAGGAGGGTGCTTTTCCGGAAGCCACGCTTGACGCGCGCGGCCACCCGGTCACGGTATTGCTCGTGCAGGGCGTCGTCGTTGGTGAGCAGAACGATCGGCACGGTCGAGGCGATCTCGTCGGCGAGCAGCGCGTCGAGCATGGCGGTTTCCTCGGGAGAACCGTCCACATCAGCCACGATGCAATCCGGCCGGTGCCGCCCGGCCAGCTCGATGGCCCGCTCGGAGGTGCCTGCACTGAGGACATCCATCCCCTCGCCCTCGAGCACCGTGCGGAACTGGGCCACGAGGGCGCGGTCATGCGAGACCAACTCGATCACGCGCTCGGTTTCGTCAGCCGGGGAGATGAGGGGAACGCCATCCGGCGTGCGCATGCGCTCGGACAGAGGCACGGCAAACGCGAATGTACTTCCCTCGCCCTCGCGGCTCTGCACGGTGATTCGGCTTCCATGCAGGCGCACGATGTCCTGCGCGATGGCGAGGCCGATGCCGGTGCCCCCGTACTTGCGCGTGGAGGAACTGTCGTATTGGTAGAAACGGGAGAACACCTTGTCCTGCGCCTCCTCCGGAATGCCGATACCCGTATCCACCACGGAGACATTGACCATGCCGTCATTCGTGGCCAAATTGACGGTGACACTCCCGCCTGCGTGATTGAATTTCACGGCGTTGGACAGGAGATTGTTAAATACTTGGCCCAATTTCGCCTTGTCGCCCTCGATGAGGATGGGCTCGGGCGGGGGCTCGTACACAAGCTCGATTTCGCGCGATTCCGCCACGGGCTGCATCAGCTGAATGCTCGCGCGGGCGCAATCACGCAGATCGAAGGTGTCGAACACGAGATTCTCGACGCCGCGGTGGAGGCGGGAGAAGTCGAGCAGGTTTTCGATCAGCGTGACAAGGCGATCGATATTCCGGAGGCTGATGCCAAGGTATTCGCGCTGGGTATCCGTCACCGGGCCGGCCTTCTCGTTCAGGATCATGTCCGTATAGCCCATCACGGAGACAAGCGGGGTGCGCAACTCGTGCGAGACATTGGAGAGCAGGTTGGTCTTCATCTCGTCGAGCGTCTTCAATTCCTCGTTCGCCTCATGCAACTTCTCGCGGGCCTGGGTCACTTCCTCCAGCGAATGCTGGAGGTTGTCGAGCAACTGCGCGTTGCGAATGGCCACGGCCACATGGGGCGCCATCTGCTCCATCACCTCGACATCGTGCCGGGTGTAGGCGCCCGCCTTGGACGAGGCGAGGTCAAGCGTGCCGATGATGCGTGCCGTGGCGTACAGGGGAATACTCAAACAACTGCGCATGCCCTCGGGAAACTGACTCTGTAAACCCTCGTGCCCCTCGAGATCTTCCGTCAACATGGTCTGCTTGTGCCGTGCGACCCAACCGGCGCAACTGGTCTCATCGTCGATCGCGCGGATGTCGCTGGCAACGGGCTCGAACTGCGGCCACAATTGGCGGCGCTGGAAGGCGGCGCCGGCCTCGTCGAGCAGGGCCAGGGCGGCAAAATCGAAGTTGACCAAGCGCTTGACCTCGACCACGAAACTCTCGTAGAGACGCCCGGACTCGAGGCTCGAGTTGATGACATTGGCAATCTGGTTGATGGCGCTGATGCGCTCGGAGCGCTCCTTCGCCTCCTGCTCAAGGCGAACGCTGGTGGTCACATCGCGGAAGATGCCCTCGATGCCCCGGACCTCGCCGTTGGGCATGCTGACGAGGTTGGCGGACAGTTCGACGCAGATCTCGCGGCCATCGAGGCGTTTCATCCAGATGCGCGAGCGCTCGATGAATTGGTGCGACTGCAACTCGTGCCAGGCCTGAACGACATCGCTCGAGGACACGAAGTAATGCTGCAGGGGCATGCCGGTGAGGTCCGACAGGTGACGGGCGCCGAAGATATCCACACCGGCGGGATTGACGAAGCCGATGTTGCCCTCTGCGTCGGTCTGGAGAATGCCGTCGCGCATGGAGGTCACGAGACTGCGGTAGCGTTCCTCGGATTGCCCCAATTCCTTGATGTTGTTCTTGAGTGCCAGGGCCATCTTGTTGAAGCTCATGGCCAACTCTTCGATTTCATCGCCGGTATCGATCTTCAGCTTGAGGTCGAGGTCTCCCTGCCCGATGATTTGAGCGCCCTCGTTCAGCAAGGACACCGGGCGCACGATGTTGTTGTGCACGCTTCGGTAGGCGTTGAGGCAAAACAGGCCGATGATCCCCACGGAGCCCAGGGCAACGAATAACGCCCAGAGATTGATCGTGTTGTAGATGTTGCTTGCGGATTGATACCCCACCACAAGGGTGTCGGGCCGGTTGAGCAACTCGGCATAGGCGATGAACCAATTGCTGCGAACCTGGGCGATGCGGGTATCGCGCAGCATCAGGCCACCCTGCGGCGGCCGTTCCTCGTCCGCGAAAAGCTGGGCCAGATTGCGATCGAGTGGCTGGTAGTGAATCCCACTCGGGGGAGGCGCGCCGATGTGCTCCGCCTCGTCCGGCGAGTGCCAATAGACCGCCCGTTGCATCATGTGAATCTGATGCACCAGAAAGAAGGTATTCTCCGTACGCTGCGAGGCATCCTCATAGGGGTGCAAGCCGAAGGCAAACTTCAAAAGCGGGGTGATGTCATCGGTCTTGCCGACATAGCCGATATGGGTGCCGTCGGGCGCGTGCACGGCGGCCGCCATGAGCGCGTAGTAGCGCCCATCCACCACATCGTATCCGACCGCGGCGGGCTCATCGCGGGCGAGCGACATCTGGAGCGGCAAGGTTCCCTCGCCGAGTCCGTCTTCCAGCAGGGGGCCGGCATGCAGGAGTTTCTCGCCGCGCGTGTCGTAGATGGAGAACGCCGAGGTGTCATCGTCGGAGGCAGTAACCTCATTCAACAAGCGCTGCATCGCGGCTGAGCGGAGGTCGGCATTCGAGAGCATCGCGGGCTCGCCGTCTTCGCCGGGGGACAGGGCATCCACCACGGCCTGGGCTTGGGCAATCGATGCAACCGCACGCAGGCGGGCGCTTTCGGCGAGGTGAAGGCCATCGGCCGTCTGTGCGACGGCACTGAGGAGCTTGGCTTCGATATCGCGCTTGACAAGGCTTCGCGCGCCGACATAGCCGATCAGGATGGCAAGCGCCATCGGCACGATCCCGACCCACACAATGGAAGTCAGGATGCGCCGCTCGATACCGCGCCGCCGTGTTGCCTCGGGCATACCCGCTCTCGACTCCTGTCGCCGGCGGGTGGCCCGCCGAGCCTACTCGACCAGCCTGCCTCGACCGGCGAGTTCGTTCACCTTTTCAAGCAGTTGGTCAACCTTGAAGGGTTTCGCAAGGTACTCGTCGGCGCCGCATTCGAAGATCCGCTCAATGTCGGACTCCTTCGTGAGGCAGGTCACCGCGATGATGGGAATGTTACGCGTGTACTCGTTCGCACGCAAGGCTTTCGACACCTCGAAACCGTTCACTTCCGGCATGAGGTAGTCCAGCAGGATGAGGTCCGGCGTCATTTGCGCGGCGCGCAGGCCCACCTCGGTGGCATTGCTGACCTTGATCAGCTCGTACCCCTCGTTGCTCAGGATGGTCTCCATCATGGCCAAGGCGTCCGGATCGTCATCGACCACCATCACGCGCCGGCGGGATTTGCCCTTCTCCTTCGGGAACATGTCGTACTGTTCCCGGAAGCGATCGAGGTCCTCCTCAAGAATGCGATAATGCCCGCCTGGAGTGCGCGAGGCATGGATCAAGCCTTGCTTAATCCAGTTCTTGATGCTGTGGTGCGTTACATGGCAGATTCGCGCTGCCTCGAAAGTGGTGAACGCTTTTTGTTCGCGATCGCTCACTGCACAAGTCCCTTCGCGCTTTCTGCTGCGGCACCCCAGAAAAACCGCTGCAGGCTTGGTGCTATTCGTAGAATTGTTAGATTTTGATCAGAGTATAACCCTGAACCGCAATCCTGTCAAATCAATTTCTAGAAACCAAATCCCCACTGCCACCCTCCGAACCCCGCAGCAGCCCGTGTACCCGTTCCATCACGACAGCTTCCTCCGACTCCAAGCCGGTAGCCAGCACTTCGATCTGGTGGGGGTAGTATGAGGCGGCAATGCGATGGCCGATGCCCCACAGGCAGATGGCGACGACGAGGCAGCCCAGCAAGAGGCCGGTGTAGCGGTAAGTCAGCACCGCATGCGCCCGGCGCCGATCCTTGCGGGCGGTGGCCACGGCGAGATCAAAGTCGGACTCCCCCTTCAGGTCCTCGGTTACCTTGGCGACGGTGGGCAGGGCGAAGGCCGGGTAGGCGACGGCGAAGATGCCGAGTGCGATGGCAAGCAGGCGCCATGCGGCCACGAAGAGTCCCGTCCATGTGGCGGGATTCGCGCCGGTGGAGGCGGCCAATGCCATGGCGAGGTAGAGAAGCAGCACGCCGGCCATCGCGCCGAGCGCCACGGCGATGGCAGTGCGTGAGTGGGGAATGCTCCAAAATGCCTTGACCCCTCGCTGCGGGAGTGCCCAGAAGAACGCTGCGCCGAGGGCAAGCCAGACCATGAGCATCAGCTCGAAGGTCATTCGGATTGGAAGCGAGTACATTCGCACACTTTGCTCGATCCGCTCATCGCGGGTGTTCTCGAATTCCTCGAGCACAGGCCGAATCTGCTCCTCGATGCGCAGACGGCGGGCAATCAGGGCCTCGCCCGGGCTCTCGCCGTCGAGCTGGGACAGGCGCTCCTGCAGGCGCAAGGCCTCCAGCTGGACGCTGGCGCCGCGCATGGCTTGAAGGCCCCCGGGAGGCTCGCCGAGCGCGAGCCGTCGGCCCATTTCCTCGAGTGCGCGCAAGCCGGGAACCCAGGTGAGACCACGGTTCTCCGCGAGGTCGTCTTCCACGATGCGCCGCGCACGGAGGGTCAAATCTATCAGCGGAGCGGCGCAATCCTCGATGATGCGGCGCTGCAAGTGGGCGTACACATTGCCGCTACGCGGCAGGTCCTGGATCCAGAGGGGCTGCGGGAACACGACGGGGTGGCCCGTGCCGTTGTTCCGTGCCACCATGGCAAGCGCCTCCTCCAGTCCCTCCCGCCGGTCGGACAAAGCGGCCAGGGCTGCCGCCTCGAGGTAGGCGGGCAGGGCATTCTCGCGATCGCCGATGTAGGCGTCGTGCAGGCGGTCGCGCGCGGCCGCGTACGACTCCTCTTGAAACAGTCGCACCCCGTAGCGCAGGGCCAACTGGGGATTGCGCGGATTCAGCGCGAATGCGCGCTCGTAGGTCTCCAGAACCTTGTCATCCTCCTCGCGCTCGGCGAGGGCCCAGAGATATTTCGGGTTCGGACGGTCGCTTTCGGCATCCTGCTGCACGGCCGCGCGCAGGATCGGGCGCGCGGAGGCGTCGTGCTTGGTCAGGGCCGAGGTGTAGAGGTTCTCGACATGCTCGTGGCGGAGAAACTGCTCGGAATAGAACAGGCCCGCACTCACGACAACCACGGCGGCCATGGTGAATTGCATGCCACGCCGCGCCCGTCGCGCTCCCAGAATATCCCCCCCGGCACCGTATGCCGAAAAACGCGGATCCCGCTCGCTCAACCCTTGCCTCCCATAAGGCTTCGCGCGATCACTTTGCCTTCCTCAACGCCGGGCTGATCATAGGTGTTGATGTTGTAGAGGCGGCCGGCCATGGCGGTCTCCACCTCGAGCATGTAAAGCAACTGGGCGACCGTGTGGGCGTTGACCTTGGGCAGCGTCACGCGGATGACGGGGCGATGGCTTGCCTTGAGGGCGTCGACCGTGCCGCGCAACTCCGCATTCATCAGCTTATTCATCGTGGCCCCGCGCAGGTAGTCCAACTCGCTCACCGCGCCGAGGGTATCGGGAATGCGCAGAGTCTTCTCGAACCGCTTCACCTCGATAATCGAGAAAAGCTTGTCGTTCGGCCCCTCGCGGTAGAGCTGCACCTGCGAGTGCTGGTCGGTCGCACCGAGCGCCTTGATGGGCGTTTGCCCGGCAAAGACCTCTTCGCCATCGAGGCTGAAGCGCTTGCCCAGGCTCTCGGCCCAAATCTGGCGGTACCAGTCCGCGATGTCCTTCAACCCGTCCGCGTACGGCATCATCACCGACATGACCTTGCCCTTCTCCGTATCGGCAAGGTAATGGAGGGCTGCACGCAGGTAGGCAGGGTTCTCGTCGAGATTCGGCGACTGGCAGGCCTCGTCCATCGCGGCGCAACCCTCGAACATCGCATCCACATCCATGCCCAGCACGGCGGCGGGGAACAGGCCCACGGGCGAGAAGACGGAAAAGCGGCCGCCCACATTCAGCGGCACGGCCATCTCGGTGAGGCCGAACTCGTCGGTGACGGTGTGGAGGTGGCTTGTGACGCCCTTTTCACGCGGATTGGTGATGGTGACGAGGTGGTCCATGATCTTGTCCTTGCCCACCTTTTTCTCGAGCGCATCCGCGACGAGCATGGCCTGGCTCATCGTCTCGGCGGTGCCGCCGGATTTCGAGATGAGGCAGTAGAGCGTCTTCTCAGGCCGGCACAGGCGCATCATGCCGCGGAAGGTGACGGGGTCGATATTGTCCATCACGAAAACGCGCGGGTGGCCCTTGCGCTGGCGGCGGGTGAGCAGGTTGTAGTACGGCGGCAGGAGGGCTGTGACGAGCGCGCTCGTGCCGAGTGCCGAGCCCCCGATTCCGAGGATGACGAGGTTGTCGTAGCCGAAATCGAGGAAGCGCGCGGCCTCCTGCTTGACCCGGCCGAGGGTCGCCGCATCCTTGTGCAGATTCCAGAAGCCGTGGACGCCGTCCGCGCGTTCCTTCTGCAGGATCGCGTGCATTTCGTTGATTCGGGGTTGAATCGCGGACAATTCAGCCGGGGTTACCCCATGGTCCTTGCCCACCGCCGACGATTTCGCCCGGCTGACATCGACTTTGATCAAGTCGCTCATGTGTCGTCCCCCCTTGCATCATGCGTTGAATCGAGATTGCTGTCGTAAAAGTTGCGCATGGCGCCGAAGACGGCCTTTTTCGGCCCACGGACAATGCGCACCCCGGGCAGGGAATGCAGAAAAATCCGGCCATAAGGCTTTGTAACCAAGCGTTTGTCCAGCACCAAGATGGCGCCGTGGTCGCTCCGGCGGCGAATCAGCCGCCCAAACCCCTGCCGAAACTTGATGACCGCCTGGGGCACCGTGTAATCCGTGAATGCATTGCCGCCGGCCGCGCTGATGGCCTCGGCCCGGGCCTGTTGAATGGGCTCGGTGGGCACGCGGAAGGGCAGCCGTGGGACTATAACACAGCGCAGCGAATCGCCGGCAACATCGACGCCCTCCCAGAAGCTGTCCGTGGCGAATAACACGCTGGTGACATCGCTGCGAAAGCGATCGAGCAAATGGCTGCGGCTGACCTCCCCCTGTTTGAGCGGGGTGATGCCGGCCCGGGTCAAGGCCGGGGCCAGGCGGCGGTGCGTGAAATCGAGCGCGTAGTAGGAGGTGAACAGCACAAAGGCGCTGCCGCCGGCGATCTCGATGGCCTCGCCGATGGCCTCCGCGCAGGGCTCGAGGAAGTCCTTTTCCTCCGGCGAGGGCAAATCGTTCACAACGCCGAGCATCGCCTGCTCCTCGTATGAGAACGGCGTATCCAGCTGCTGCGTCTCGACCCGGCTCTCGGCCACGCGGCCCGTGCCCACGCGCGAACCGAAATAATCGAATTTCTGGTCCACCGTCAGCGTCGCGGAGGTCATGACCACGGTTTTGAGGTTGCCGTACACCCATTCGGCGAGGGGTTTTCCCACCTCGAGCGGGCAACGGGCCACGCGCACGATGCCGGGGTTGCCGCGGTCCACCTCGATCCAACGCACGGTATTTTCGGCCAACTTGGCGCTTGTGGCTTCGGCCATGGCGGCGGCCATGCGCAGCAGGCGGTTGCGGTAGCTCTCGAGCTGGAGCAATTCCGTAAGAAACGGCGACTCCGGGGCGTCGCCCGGCACGCCGAGGTCCTTGACCATACCGTGGAGTCGGCCGCAAAGCTGGGCGCAGCGCTGCAACTCCTCGCAGGCCGGTTGCACATAAACGCCATGCAACTGGCGAAGCTCTTTGTCTTCCAGCAGGGATTGCGTCAGGCGCAGACGGGATTCCCGGCCGGAGTCATCCGTATGCTGGAGCGCCCAACTGCGCAGCGACTCAAAGGCCGCCAGGCCGCCGTCGCGCGCGGATACCAGCGCGGGCTGCACCTCCGTGTCGATCAGCTCGATGATGGCGTTGATGTCGCTGCCTGCGAAGTTCTTGGCCTCCCGAATGAGGGAGACCTTGAGGTAGGGGAGCAGGCCGCGCTCGTGCCCGCGCTCGGAGCGCAGGAAGCGGCCCAAGAGCGCCATCAACCCGATACGCGCCGCGCTCATGCCGAAGTGCTCGGTCGCGCTTTCCTCGATGCTGTGGGCCTCGTCGAACACGACGCGCTGGAAGGCCGGCAGGACGGCCGGGGCGGAAAAGTTGCCGAGTTCTTCCTTGATGCTGAGGTCGGAGAAAAGCATGTGGTGATTGACGACCAGCACATCGGCCTTGGCGATCTCGCGGCGTGCGCGGCCTACGAAGCACCGGTCGGCGTTGGGGCAGTTGCCGGCGGAGCAGATGTCCGACTCGGAGCAGACGCGATTCCACAAATCGCGTTTCGGCACGAAGGCGAGGTCGGACAGGCTGCCGTCCGTCGTCGTGTCGGCCCACTCCGCAATGGATTTGAGGGATTTGGCGTCCTCGTCGTCGTCGAACAGCGTTGCCTCGCCGATGGCCCGCTGGAGTTTGCGCTGGCACAGGTAGTTGCCGCGCCCCTTGACGAGTGCGGCCTGAACCGGCTTCTCAAAGCACCGGTTCAACACGGGGATGTCCTTGTGCACGACCTGCTCCTGCAGGTTGATCGTGCGGGTCGACACCACGACACGCTCGCGGTTCTGACGAGCCCATGCCACGGCGGGCAGAAGGTACGCGATGGTCTTCCCCACCCCCGTAGGCGCTTCGACGACCGCGATGCCGTCGTGATTGAAGGCCCGGGCGACGGATTCCATCATCGCGCGCTGCTGGGGCCGCACTTCAAAATCGGACAGGGCCTTGGAGAGGACACCGCCCGGCTCGAGCGCCGCGCCCAGCTCGGAGGGATTGAGCCGTTGGACGGAGGACTCATCAAACGGCTCGACGACCACGAACACCCGGGCGGCATCGTTGTCGACGATGTACACGCCGTGGCCGTTGTTCGAAAAATGGACCGCAAGCTGTAAGTCGGCCTCGGACGGGGCGATATGGCCCGAGGGATGGTTGTGGATGACCACCTCGCGCGTGCGAATGCCCTCGAATATGGCGGGGACGGCCCCCTCGGTGCCCCGGGCACAAACGCGAACGGACTCGACCCTGCCCTCGGAATCCAGCGAGCCGGCGAAAAAGACCTCGCGGCCGCCCGTCTCGGCGATCGCCCCCCGGATGGCCTCGGCGGCCGATTCGGTCAAGCGGCGTTCGGCCACTTCCCCCAACACTTGCGACATTTGGCTCTCCATGCGTGATCCGGCAAGCGTATCCCACTTGCCCTGCGCGCGGCAATTCGATGGTTCCGGCCAACCACCGGAGCACCTCGTGGAAGCAGGATCGGTTTGCGCAAAGATGCAAGCGATTGCTAGACTTACGCTTTGCATCCTGCCCGCATTGGCGCTGGGCTGGCGCCGAGGGTCTGCCACTGGCCATCAATCGACATCCCGCAACAGGTCTGCCCATCGGAATCCCCTGCCCTTGAGTCTCGAATCGCACCCAACCGCTTCCTCCATTACGCCCCAGCGCACCCTCGGCCACTGGCACGCGGATGCCACGCCCCCGTCTTTTGACGCGGCCGGCTGGCGCGATCCCCTGTCCGCGCTCGAGGCCCCGCTCTTCCTGCTCTGGGATGGCGAGAGACATGGCGTCGGCATGGGCGGACAGGCGAGCATCGGCGCGGGAATCACCAACGGCACGAGCGGCGCGTTCGACCTGACAGGCTTCGTCCCCCCCTGCCCACCGGAAGCCCTTGGCGACCCGGCTTTCCGCGCGGCCCATGGCATCCGCTACGCCTATGTAACCGGCGCCATGGCGAACGGGATCGCCTCGGTGGAGTTGGTCGAGACGATCGCGAGGTCGGGCATGCTGGCCTTTTTCGGCGCGGCGGGGTTGCAGGTCAGCCAGGTAGATGCGGCAATCCACCGGCTCAAGGCCTCAATTGGCGACCTTCCCCACGGTTTCAATCTGATTCATTCGCCGAATGAGCCGCATCTCGAGGCGGCCGTGGTGGATTTGTATCTGCGCGAAGGCGTGCGCCTGGTGGAGGCCTCCGCCTACCTCGATCTGACCCTGCCCGTGGTGCGTTATCGCGTGATGGGCATTCGGCGCGAGGCGGATGGCAGCATCACCGCCCCCAACAAGGTCATGGCGAAGGTCTCGCGCATTGAGGTGGCCACGAAGTTTTTTGCCCCGCCTCCCGAGCGATTTTTGAAGGAATTGGTGGCTTCCGGCGACATTAGCACCGAGCAGGCCGAGTGGGCCCGCCGGATTCCCATGGCCGACGACCTCACCGCCGAGGCGGACTCGGGCGGTCACACGGACAACCGCCCGGCGCTGACTCTCCTCCCCACGCTGATTGCCCTGCGCGACCGTATGCAGTCCGAGCATGGCTACGCCACGCCCTTGCGCGTCGGTGCGGCCGGTGGCATCGGAACGCCCGAGAGCGCGGCGGCGGCCTTCGCGATGGGCGCAGCCTACATCGTGACGGGCACGGTGAACCAGGCCTGCATCGAGTCCGGCTCGAGCGACCTCGTCCGGGCGATGCTGGCCGAGACGGAGCAGGCCGATGTGACGATGGCGCCCGCGGCGGACATGTTCGAGATGGGCGTGACGGTGCAGGTGCTCAAGCGCGGCACGATGTTCGCCATGCGCGCGCAGAAGCTGTACGAGATATACCGGAATTACGGCGGAATCGAGGCCATGCCCGAGTCCGAGCGCATAAAGCTGGAGAAGACGGTGTTCCGTCTGCCGATGGACGAGGTCTGGGAGCAGACGAAGCGCTATTTCCAGACCGTTGACCCGCGGCAGATCGAGCGTGGCGAGCAGGATGCGAAGCACCGCATGGCGCTGATTTTCCGCTGGTACCTGGGACAGTCCTCGACCTGGGCGAACCGGGGCATCGAGGACCGCAAGATCGACTATCAGATTTGGTGCGGCCCGGTCATGGGCGCGTTCAACGAGTGGGTACGAGGGTCCTTCTTGGAGGAATTTCGGAATCGTGAGGCTGCGGTGGTGGCCTTGAACATCCTGTTCGGCGCGGCGTATCTCACGCGCGCCAATGCGGTACGCCAACAGGGCGTGCCGTTGGAAGCCTCGGTGGTGCGGGTCGAGCCGCAACCGTTGGCAACGCTGGCCGGATGCGGCACGGCGTAAAGGAGACGAATCGCGTGAGTGAACACGGCACAGGCCCTTCGCGGGGCTTTGAACCGCTGGCGATCATCGGCATGGGTTGCCTTTTCCCGAAGGCGGACTCGCTGGAGGCCTACTGGAGCAACATCCGCGACGCGGTGGATTGCGTCGGGCCCGTGCCGGATTCGCATTGGCTGCCCAACGACTATTTCGACGCCGACCCGAAGCGGCCGGACTTCACCTACGCCCAGCGCGGCGCGTTCCTCGAGGCGGTGGACTTCGACCCGCTGGCCTACGGCATTCTGCCCAATGCCCTCGAGGCGACGGACACCTCGCAGCTGCTCGGCATGGTCGCCGCTGGCATGGCCCTGCGCGATGCTGGATACGGACCGGAGCGTGCGTATGACCGCGGCCGCGTGTCGGCCATTATCGGGGTGACGGGGGCGCTGGAGCTGGTCGTGCCGCTCGGCGCACGCCTGGGTCACCCGAAATGGCGGCGCGCCCTGCGCGATGCCGGTCTCGACGAGGCCAAGACCGAGGAAATCGTGCAACGCATCGCGGACGAGTATGTGCCGTGGCAGGAAGCGTCGTTCCCCGGGCTGCTGGGAAATGTCGTGGCCGGGCGCATCAGCAAGCAGTTTGACCTCGGCGGCACCAATTGCGTCGTGGATGCGGCCTGCGCGAGTTCGCTCAGCGCCGTGCATTTGGCGGCACTCGAACTTCAAAGCGGCAAGGCGGACATGGTCGTCACGGGCGGCGTGGACACCTTCAACGACATTTTCATGTACATGTGTTTCAGCAAGACGCCGGCCTTGTCGCCCACGGGCGATTCGCGCCCCTTTGCAGCCGACGCCGACGGCACGATCCTGGGCGAAGGACTCGGCATGGTCGTGCTCAAGCGCCTGGCAGATGCCGAGCGCGACGGCGACCCCATCGATGCGGTGATCACCGGTATCGGCTCGTCGAGCGACGGCAAGGGCGACGCCATCTACGCCCCCAACGCCGATGGCCAACGCCGCGCGATGCAGGACGCCTATCAGGTAGCCGGGATCACGCCGGACACGATCGAGTTGATCGAGGCGCACGGCACGGGCACGAAAGTCGGTGACGCCACGGAGGTGAAATCGCTCTCGTCGGTGTTTGACGGCGCGCGGGCGCAAGCCCCGTGGTGCGCGGTTGGCTCGGTGAAATCGCAGATCGGCCACACGAAGGCGGCGGCCGGCGCGGCGGGCCTGATCAAGGCTGCGTTGGCGCTCAAGCACAAGGTGCTGCCGCCAACGGCGAAGGTCTCACAACCGGCCCAGGCCATGCGCGGCAATGACTCGCCCTTTTATGTCAATACCGAAAAGCGGCCCTGGGTGCCGGGAAAAGGCCATCCGCGCCGCGCGGGCGTGAGTGCGTTTGGCTTTGGCGGCAGCAATTTCCACGCGGTGCTTGAGGAGCACGGAGAGCTGAAGTCGTCCCCCACTTGGGACGGCGCCGTGCAGCTCGCAGCGTTTTCGGCGGATTCTCCCGCCGGGCTCACGACGCAGCTCGATGCCTTCGCAGAAAGCGCGGGCAATTGGGAGCGCGTGCGCGCATTGGCGAAGGGTTCACGCAGTATTTTCGATTCTACCGCAGAGCACCGCTTGTGCCTGGTGTTGGAGAAAGGCGGCAAACCGGTTGCGGATGCCATTGAATCCGCGCGTGAGCAGTTGGCGAAGGGCGGCGATTCTTGGACCTTGCCCGATGGCGCTTCGTATGCTTCGGGCGACAAGGCGGGCGGCTTGGCCCTGCTGTTCCCCGGGCAAGGCTCGCAATACACCGGCATGCTGCGCGATCTCGCCTGCGATTTCCCCGAAATGCTCCATACCCTTGCCCAGGCGAACGAAGCCTTCGACGCTACCCGCGACGACTTGCGCTTGAGCGATGCGATCTACCCGCTGCCCGCGTTTGATGACGACACGCGCGCGCGGAACGAGGAGCGCCTCCGTGCGACGGATGTCGCGCAGCCCGCGCTCGGTGCGGTAAGCCTCGGGGCGCTTGGTGTGCTGCGGCGCTTTGGCGTGACGGCGGAGGCGTATGCGGGTCACAGTTATGGCGAGTTGCCCGCGCTTGCGGCAGCAGGCGTACTGAACGAGGCCGATTGCCTGCGCCTGTCCATCGAGCGTGGAACGCTGATGGCCGGTTCGGGCGAGGATCGCGGCACGATGCTTGCCGTGCGCGCGCCGCTGGCGGAAATCGAGGAGTTGATCAACAGCCACGAGCTGGATGTCGTGCTCGCCAACCGCAACGCGCCGGACCAGGCCGTGCTCTCGGGTTCGCGCGAGGCGATCGCAGCGGCGGCCGAGGTGCTGACATCGCGCAAGATCGCCGCCAAGGAATTGCCTGTTGCGGCGGCCTTTCACAGTCCGCTGGTGGCGGATGCGTCCCAGCCGTTTCAGGAGGCGTTGAAATCGGCCGAGTGGAGCGCTCCGTCCGCGCCGGTGTACGCCAATACCACCGGATTGCCCTATCCCAACGATGAGAACAAATCGCGCGGCCTGCTCGCCGGGCAACTGGCGCAGCCCGTGCATTTCAGCGACACCATCGAGCATTTGTATGAAAACGGCGCTCGGACTTTTGTCGAGGTCGGCCCGAAAGCGGTGTTGACCGGACTGGTGACGCGCATTCTTTCGGATCAGCCGCACACGGCCGTCGCGTTGGACGCCTCGCAAGGAAAACGCAGTGGCGTGTCGGACCTCGCGCGCGTGCTGGCGCAGGTTGCCGTGGCCGGGCATGAAGTCCAGCTTACGAAGTGGGACGAAGCCTTCGTCGCCCCTTCCGAGGGCGGCCGCAAGCGCATGACCATACCCGTCGGCGGCGCGAATATCCACGAGCCGAAGCGCAAGGTTCCCTCCTTCGCCAAGGCTTCGGAGGGCACGCCCTCCATAACCAAAGCCTTGGACGAAGCGCCCAGGAAACCCGAGCGCATCCACCCGGCACCGGCCGCTCCTGCCCCGATGACCGCATCCACCCCCGAGAGGACAGCCCCTGCCATGCGTGAAGAGACACCCCGCCCCGAGCCGCAATCGGGCCCTGTCAGCAACGACGCCCTGATGATTCTCCAACGGATGCAGGAGCAGACGGCGCAGTTGCACAAGCAATTCCTCGACGGTCAGCAGACCGCGCTGGAGACGCTCAAGGCCCTGGTGCAAGGGGGCCACGGGCAGAACGCAGCGAATGCCGTGCGGGTGGAACATCCCCCTCAATCCCCCTTCAAAGGGGGACTTTCCGAAAGCGCCAGCCCGGGAGGGCGAGCGTCCTCGCGAGCCGAGGCCACCGCGACGGCTCCCCCTCACCCCAACCCTCTCCCAGAGGGAGAGGGAGCATTTTCTCCCCCCTTTGAAAAAGGGGGGCCGGGGG
>ERZ869909.971-NODE-971-length-26452-cov-7.139488_pt1 | contig 26452 bp, 18 predicted proteins | sample MGYA00520892_ERZ869909 | MGnify/ENA primary metagenome ERZ869909 (study PRJEB32215, sample SAMEA104723947) | bioreactor metagenome | biome: bioreactor; feature: anaerobic bioreactor; material: water | place: China | collected 2015-03-12 ... | reverse complement strand
TCACCTTGATCTCGATGTCCTTGAAGTCGCAGATCATGCCCGCATGGTGGGATTGCAGACTGAACCAGCCGTGGGGGTAGCGCTCGTGCCGATCCTCCGGCGCGGTGTACTCCACCACCTGCTTGCCGTTGATCCACACCCCGATCTCCCGCCCGACCGCCCGCACAATCATCTCGTTCCAGCGGTAATTGAAGGCGCGCAGCTCCGTGGCGTTGATCTGGTCCCAGATGGAGCCGGTGAATCGCTCCGGCGCGTGGTTGTCCATCTGCGCCTCGTACGAGCGGGGCCAAGGGTCATCGCCCAGGCCACGGAAGAACAGCCCACTGTTCGCGCCTTCATGCGGACGGAACATGAGCCGGATTTCGAAATCCTCGAACTCCTCCACCGTGCGCAGGGCGCAGCGGCCCTCATCCCATCCCTCGTGGGAATCCGTGCGAATGAAGGTCTCGCCGTCCTCCGTGACGACCTCCCAGACCGGGTCACGCAAGATTTCCCAGCCCGTCAGGTCGACGCCATTGAACAGCGGGCGAAAACCCTCCGCACCCGGCAACGGCAGGATGCGGATATTGCGGAACTCCACCGTGTCGCCGTGGTCCTGCAGGGCAATGTGCCCGCGCATGACGCGGTCCGTCAAGGGATGCTGCCACTCGACATCCGCGGTGGACTCCGGCGTGAAGTCGGTCATCTCGATGTCATACAGCTCCTCGCCGTTCATAATCGTGCGAATGCGCGGGCCATCGCACATCACCTCAACCTCGTTCCACTCGCCCACGGGGTTGTCGGCGTTGACGCCGGGCGCCACGGAAGCGTAGAGCCCACCTGCGCGCTGCCAGTCCGTGGGCCACTCGGGGTCGATCACCTGGACTTCCATGCCGGTAAACGCAGGATTGCCATCGGCCGTGGCACGAATTGCGACGCCGGAGTTGCCATTGCTCCCCTCGACAGGCGGAATGCGGTACTCATAGCGAAGGATGAAGTTCTCGAACTCCATGTCGGTGAAGATCCAGTCACCATCCGGCCCGACAACGACGAGTTTGCCGTCCTGGACGGTGAAAGCGGCCTTGTTCGAGCCGCGGACCCACCAGCCATCGAGGGTTTCGCCATCAAAGAGCGGATAGAACCCCTGCTCGTGCTCCTCCTGCGTGAGGAGGTCCGGCACCCAGTCCGGTGGCACGGGCGGATCCTGGGCGGGCGCGGTAGCGCAGGCCACCAACATCACGGGGAGTAACCAGACATGCGGGGTACACTTCATCATCGAATCCTCCTGCTGCGGCGGGGAAAATCGCCCGGGGCGCTCCCCTTCGCCGATTGAATGCTCCAATCCGCGACTATAGGCCCTGCACGGCTGATAGCGCAAGGTATGGACTCCGGGAACAAGCAGCGCAGTGTCGGTATCGGTTGGGATGCGCCGAAGGCGCACCGCCAGTAACCCCGGGCAACGCTCCGAAGCTCGTAGGGCGAAGGAGGGGCCGCCCGGGGTTGACGCGCCCCCAGACTCCGCGTCCCGACGGGATAGCGAGCCCGCGGCAAGCCAGCGTCCTGTCAGGACGCATCGGGTGTGCGCCGATACCGGGGGCTGCACCTCCTTTGCGTTGCACGCTACGGAGGCTTGCCGCCCGGCTACTCCCGGTGCCGCTTCGCGGCAGCCAATCGTACAGGCCCCACTTTCTTGACGCAGGCCCGTGGCTCGGCGCGGGGGCGAGCATTCCGTCAAAAATGTGGTAGCATCCCCGCTTTGTTGGGGGGAATCGGACACCATGAAGCGTTTTCTGGCCAAGCACTCACCGCTCATTATTCTCGGGCTGCTCTGCCTCGTGCTCGCCGCGGTCTCGGAGGACTTCCGCAAGCCCGACAACCTCCAGCAGGTCGCGCTGCGCACGGCCGTCATCGCCATCATCGCCACGGGCGAGCTGCTGGTCATCCTTACCGGAGGCATCGACCTCTCCGTCGGCAGCGTGGCGGCCCTGAGTGGCGTCGTGGGTGGATTGTCGATGAAGGCGGGCGTCCCCGTCATCCTGGCGATCGTGATCGGCACCCTCGTGGGCGGGTTGTGCGGCTTTATCAACGGCGCCCTCGTCACCCTCCTGCGCATTCCGCCGTTTATCGTCACCTTGGGCATGATGATGGCCGCGCGCGGCATTGCCCTCATCATCGCCAACAGCCAGCCCGTCTTTGGCCTGCCCCCGGAATTCGACTACCTCGGGGGCAGCCGCGGATGGTGGATTCCCGTCTCCATCATGATGACCGTCGTCGTATTGGCGACCATCATGCTCGCCTACACCCGTTTCGGACGCGGTCTCTACGCCGTGGGGGGCAATCTGCAGGCCGCGCGCCTTTCCGGGCTTAATGTCATCGGGATTCGCGGGGCGGCCTTCACCCTGTGCGGACTCGCGGCCGGGTTCGGAGGAATGATGCTCGCCTCGTACACGGGAGTCGCCAGTCCGCTTGATGCCGAGATGTACGAGCTGGATGCCATCGCCGCGTGCGTCATCGGCGGCACCAGCCTCATGGGCGGCGAGGGCGGTGCGCCGGGGGTGCTGGCCGGGGCGCTGATCATGAAAGTATTGGTCAATTTCTGCAATCTGCACGACATTGACCCGCATTGGCAGCGGGTATTGGTTGGGGGGCTGATCGTGGCGCTGGTGGGCTACGACAACTTCCGAAAGCGCCGCGCTTACTGAGGGCCTTCCATCGTCCGCCGAATCCAGGCCTTGCAGGCTATACGGCGCTTTGTGTATGGTCCCCGGCGGGTGCGAAACCCATTGTTGTGAATCGGGGTCTATCTAGGCATTCATTGTGAGAAAGGGTCTAACAATGATCAAGAACATCGTGACGAAGACGCTTGGGGTGACGGTTCTGGCCGCATTTATGGCCGGGTGCGCAGGCATGGCGACCGGCTCCCCCGAGGCGAAGATTATGCAGACGCTCGAGGCGTGGGAAGCGGCCACGCTGGCCGAGGATACCGACGCCCTCATGGCCACCTACTCGGACAGCTTCGAGCACTACGAGTACGGCACGAAGGCCACCTTGGAGCTTTTTCTGGGCGATTTGATCGCGCAGGGAATGTTCTCCGGCGCGTCGGTCTCCATGGCCGATATGGAATTGCAGGTCACGAACGGCACGGCGACGGCCTACCCGATCGACCTCGAGGCTGCCTTCGGTGGCGCCACGATCGAGTTCGTTCTGCAGGAGGAATCGTCGGGCGAGTGGCTGATTACCAGCATGGATGTGGAGCTCTACTAGCCTCACTGACCTGATACCCGCCCGCCATGTTGGCGGGCTTACCCCTGAACTGGTGCGAGAAGGAGATGACTACCGTGAAGCGTACTCTTACCTTGGCAGTGGCCGCGTTTGTGGCCTTGGCGACGACCGCGGGTTGCGCGAGCGTGGGCGGACAGTCCGACGAAGAGCGGATTATGTCCCGCGTGCAATCGTGGAGCGAAGCGATGCTCGAGCAGGACATCGAAGGCATCATGACCATCATGGATGATGACTTCTACCACCCGGAAGCGGGCGGCAAGGACCAAATCCGCCTGCTGCTGGAGATGGCCATCGCGCAGGGCTACCTCGATGACGGCCAAATCACCTGGGATGACATGGAAGTCCGCGTGTCCGAGGATGGCCAGTCCGCCTCTGCCGGTCCGCTGGACCTTTCCGGCCCTCCCGGGGAGATCGCCGTGATGGTCGAGCTGTCCAAGGGCAGCGACGGCGAATGGTATCTCTCGTCGGTGGACCAGTACTAGCGTCCACCTGCGATAAACGCTTGCATACCCCCCGGCCGGGCCCCTTCAGGGTCCGGCCGGGTCTTTTTTGGACCGGCACGCGGAGCACGGGCCGGGGCTCGCGTTGCATCCAAGGGCCGCCGGGTGTACCATTACGCTTTTCGTCAGCGCGAGTTCACGGGGCGAATATGCCTCCTGTAACCCCACCACGCACGGGCAGCAACGAAAGCAATCCACGACATGAGCGCATTCGGTATTCACATCCCCAACGGTCTGATCTGTGTCTTCGACCCCGAGGTGAACAAGCGAGCGGCGCTCGATCAGCTGGTGAAAGCCATTAACGAGGCAGGCGCCGTCGAGGATGTCGAGGCACTCGCACGGGCCGTGCACGAGCGCGAGTCCATCATGAGCACGGGCATCGGGCAGGGCATCGCCATTCCCCATGTCCGCATGGAGGGCATCGTCGAGCCGACCGTCGCCGTGGGCATCAGCGCCGATGGCCTCGATTTCGACACGCTCGACAACGAGCCGGTGCAGGTCGTCGTGCTGTTCGCCATGCCCGCGGGCTCGCAGAAGGAGTACCTCGGCTTGCTGGCGCAGGTGATGAAGGCGCTCAAGGACACCAACTTCCGCGATCAGCTCACGGAATGCACGACGCGCGAGCAGGCCGCCGCCATCCTCAACGCGGACTAGAACACCGACTAGTGGACTAAAGGTCGCCCTTCCCGCGTCCCGCTGTTTGATTCGCACCCGCCCGTCCGTGGATAGTGCCGCCTTCGATTTGCGGGAACTGCCGCAGAAGCCGGGACCACCCATGCCGAATTCCCCCCCAAAAATGGACGCACGCGCGCTGGGCGCGCTCATCTTCACCACGATTCTTGTGTTGTTCTTTCTTGGCGGCGCCTCCAGCCTTGTCTACCAAGTCGTCTGGACGCGCAAGCTGGTGCTGCTGTTCGGCACGACGGCCTACGCCGTCAGCGTGGTGCTGTCGGTCTTTTTCCTTGGCCTTGGCCTCGGCAGCCTGATGGCAGGCCGATTCGCCGACCGCACCCCGCGCCCCCTGGCCTGGTTCGGCGTTGCACAGATCATCATCGGCCTCTGGGCCGTTGCCTTTATCCTGGGCATTGCCGCGAGCGAGGCGTGGGTGGTCGAGGCCCTGCGCGGCGTGGCCGAATCGCGTGCGGGGGGCATCACGCTACGGGCGCTGCTCGTGGCCGCCTTTCTGCTCGTACCCGTCACCCTGATGGGCGCCACGCTGCCACTCCTCACCCGCTTCGTGATGCGGGGCCATGCGTTCTCGGGCCGCGGCTTCCGCATCGGCACGCTCTACAGCGTCAACACCCTCGGCGCCGTCGTGGGGACCGCCGCGGCCGGATTTCTGCTCGTGCCTGCGATGGGATACCTGCGTGCCACGCTGCTCGCGGCCGCTCTGGACATCGCGGTTGGCATTGCGGCCCTGGTCCTGTCACGGCGCCACGAGGCGAGCGCGGGCGCCCTTGGCGATGGCCTGTCCGCGGAAATCCCCCTCGGTCCCCCTTTTCCAAAGGGGGAGGAATGCGCACGCGCCGCCAATTTCAATGCGTCCGCCAACTCCGGGCATGACATGAACTCGGGACAACGGGACACCGCCGCAACGCAGCCGATGGTCCACGAGGTTCCCCCCTTTGAAAAAGGGGGGGCAGGGGGGATTTCCGGCCACTCTCCGCCCCGGCAGGAAAGCGATGTCTCGCCGCGCATGCCCGCACTCATTGTGATGGCCTTCGCCTTGACCGGGTTCTGCTCGCTGGCCTTCGAGGTGCTTTGGACTCGCATGCTGGCCATTCTCTTCATTGGCACCACCTACGCCTACACCACGATGTTGACCACCCTCCTGTGCGGAATCGCACTGGGCGGCGGCACAGCGGCCCTGCTGATTGACCGCCGCGTTTTTAAGAACTATGTCGGGCTGTTTGGCCTGCTGTGCGCGGCGATCGGCGTGACCTGCATCGCCATGTTGCCGATTTTCGCCGAAATGCCGGACCGTGTGACCGCCTTGCGCGGCACAAGTGGCCACAACTGGCCCGCGATGGTGCGAGGGTATTTCCTGCTCTCCGCCAGCGCCTTGTTCATCCCCACTTTCCTGCTCGGCATGACATTCCCGGTCGCCGTGCGCGCGGCAACGGGCGACGCGCAATCCCTCGGGCGTGGCGTCGGCCGCCTCTATGCTGCCAACACCTTCGGGGGCGTGCTCGGCGCCCTTGCGGGCGGGTTTCTGGTGTTGCCCACGCTGGGCGTACACAACGGCTCGCTCGTTCTCGGCGGCTTGCTCGTCCTCGGCGGCGCGGCCTTGATACTCGCCTGCCCGGATTCGACCCGGCGCGGACGCGTCATCGGCATCGGCGTCACCGCCGCCTGTTGCCTTGTCCTGATTCCCATGCTTCCCACGGATGTCGGCCGCGCGCTCAACCGCTGGTTCGTCCCCAGTGATCAGCAAGTCATCCACTACACCGAGGGCGTCGAGGGGACCGTGCTCGTCTCGGAACCCGTTGATCACCCGACCGGCTCGGACCGCGTGCTCTGGATCAACGCCGTGCAGGCAACCGCCTCGATCGAGAAGGGCGTGCGGATGAACCGGTTTCAAGGCGGACTGCCGCTCCTGTTCGACCGCCCGCTGAACGAGGCCCTCTTCATGTGCTTCGGCTCGGGCGTCACGGCGGGCACGCTGGGCCAGTGGGAGTTCGAGCGCATCGACGCCGTCGAGATCTCGCGCGATGTCCTCGCCGCAGCACCCTTTTTCGCGCAGGACAACTTCGCCGTGGTGGACAACCCTCGCATCAATTTCATCGTGGACGATGGCCGCAACTTTCTACTCACCACCCAGCGCGACTACGACCTCATCACCTTCGAGCCGATGCCCCTGGCGCTCGCGGGCGTGTCGACCTTCTACACGGAGGAGTACTACCGGTTGTGCCGCGCGCGATTGCGCCCCGGTGGCCTCGTATCGCAGTGGATTCCGCTCCACAGCCTCACCCCGGGCCTCGTGCGTGACCTCGCACGAACCTTCTACGCCGTCTTCCCGGAGTCCTGCGTCTTTTTCATCAATGCCGACCTCTTCCTCATCGGTTCAAACGAACCCTTGCGAATCAACCCCGCCCTCGTCGAGGAGCGCCTCGCCCAGCCCGCCATTCGCGGCGCCCTCGCCCCCTTCGGCCTGGATGACCCCGTCGAGTTTCTCGCCTCGTTCTTCATGGGCGCCGAGGCCTTGGGAGAATGGACCGGTGAGGGCCCCCGCATGCGTGATGACCGCCCCTGGGCCGAGTTCGTCGCCCCGAAGGTCATGTTCGACCGACAGGTGGATCTGGCCCTGCGCGAGCTGCAACCGCACCACGAGTCCCCGCTCGATTTGATGGTATTCGATGATGAGGCGGAGGAGACCCGGTGGCGGGACGCCATTATGCGCAGACATGAGTCGAAAAGGAACGAAATTCTCGGCCTGATCGACTACTACGGCGCGGGAGCGTTCGGAAATCCCGAGGAGCACTTCATGCGTGCACTCGAGATTGACCCGAACAATGCCAACGCGCGGTACTACCTCAAGGAGGTGTGTGGGCAACGGCACGCCCTGTTGATGCGCTGGGCTGAGTACGAAAATGGAGCGGCTCAGATGCGGGTCGCACTACAATATATGGGGGATGAGCCGGAGCTTCATCGATATCTTGCGGACTTCCTTGCGCACCTCGATGATCATGCCGCCGCGCGCCATCACTACGAGCAGTTTGTTGCCCTCGGGGGGGACCCCGCCCGCGTGAAAGAATCGTTGAAATCGCTCCCGCAGCCCTAAAGATACAGCCTGAAATGCCGATAGAGATAGATGAAAGCGTGCGGAATACCAACCAATCGCACGCGGGAGAACGGATATGCTTGGGATCAACGGAATCATCGGCCTGCCCGATACCAATTCCTCGACCCAGGCCTCTGAGCGGTCACGCCGCCTCGAAACGCAAGCACCGGGGGCGCGCGACGATGTGGCCATCAGCCCGGAGGCTCGGGAAGCGGCCAAAATAACCAACATGCTGCGCGAGAGCGAGCAGTCCGCGGAGATCCGCCAGGAGCGGGTCGAGCAGGCCAAGCAAAGCATCGAGCAAGGCGCGTACAAGGTCATTGATGTCATCAAGATCGTGGCCTCCCGAATCGCCCCGACCGTCTAACGGCACTCGCATACCAATCGATTCAAATGCCCGACGCACTTCCGCGCCGGGCATTTTGCGTTGTTGGGGCAGATATTCGGCCCAAGCACCCGTTGACGCACAGGCCTGCATGGGTTATGGTCATTCTCTCGGCCAAGCTGAGCACGCGTTTACGCCATTGCGGATTGCAACCGGCGCTGCCTTGGTGTGGTCTCATTTCATGTCTAGTTGAGCGCGAACGACGGGCTGCGCGTGATCCCACGCAGCGGCCTTCGGTTGCAAGTCAAGGCCTTGGAGGAAGTTGCAGCATGATGCGCATCGCCAGTCTCACCATTCTGACCGCCCTGATCACCGCCCCGCTCGCGTTCGCCGAAGCGTTGCCCACCAACGCGGTCAATTTCCGCCTAATCGACCACACCGGCCATTCCCACGAATTCTTCCGGCTGGAAGAGGCCTCGGCGGTCGTGGTCATGACGGTCGAGCCGGGTTCCAGTGAGGCCGGGAGTCAGATCGAGGCCCTGCAGGCCTTGCAAGCCGATTTCGCCCCGGAAGGCGTCTCGTTTCTCGGAATCAGCGCGGACCCGGCCGGGAATCGCGAAGCCATTGCCGCGCACCTCGAGGCCGCAGGCGTGGCTCTGCCCGTATTGATGGATACCTCGCAGACCGTCGTGCAGACCCTTGGACTGACGCGTGCCGCGGAGGCGGTGGTGGTGTCGCCCGCGGCTTCGTGGGCGATCCTGTATCGAGGGGCGGCCAGTGAAGACGCCCTGCGCCCGGTATTGCAGGCGATGGTGGATGGAACTCCCGTTCCGGCGGAACCGCGGTTAGCCACGGGAAGCGCGATTGACTTCGCGCACGCCGGCGATACCCCTTCGTTCGTGCATGACATTGCCCCGATTCTCGAGGAAAAGTGCATTTCGTGCCATCACCTCGGGGGCATCGGACCCTTCGCCTTCTCCAGTTTGCGGCGTGTGCGCGGCTGGGCGCCGATGATGGCCGAGACCATCCTGACCGACCGCATGCCGCCCTGGCACGCGGACCCGCATCACGGCGATTATCGCAACAGCCTCGCACTGACGGACGAGGAGCGCGCAACGCTGCTGGCGTGGATTCGCGACGGCGCCCCGGACGACCTCGAGGGTGCGGACGACCCGCTCGAGTTGGCCGCGGAGCTGCGCGAGCCGGCCTGGACCCTCGGCGAGCCGGACCTCGTGCTTTCCTTGCCGGAAGTGGAAGAACTGCCGGCGACCGGCGTGGTGGACTATCGTTACCGCTATGTTCCCTCGGGCCTGACGGAGAACAAGTGGGTGCAGGCAGTGGAGGTGCAGGCGGGCAACCCGGCCGTCGTGCATCACGCCCTGATCTTCATTCTCTACCCGAAAGAGTACCGCCACCTGCAGCCGGATGACCGCGGCGGTCTGAATGGCTACTTCGCCGCGTTTCTGCCCGGCGCCAAGATCGAGCCCTACCCCAATGGCAGCGCGCAATGGGTGCCCGCAGGGTCGACCTTCGTGTTCCAGATGCACTATACCGTGACGGGCAAGCCGGAGACGGACCAGACCCGCATGGCCCTGTATTTCGCCGACGAAGAACCGGCGTATCAGTTCCGCCTGGCGGGCGCCTACAACACGGATTTCTCCATTCCCCCGCATGCGGCCGATGCCCCCGCCCGTGCTTCGTTCGCCTTCGAGGAGCCCGCGATGCTGTGGGCGGCGAGTCCGCACATGCACTACCGCGGTTCCCGCTTCCGTTTCGAGGTGCGCCCGCCGGATGGCGAGCCAACCACCGTGCTGAGCGTGCCGAAGTTCGATTTCAACTGGCAGCCGCTGTACAACTTCGCCGAGCCGGTGCCCATTGCGGCCGGCACGACGGTCTATTGCGAGGGCGCCTTCGACAATACCCGCTTCAATCCGCTCAATCCGGACCCGACCGACACCGTGACCTTCGGCGAGCAATCGTTCGAGGAAATGTTCATCGGCTATCTCGGGTACACGATTCCGGCAGACAACACCGACCGCACGCCCCTGTCGGCCGAACGCATCGCCGATATGGGCTTGGGTGCGCCGATCACGGCCGAGAGCCTTGCCGGCACGACATGGCGCGTCGGCCGCCAGTTCGTGCTCGAATTCAAGGAGGGCGGCCAGTTTATGGCCAACAACCAATTGCCCGGCACTTGGCGTATCGAGGGCACGACGCTCTACCTCGAGTCGGCGTTCCGCAACTTCGAGCTTCCCATCGTGGGCGACGAGCTGTTCTTCCAAGGGCGCTCCATGCGCGTCGCGCGAGAGGGTGATGACAGCCAGCAATGGGAAGGCGGCCGCGGCGGTGGCGAGCGCCGTCAGGGCCAAGGGCAGGGCCGCCCGCAGAGTCGCCCGCAGGGACCGAGCCGCTGACCCTTCGCGTTTCTAGAGCATTTTGAGAAATGCTGCTGCTATTCTCGCCCGCGCGCTTCCAATTCTCCGGGTTAGGAGAATTGAATGGAGCGGACTTGTTTCCCTCGTATGGAACCACGGGATAAGCATGCGATTCCTATCGAGCTTCCTGCCCCAACGGGGCAGAACATGAAAGCCCAGGGTAAGCCGCCGAAGCGCCCCGCGCGAAGGCGAGCGCGGCCCTGGGTAACGGTCCAACCCACCAACCATGCCCTGAAGGGGTATGACAAAAACATGATCGTTGCCTGTCGTACCCCTGCAGGGCACGATGGTCGGGGCGATGCCTAACCCAGGGCCGCCCCTCCTTCGCTCGTTGAGATTCGGAGGGTTACCCTGGGCTTTCTTGCGGCAGCCTTTCAGGCTTCATTTAGTGGGGCTAGTGGATTTCCCTGAATAAATTCCCAGCGCCGGTTGTGCTCCCAAACATCCCGTACATTGGCCACAGAATTAATCAAAGTGCTCTATTCGCCCAGCAAGTAGAGATACCCATCCTCCGCGCCGATGAGAATCTGCCGGATGCCATCGCCATTGAGATCAATGGTGGTCGGGCTCGAGGTGTGGCCCGCAAGTTCGCGCGTATCGACGAGACCACGGTCGCGGAAGGTGGTGATGCCGTCCTCCTCGCCGAGGTTCTCGTACAGCGTGGCGTTCTCGCTGTTGAGCAGAATGTCCAGCAGGCCATTGCCGGTGATGTCCACGATGGTGAGTTTGCGGCGCCCGCTGCCTCCGGCCCTACGCTCGTTGAGGCGCCACGGACCGTCCTCGCCCTCCAGCCGAAAGACGCGCTCTCCGGGCAGCAGCACGACCTTGTCCCCGCGCTGCTCTCGTCGAAACAGCGCGAGATAGCCCTCATGATCGAGCATGACCAGATCCGTGAGGCCGTCGCCGGTCCAATCGATGGCAACGGGTGTCGTGCGCCATTGGGTGACGAGCTCCTTGCCAACGGGGTTCCACCAATTCCACTCCGGCTTCGGCGGATAGTCGTCCCACTCCACCTGAATTGATTGTGCCGACGCGAGAACCGGCTCCGTGCGCGTTCCGATATTCTCGAACCAGATCACCTTGCCCCAGATCGAGTTGACGACGAGATCCGGCAGGCCGTTGTGGTTCCAGTCCGCCACCGTGAGCGTCGTGTAGCCCCACTTCGCCTCCGCCGGTCCTTGGATGGAACCGTTCGGGCCGGCCATGATGCGGATCACCTCGTCGTCCGCCTCGAGCAACTTCGGCGCCGCCCAGCGCACGGGATCGCCCCCGAGGTTCTCGATAAATGCGATGTGACCCGCCGTGTTTCCCACGATAATGTCGTCGCGGCCGTTCCCGTTCCAGTCGTACCCAACGGGGGTGGCAAGCGCGCCAAACTTCACCTTGTCCGCCTCCTGCTGGAAGTAGTACGGCGGCAGGAAGCGCGGCAGGCCGTCCACCACATGCCCCCGGCCCTCCACCAGCGCGACACGGCCATCTTCATCACCGACGATGAGATCGAGTTGGCCGTTGTCCGTAAAATCAAAGGCGACCGGCGTGATCATGCACAGGTCCATGGCGAGCCGCTTGTCGTTGTAGGTTGGCGTGCGGCCCGGTGCGAACAGGGGGGCCTCGCGCGTGCCGACATTCTTGAAGAAGGTGAAGCCGTCGCGGAACTCGCCGCAGAGCAGGTCCAGCTTGCCGTCACCCGTGAAGTCCGCCATGTTCGGCGATGGACGACCGAAGACATCAATGGGCGTGCCGTCCGTCGTCATGAGTTGCATGGGCTCCGCGTAGGCCGGTTCGTCGTTCGTGCCCTCGTTGCGCAGCAGGTAGACATACCCGCGCAAGGGACCGCGCGTCCACTGGCCGGTCTCATCGTAGGCGTCGTCCCAGCCGTAATCGCCCCAGTATCCAACGCCGATGATGAGGTCCAGCACGCCGTTGTTGTTGTAGTCCACCATTTTCCATTGGTTCGCGCGGATGCGGCCCTCGCCCTCGTGGACGCGCACCGGTGCGGGGATGTCCACGGGATTCGAGAACGCCGTTCGCTTGAAGTCCGGATACACCTTCCCCGGGGAAGTAACGATCGGCTCACCATCCACGAACGAGACCGACGCGTTGTCCACCGCGTCGCCCAGCCGCACGGCCGCCGCGAAAATTGGCATGCGCGAATCCTCGTCGACTTCCCCCGTGTTCTCGAACAAGTAGACGCCGTTGTAGGGCTTGTCCGTGCAGACGACCACGAGATCCGGCAGGCCGTTGCCGTTGTAGTCCATCGGAAGCGGCCACGCCCACAGCCCGACGCCCAGGTCCACCGTCAACCCGGGATGGTTGTACGCCAGCGGTTGCAGTTTGTGTTCGTCCGCTAGGGCGAGGGGAGTGAGGAGGGCGAGAGCAAGGAGGATTCGAATCTGCATGGAAATAGCTCCCGGTTTGTAAAGACTGCGACGAACGAATGCGGCGATCCGTCCCCTATTGAGGTTCGAATGCCCTCCGGCTACTGGATCTCTTCCGGCAATCGCGTGTTGGCCACGGAGATACTGTAGGCGAGGATCAATTGCGCGCCATAATAGATGGGCAGGCCGATGAGGCCGTTGATCATGCCGGACTCGACGAAGCGGCCGCGCGCGACGAACAGATCGCTGATGTAGAAGAGCACCGCGCCGATGACGATGAAGAAGGCGGCGGGCCGGCCCCATGTGGCGGCGGCGAGGGCAACCATGAGGGTGATGACGACCATGTAGGCAACAACGGGGCCAAAGAGTTCCTGCTCGACATGGGGGGAGAGCCATTTATAGATGGCGATGGTGTGGGGGATCATCACGATGATCGCGCCGATGGTGACGAGGGGGTTGAAGGAGTACACGGCGAAGGCGATGCCGTAGGCGACATGGGCGAGGAAAAAGCTGATCAGCCCCGCGAGGAAGAAATTCTGGCCGGAGCCGATGAGGAAGGCATCGCCCCAGAAGGAGAAGAAGAGGCCCGTGAACATGCAGATGCCGAAGGTGGATTGAAAGGCGCCCGCGGAGTACGCGAGCCAGAGGAAACCAACGGAGGCCACGCATTTGGCGATGCCGGGCACATAGCTCACGCGGAAATACCCGGCGACAAGCATCACAGTCAGTGAAATGACGGTCAGCAGCAATCCTTCACGCATGGCGGCTCCCCTTCCCCCCTTTGTTGACGGCTCCCGGTTTGCAGGCCCGCGCGTGCGGGCGCTTACCGCGCGGCCTGGCGCGGGTCTTCCATCTCCGCGATCCACTCGCGGATGAGGGCAACGCCCTCGTCGTGCACCATGAGGCGCGGCAGTTCCGGCATCATCACGCCCGGCTCGGTGGACTCCATGCGAAACAGCAGGATGGATTCCTCCGGTTTGCCCGGCACGATGTCATAGCGGAAGCCACCCGAGCCGCGCCCGGCGGCAATCGGTGGCTTCCATACGCCGACCTTGAACGGGTCGGTCTGGTCGAAGCTGAGGTCCAGGCCGCTCGTGTTGGCCGGTCCCTTCGGGTTGTGGCAGTGCATGCAGTTGATGTCGAGGTAGGCGCGTGCGCGCTCATCCAAGGTGCCGGAGTGCGGGTCGTCCCACTGTGCGGTGCGCGGGGCCGCTTCCGGCGCCGGGGCACCCTCGAGGTAACCCACCGCCGTCCAATACGCCAACTGGTTTTCAGTCCCGTGGGCGTAGTCGTAGTCCCAGTTGAGATGCCGGGCCTTCGGGCCGATTGGTTGCATTTCATCGCCGATTCGATGGCAGCCTTTGCACTGGTTGAAGTTCGGGATGATGTAGTTCACCCGTCGCTCTTCGCCGTCGTAGTGGGTCCAGACCGCCTCCGTGCGGCCACCGGCCAGGGCGAGCGTCGCCTCGGTGGCATCGTCGTTCCAACGATAGGGAAGGCCCGCCCACTCGTTTTCCTTGCGGATGAGCAGGCGCGTCTCGATCAGGCGCTCGCCCTTCGACGGGTCGCGGATGTCATGCAGAAACGAGAAGGTCTTAATGATGATCGTGCCGACGGGAAAGTCGAAGGCCTCGCTCTCGTGGTATTGCGCGCTCGTTCCGGGCGGCATCCAGATGAAGCGATGCTTCTCCGTGTAATCCGAAAACAACGGCGAAATCAGATCATACGGCACCACGCCCTCGTTCGGCATTTGCGTGGCCGGGTCGAGGAACAGGTTATAGGCCGACAACTGGCGCGGAATCGGACCGTCCAGGTGCGGGTTGACCGCGCCGATTTCCTCGGCCTGAACCGGCAGGGTGCGCTCCAGCACGGCGAGCGCGCCGAGGGCAAACACGGCCGTCAGCCCGATAGCGGTAACCCTCCTGGCGAGGTGATGCTGCATGGTGTGCGATCTCCGAGTGATTGGGGGCGATGGGGGAGAGGAGCCGGGTGATTATTCGTTGCCTTCTTCCAATTGTGCGATGACGATGGGGGCGAGCGGGGGCAGTTCGCCGGCATGCGCGCTCAAGTCGCGCTTGACCAGCGACGAATCCATCCCGGCCGGCACGGACTCCGGCACATTCAGGTTGGCGAAGGTGACATTGCCCTCGTTGTTCTGGATAACGATGCGGTGCTCGGCGGGCAGCTCCCCATCCACGAGCAACGCGGGGTTGATGATTCCGTCCCAGAAGATCGCGGGGTAGTCGCCTTCCATGAGGGCGTCCATCAACGGCCCAAGGTCCGGGTTCGTGGCTGCGGCGCCGATTCGGTTCGAGTGAATGTGGATGCCGGCGGGGTACGGGTCGTAGTTCGGATCGTTTACCGGGCGCTCGGTGATCAGGTAGCTCACAATCATCACGGCGGTCGAGTCGTGGTCGTTGATGTCGTTGTCGAAGACCTCGACATTGCGGTTGGCCATGATCATGATGCCGGTACCGCGCGGCACCTCGCCCACGATGTTGCCCTCCGGCGCGAAGTTGTCGGTGTTGTTGTCAAAAACCTGGTTGTTGAACACGCGTACATCGCGGCCGCCCTGCACGGGGATGTCCGGCAGGTCGAACACGAGGATGCCGCCGGTGTTGTTCGTGGCGATGTTGCCGTACACATCCGCGCCGTGGCAGTTCTCGATCTCGATGCCCGCCACATTGTATTCCGCGCGGCTGTTGCGCACGATCACGCCCTTCGATTGGCCCACATAGATGCCCGCGTCGGATGCGCCGATGGCCACGCACTCCTCGATCAATACATTCGAACTCAGCACCGGGTAGAGGCCGTAGGGGCCGTTCGAGGCCTTGGGTCCATCCGTCCACTCCGTGCGCACGCGCCGGAAGGTGATCTGATCGGCGCCGTTCGACTTGATGGCGTCGCCGCGTGTGTCCTCGACGGCGAAGTCTTCGAGCGTTACATTGTCGCTGGTGATGAGCAGGCCCTCGCTGCCGGCATCCTGCTCCTTGAAGGAAAGGATGGTCTTGTCCATGCCCGCGCCGCGGATGGTGACGCCGTCAATGTCGAGCGAAAGGCCCATGGTCATTTCGTAGATCCCCTCAGCCAGCTCGATCACCTGCCCGGGCTCGGCGAGGATCAGGGCCTCCTGCAGCTCAAACTGCACTTCGGGGCCGGGCTCAATGCGAATGGTCTCGGCCGCGGCGGCAAGGGAAAGGCATAGCGGCAGAGCCAGAAGAGTACGAATCATGGTGGATATCCTCTCGTAGTCCGGCAATTCGCCGGAAGCTGCACTCGAATTTGAACGCGTTCCGCCAACTATAGCAACGGATTGCGCAGCGGGCAAGGGAATAGACCGCGATAACAGGGGCTGGGTTACGGGCTGGGGGACAAGCGCGGCGCCGTCTGCTGCATGCCGCCCTGATGAAGCGTGACGCCGGTGACCGCGCCCTCATCGTCCCGTTGGAACACCAGTTGCGCATCGACGGCCTTGTAGAAGAACCTATCCGGCGCTTCGGGGTAGATCGGCAGCCAGCCTTGATCAGTGAGGCGCGCGTGCAGCGTGCCATCGCGCAACTCGATGTCGAAAACCATTCCGGGCTGGAGTTCGTACTGGCCGGTGAAGGGCTCCATGGCGGAGGGTGCCAGCTCGATCTCTGTGCGCGGCGTCATCGTGGCCAGGGGCGCCCGCGGGTCGGCCAAGTGCATGCCGATGTCGTCGGTTACTTCCACGGAGCTGTTGGCGAGCACCACGACGCCCCGTCCGGCATCGCGGTCAAAGCCCACTATGGTGCGAAATCCACCGGTTCCGCCGTTGTGCCAAACCGCTTCGCGGCCTCCGGGTGTTCCGGAGATGTGCCAGCCCAACCCGACGCGGGTGTCGGGGGTGTCGGCATCGGTTCTGGCGGTTGCGGCGGTATCCAGCGCTTCGCGCAGCGGGGTTTCCGTGATGCCCAGGTTCGCCTCGAGGAATCGAACCATGTCCCGTGCGGTGGAGCGGAGCGCGCCGGCCCCGGCAAAGGCATCGAAATCCCATTGGGAAGTGGGCTCGGTTCCGATATGGCCCGTGGCCATGCGCGCGCGCATCGACTCTGGCAATACGATGGCGGTGTCCGTCAAGCCGAGTGGCTCGAGGACACGCGCGCGCATCAAGGACTCGAAGTCCTGCCCGGCCACATGCGCAAGGGCGTACCCCAACAGGGCCGTGCCGAAATTGGAGTACTCATGCCGAGCACCGGGCTTGCCGGAGAGCGTCGAGCCGGCGAGAGCGTCCAGAAGGGCGTCGCTGTCGTAGTCGGCATAGGGGTTTGCAGGATTCGCCGGGTCGAAGTTGGCCGGCATGCGCGGGAGGCCCGAGGTGTGGGTTGCCAGATGCAGCAATGTAATGTTCTCGCCGTCCAGGGAGGGGACGACCGTGCCTTCGGGGAGGCATTCCGCGAGCGGGGCATCCAACTCCACGAGGCCATCCTCGGCCATGCTGGCCAACAGGATACCGACGAAAGCCTTCGTGATGGACCCAATCTCAAACACCGTGTCGGCATCAACCGGTGCGCCACCGGGTGTCGTGTGGCCATGAGCGAAGTAGGTTGCCCCGTCCTTGTCCACCACAGCGATAATCATGCCCGGCGTGAGGCCACGCTCCACGCGATCGCGGATCGTCCGCTCGACGGAGTCCATGTCCAATGTGGCAGCGGAGGCGGTCCAACCGCTCAGGACCGCCAGCACCGCAAACCCGATGAGCGTCACGCTCACGGCTCCAATTCCCACAACCCATCCCATAACGATTCCCTCCATACTGGACCCAGAGCCTACTTTGCATCGTCCAGCGCGTCAAGGGTAGCAAACAACCATGGGAGCTTTTGAAACAATAAAAGCAATGAGTTGCGCTAAGATGGTGTTATATGGTATAAAATTAGCAAGAAGAAGCGAGTACATGCGCGGAGATTCATAAGGTATATCTTCGTAAGAGGTTAGAACAATGCGGTATCCACAGCACCCACCCGATATGAATGCACTGCTCAAAGACACCCCCCCCGAGCTGCTGCAACGGATCTACACCGAGGCAGGGTCCGACGACGAAGAAAAATACCTCCACTGGGAAGAGCTTCGGCGGCGGGAGCCCCCTGCCGGACTGACGCGGGAGCAATGGTGGCTTCAGATCAAGCTGAAGCGGAAGCTTCAGCGGGTTTTGGTGCCCCTTGAGGATACCCACGGTCAGCCGTTCCATTTTGTCCCTGCAGCAAGTGTGCAAGAGTGCCTTCCCCGGATCGATGCCCGGGCATGGAAACCCCCGGTCACCAGCGACGGGTGGGTCGTGAAGGAAGAGCAGGCCCGGTACAGCGTCGGCTCCCACATTGAGGAAGCAACGACCTCGAGTCTCCTCGAGGGCGCGGCCACCACGCGGCTGGAGGCTCGGGAGATGATCCGGCAGAATCGGCAGCCCCGGTCGAAGGGGGAGCGGATGGTGTACAACAACTACTGGACGATGGAGCGGTTGCACGACATCAAGCACTTGCCCATGTCACCGGAGCTTGTGCTCGACCTTCACCGGCGGATAACGGAAGACACTTGGGACGGCGAGGACGCCTCTGGCCGGTACCGGCGGGATGACGAGCATATCCGGGTGATGTCCGAGGATATTGTGCTGCATGTGCCGCCACCGGCCGCTCAATTGCCGGGCCGGATGCAGGCGATGTGCGACTTCGCCAATGGCAAGACACCCGAGCGGTATGTCCATCCGATGCTGCGGGCGATCATCGTCCACTTCTGGCTTGCTTACGACCATCCCTTCAAGGACGGCAACGGCCGGACGGCGCGGGCGCTGTTCTATTGGATGATGCTGCGGGATGGGTATTGGCTGTTCGAGTTCCTTTCAATCTCGAGCGTGCTTCTTGAGGCGCCGAGCCGGTATGCACGGGCGTTCCTGTTCACCGAGACCGATGCGAACGACCTCACCTACTTCATCGTCTACCACCTGTCAGCCATCGAACGGGCAATCCAGGCGATGGACGGGCGTGTCGGCGAGATCCGGGACGAGGTGCGCGCGGTCGAGGCGCGGATCCACCAGGACCACGACTTCAATCACCGGCAATTGGCGCTCTTGAGCCATGCCTTGCGCCACCCGCACCAGCGGTATACCCTCGACACGCACCGCATCAGCCACGCCGTGTCTCGCCAGACGGCCCGCAACGACTTCATGGCGCTCGTTTCGGCCGGCCTGCTCACGGAGAAGCGCGTCTCCCGGCGGTTGATCTTCCGGCCCGCGCCCGATATCGCGGAGAGGCTTGGCGAGGGTAGCCCCGTCTGAGAAAAATACCGCCTGCTGTAACTTTGCCCCCTGTTTCCCGTATACCATGACATGAACAGGCAAAGGGAGAGCAGATGCAGCGCGTTTTGCCCGAGGAGGAAGCTCGGCTCGCGAGGGCCCTGGCCAACGGAGACCGGGACCTGTTCGCCGCGTATACCGCGAGCGTTCAGCGCCCGCTCTTTGCCTACGCCATGCGTCTGGTGCGCAACCGGCACGACGCCGAGGACATCGCGCAGGAAGCCTTGGCGCGCCTGTACGAGACGGCGCTTTCCGGCAAGCTTCGCCCTGAACCGCGGGAAATCCGCGCGTTGCTGTTCACCATCGCCCACAACCTCTCCGTGGATGCGACCCGCCGAAACAACCGCACGCATCACGAGTCGGTACCGGAGTCTCTCTCGATGTCCGGCTCTGGCACGAACCTGTTGCGCGAGGAGCTGGAGCGAGCCATGGCGCAATTGCCTGCCCAGCACCGGGAGGCCCTCCTCCTGCGCGAATACGGCGGGCTGTCGTACGCCGAAATCGCCGAAACGATGGGCATCGCCGTTGGGGTCGTCAAGGTATCCATCTTCCGGGCGCGGCACAAGCTCGCCACGATGCTCGACCGTGACGGGCAGTTTACGGGCGATCCTTCCGGCACGGGGCTCGAGTCATGACTAGCGAGCGCGAGTGGGTGCAACTGTCGGCCTATCTTGATGGCGAGCTGAATCCGAATGAGCGTTCGCAAGTTGAGCAGCGGCTTGCCACGGACCCGGAAGCGCGCAAGGCCCTTCAAGCCCTGGAGCGCACGCAGACGCTCATCGCCACGACGATGGAGGATGTGGATCTCACCGCCGCCGTGCGGGAGCGTGTCGAGACCATGGAGCCGGGGAACAACGCGGGCGGACGGCGCTATTTGGTGCCCGCTGTTGCCGCCGCGGTGGTCTTGTTTGCCGCGCTGGCCGGTATCTCGTGGCTTGGTGAGGGCGTCCGGCCGCAGGTGGAGCCAGTAGCGCCCGTTGCCGAGTCGCCGGAGGCCGCTCCCCGAGTGGATGAAACACCCCGCGTGGCCGCTCCTGAGCCGCCTCCCACTCCCGCCGCCCCCGCTCCCAGCGAGACCGAGCCACCGTCCGAGGTGATGATGGCCGACTCGCCGCCCGTCGATGCCTTCTTCGAACTGCCCGAAGCGAATGTGCCGTATGTTCTCCTCGCGGTGGACACCGCCGTCTTTCCCCCGTTCGCCTTCGTGCGACCGGGACGCGACGAATCGGTCCTGCGCATTGCCGAGGGCGATGCCATGCCCGACGGCGCGCCCCTCGCATGGGCGGGCACCGACGGGGTCATTCTTGGCAGCCAGGGCGAGTGGCGCCGCATCGATGCGCCCGACGACTCCACCGATACCTTGACCGGGTGGTGGCAGTTGGGCGTTTATCTGAATGATCGGCACGACACAACCGCCGTCGTGCGCGTGACTGAAACCTCGGACGGCCGGTTCCTCTTTCCGTACCGCGACCGCAACCTCCAGGGCCAGCGCACCGGCACGCGGTTGGAGGTGGCCGCCCCCGGCGATGGCGCCGCTTGGACAGGCAGCACGACGGCCGGCCTGACGCGAATCGACCTCAGTGGAACGGCCAACGACGAGTCCGTGACCATCCGCGCGGAGCGGATGACGCAGCTGGAACGCGCGCAGCACGCCTACCGCGAAAGCCTGCGTGGCCAAACCGTGCGCCTCGCGGAATCCATCTTGCAACAACTCACCGGACTCCTTCGCAGCACGGATGAGCCCCTGCCCAACGGGCCGGACGCATTGATCCGCCTGGTGGCCGAGCGCTCGCAGTCGGATGCGGATTTACTCGACCGCACCTTGGTGTACTACGAACCGATTGCAACGCCCCCGGGGCCCGTGCCCAGCCTCCCTGCCGAGGCCGCAGGCGATCCCGATGCACTCCACCGCTTCGAACTTGAGATGACCGCCGCTTACGGCCTCGACGCCCCTGTTTCCGTGCCGATTCTCGAACTTTCGCACGAGGAAATTGGCGACCGTGTCGGACTGAGCATCAACCCCGGAGGGGACCTGACTCTCTGGCAACGGCGTGACGCGTCCACGGGAGAACAAGGTGATGACATGCTTTCCCAATTGAACCTCCGGCGGCTCGGGGCGGGCATGAACGCATTTCAACGCGAGTTTGATGGGCTTACCCCAGCGGGTTGGTGGGGGCTCTACGCGCATCTTGGCAACTCGAGCCAACTGGACCTCACCCACCCTGGAGACGAGCCCGGCACGCTGTCATACGAAATCCTGCTGCCCGCCACGGATGTCACCGCCTACCTCGAGGGCCTGCTAGGTCCGGACGGGCTCGAACCCCGCGAGGAACTTCAACGATTGCTGGCGGACTTGCCCCTGATCGCTGAGAACCGCGCCTTCGGCGAGCCGCAGGGCCGGCATGTGGTATTCGCCGATGGGCACAGCGATTGGATGACCGAGCAGGACTATCAGCGGCTCATCCGCGAGTGGTTCCGGTAGGGGGCGAATACCGCGGGCCATACGGTCCACTGCCCCAACACATCCAGCCCTCCCATGCGTTCACTTCCGCCCTTACCGCGCGTCCATGTATTCGCGGAACGCGGCGAGGTCGTCAATGTTCAGCAGGTCGAGCCCGGCGTCGAGCATTTTGTCCCACGCGGCGGGGTTCTCTGGGCCGGCCCAGAGGCGGGTAATGCGCCCTTGCTCGTGGGCCTTGGCGGTAAACTCGCGGATGCGCTCGACGGCCTCCTCGGGGATTTCCTCCACATCGCGCCGTACGCGGGCGACGGAGTGCCACGGCATGCTGACCAGGGGCATCAGGCTCACGGGCGGGTTGTCATCGAGGTCGGGCAGGCGGCCGTCAATGGCGACCAGGCGGCGCGGCTCCGAGGCAACGGTCTCGATGGGCCGGTTGCCGCTGAGGATGACGCGCACGGCGCGCTCCTCGATGCCGTCACCCGTAAATGCGGTGAGCATTTCGCCGTATTCGGTGAGCATAAGCCGCAGAACGGCGTAGGTCTCCTCGGCTTCGGACTTGATGTCGATCAGCAGGATGATGGGCGGGCCATCGGGATAGACGCGGCCATTGTTCTCACGCACGCGCTCGAGCAGGGGATCCAGATAGAGTTTCCGGAGCGTGCGCTCGGCAGTAACATCTTCCAAGTCGTGGGATACGAGCAATTCGCCGTCGATCAGATAGATATCCGCCTCGATGCTGCAGAAACCATGGCTGAGTGCATCCAGAAGCGGGCGCGGGTGCTCATAGTCGTTGTGGGCATGGCCGTTGGTGAGTGGCGTGACGGGCGGGGTCATGGCCGTGGTGACAAGGGCACGCAGCATCTCCGCCTTTGCCGTGTCGCCCGAGGCCTCGGCGATTGCGGCGTTGTCCTCGGCCCATGCGGCCACCATCGGGAAATACTTCGGGTATGCGCGATACGCGCGCGTGAGGTGTACGGCCGCGGGCATCTCCTCCTTCGCCAAGGCAGCGGCACTCAACACGAGCGGGTCTTCCGACTGTGCCGCGGCATCGATTGCGGAGGCCCGCTGGGGGGCATCTCGCTGGACGAGGATGTGCAGCAGGGCGGCCCGTTGGATGGGCGACGCGTGCAGCGATCCCTCCGTCAGTTTGTCGTTCGTGCCGGGTGTGTCGAGATGCAAAAGCACCTCCGTGGCCGTGGCGTGCAGGTTGGGATCCCCGAGGTAGGCGATCGCATGCTGCAGGGCCCGCTCCGAGCCGGCATCGGCGAGCCCGGTCAAGGTGGCGGAAATCAGGTGCGGGGCGAGCGGGGCCTGGGCGAGCCGCTCATAGATATCGGCCGCCATGGCGTACTCGCCCATCGCGATAAGCGCATCGGCGGCAATAAAGGCCCCTCTCGCATACAACTGTGCCTCGTCGTTCTCAAACTCGGGCGAGGCGCGGAAGATGGCCGGGGGAACGACCCCAAGCGCAACCAGACCGCGGAATGCGCCCCATTTCGCAGCGCCCTCTTCTTGCTGCGCGATCGAAAGCAAGGGCGCGGTGGCATCCATGTCGCCCCTGCGTCCGAGGGTGCGGGCCATCCAAGGGCGCACGGCGGCATCCGCCGTCTGCAATGCCTGGATCAACGCATCCGTCGCCGCAACGGCGGGCATCCGTTCGAGCGCCATGCGCGCATCGTCGGCCAGTTCGGGATCGCCAAGATGCACGGCGATCGAAGGCGCGAGGGTGCCCGGCGCGATCAACCCGGCCAAGTGCAAAGCCGAGCGCTTGTATGGAAGCGGGATGTCCTCACGCACGAGGGCGAGCAGAACACGGCAGGCATCGTCGCGCGACTCCGTTGAGGCGCCCGGCGCACCGGCCTCGGCCACCATTGCGCGCATGGCCACCTCGGCGGCCTTCGCGGCGGCGTAGTCTTCCGGCTGCTCCCAGCGGAATGCCGTGACCCAATCCACGACGCGGGCGTCGTCGGACTTGATCGCCGCCCACTCGTGGGCGGGCGGCGGCGCTTCCTCGGCGGCCTCCGTGGTTTCTGCCGTCTCCTCTGGTTCCGGTGATGCCGCCGACTCCTCGGCACTGGCCACCGCCCCCAGCACGACGCCAAGCACTACCAGACAACGGACATACGGCATCCAGCGCAGCGCTAGATCTGCCATTCGCCGCGTCCCGGTTCGCTCAGCATGAGGTTGGCCTGCTCATCGCCGATCACCCGCTCGTTCTCGCCGTCCCACTCGAGCGGACGGCCCAGAAGGTAGCTGATGTTCGCGAGGTTGCACACATTCACCGTGCGCACGCCGATCTCGATGTCGAGGTTCGGGCGCGTGCGCGTCTTGACGCATTCCAGCCAGTGATAGCGGTGGTCCTCGGCGAGCAAGGGCTCGAAGCCCCCCGCGGGAATCTCGAAATCAACCGCCTTCTGCTCGGCCCGCGTGAAGCCGTCGCCACCGGTGACCATCAGGTCGCCATCCGAGCCGTGGTATACCGCGCCGTAGGGGTGCTCCGAGGGCCAGCCATCCTTGTCCGATTGGTGCCAATCGATCACGAGGCCGTCGGCATACTCGAACTTGGCGTCCATGGCGAGGGGGATGTCCCACACGCCCTCGGTCTGCATCTGGCCGGTGGCGGTGATCTTCGTGGGGTAGGTCTGGTCGAGGTCGAGGAACCATTGCGCGAGGCTGATGATGTGCGCGCCGCGATCCCGCACGAATCCACCGCCGAAATCCATCAACCAGCGGAAATTAAAGTGCACGCACTCGGGGTGATACGGCCGCATGCGCGCCGGCCCGAGCCACATGTCCCAATCAAGGTGCTCCGGCGGGTTCTGGAAGAGGGCCGGGTCGCCACCGGAATAGTTCAGCTCATGCCAGATGGCCACATGCTTCACCTCGCCGATGCCGCCGTTGCGGATGTACTTGCACGCGTGGTAGCCGCCCGGCGTCGAGCGGCCCTGCGCACCCACCTGCACGATGCGGCCATAGCGCCGCGCGGCGGCGATCATCTTCTGGCCTTCCTCGATGGTGCGGTTGGCAGGTTTCTCGCAATACACATCCTTGCCCGCCTCGCACGCGTGGATCGTCATCAACGCGTGCCAGTGGTCCGGCGCGGCGATGAGCACGGCATCCACATCCTGCCGATCCAGAATGTGGCGGTAGTCGGTGTAGGTTGCTACATGATCCCCCAGCGCCTCGCTTGTCCGCGCGAGGAACTCGCCATCCACATCGCAAATGGCCACGAGGTGATCCGCGATGCCGCTGCGGATATGCGCCGTGCCCATGCCGCCGACACCAATCTGGCCGATGGCAACGCGTTCGTTCGGGCTGGGCGTGCCCGGGGCCCCCAGCACGCGACGGGGCAGAATCATCGGGGCGGCCACGGCCGCTCCGGAAGCAGCAAGGAAGTGGCGGCGAGTAATCGACGGTTTAATTTTCATGGCAAGGTCACCCGGGTTGAAGTTGATTCGTCTAGCCTATCCCCTGCGCGAGGAAGTTTCAAGCAGGTAGCCCATTGATGCGGGGGGGGGCTTTCACTCCCTCTCCCTCCGGGAGAGGGGCGGGGTGAGGGTGGAGCATGCCAACGCGCCGCACGGACGGACACGGACCGGCACGGACGAACACAGAACTCTACACATAGACCCGCTCGATGGGGATGCCCGTCTCCTCGTGGATGAGCTGGGCGAGCACTTCGGCGGTGGCCGGGTGAAGCTTTAATTCGGTCTCGGTACCCTTAACTTCCGAGCGCAAGCGAGCTATGTGGTCATTGCGCCCATTACCGAACAGACCATCGGTATAGAAGCTGATGGCGATGAGAACTCGATTCTCAACAATTTCGTACGCATGAGCAAGGTGCAGGCTGGCCTCTGTTTTTGCCCAGCCCCCCGGGTGGAACATGGCGATAATCCCATTTCCGATTCTGAAGGTTGTGGTGCGTTTGTTTAGCGGGCGCGGCCCACGAATCCAGTACACCAGTGCTGCAATTAACAAGATGACAATGCCAAGACCAATGGTAATGGTTATTCCAATGAGGAGATTCGAGAAATCTTGGGCCACAAACAATTGGCCGAGGGCGAGGCTGACCAATCCACCCACAACGCCCCCAAGGTGGCTGCGAATCATCCCGGCAAATGAGTCGTTCCCGGGTATCGTCAGAATGGCGATCTCGAAATTGCCATCGCGATGGCGTTTCCAGATTCGTTGGGGTTCGCCCCAGATGCCGCGTTGCGGGGTGACTTCCTCCCAACTTTCGTGAACGGGCAAGTCGCCCTCGGGCTCCTCTGCCGCACCGCTTTCTTCGACGCGGACGGTCTGTTGCAGTTGATCGGAGAGCCACGCTGCGACAGTCTCGACCACGACGGCGCGGGACATGAGAATTGGTGTGGCGCCCTCGAGGCTGTCCAGCTTGATGGCCGCCAGAAGACCGAATCCGGACATCGGCATCGGGAGCAGATGGCCGGTCCGCTGGGCCAGCACGATGCCGGTAATGTATTGCCGGGGATAGGTACGCTCGAACCGTATCGGTCCGACGCGCCATTGGACCGACACATGCGTGGGAAAGATGCGAATCACCGTCGCTCCAGCGGCCGCCCAAACCGCGGGCAAAAGAATGGCAATCCCGATTGCCGTCACAAGAATGATACCGACCATGCCTTTGACCGTTTCGGGTGGGAGAAATACCAACGGGCAAGCGGCGATCAACACTCCAGCGAGTCGCGTCCACCACGCCTCGCGGGCATGCTCGCGATCCGGCAGCACGCGCAGGGCGGGTACGCCGTCTTCCTCCCCCACGAGGATGCGCTGGGGCGAGGGTTTGCCGTTCGCCCCGAGCGGCGTCATGTCTTCCCACCGTGCCAATGCGTGCTGCCCTTTCCCCTGCGATTCCCCACGAGATTCTTGCCCGGCCAGAGCCTATGGGCTCGCGGCGGGAATTACAAACCGGTTCCGGAGCTCGCGAGGACGCTCGCCTCCCGGGGACCGCTCAACTCTACCCCCGGGAGCCGAGCGTCCTCGCGA
>ERZ869909.969-NODE-969-length-26468-cov-5.049524_pt1 | contig 26468 bp, 22 predicted proteins | sample MGYA00520892_ERZ869909 | MGnify/ENA primary metagenome ERZ869909 (study PRJEB32215, sample SAMEA104723947) | bioreactor metagenome | biome: bioreactor; feature: anaerobic bioreactor; material: water | place: China | collected 2015-03-12 ... | reverse complement strand
CATTGAAACCGATCAGCAGGTGCAGGCAGTAGCTTAAATCACCCCGGAAACTGTCCAAGTGTTGGGGGGTAGCTCACACCTGCCGAACTGTAAAAGGGCGGATCGGAGACATAGATGGCATCCGCGTCGAGTTTGACCTTTGGGAACAGCGACCGGAATCTATCTGCAGCATTCCAGTGCGTCGCGGCCCTTCGGTCGTCCAGAAGCCCTGTCGCAGCGAGCACAAATGCGCCTGTGCAGATCGACACGACCCGCCGGGCGTAGGAAATCTGCCTGCGGAGCAAGTCGAGAGACATGCCGTCCTCCCATGCAGCCAGCATTGCCTCTTCCGATCCGCCGCAGATCACCAATGTATCGACGGGCCCGGTCAAGCTTGCGATGGGCGCGGCCGGACTCAAGGACAGCCCTGCATGGGTGCGGATAGACGTCCCCTCCACTGTGCAAAGCACCAAGTCGTAGTTGGCACCGAAGTGACCCGCAACGGCAAAGGCTTCCATGGGTCCGGTGACCTGCCACTGAACTTTCATCCAGCCGAGACCGGAGCCCGCTTGGCAGAGCATCGAGGCTTGAAGCCAGATTCATGATTTACCTCCGTATCCCTCGGGGTAGGGCCGTCTGATGCGGGTCTGCGGGTTCGGCCAAGAGCCTGAAGCTATGGACGCCCATAGCATGATGACCCGGGTTGAGGGCCGGCGAAACCGCCTATCCGCTGCGCCCCGGCATGACCCTGACCATGGATGTGATCACCGATGAACGCCGCATCATCAGCTATTTCTTCGCCCCGATCATCGAGGTGATCCAGCGCAGCCTCGGCGAGCGCTGAACCAGATAACGGGGAGAGCGGCTGCAAACCGCCGGCAGGAGCGGCCGCTCGGCGCCCGGCAAGGCCAGTTCCCCCTAGTTCATCGGGTCATGACCGAGTGGCAGAAAAACCCGCCGAAACGCCCATTTTGGCAGAGTTGGACCCGCCGTGACAACACCAATCCCGCCCCGTCACCTCAGCCGCATTTTGAATGGCCGCAGGCGCGGCAGGTCATGCAGCCTTCGATCATCACCATTTCATAGGCGCCGCAGGACGGGCAGGCCTTGCCGCGATTGTTCGCGCCCATCACCGCCACCTTGGCCTTGGGGTCGGATTTCAGGCCCAGCCCGGCGCCCTCGATGAAACCGATCTTGACCAGATGTTCCTCGATCACCCCGCCGATGGCGGCCAGGATCGAGGGCACATAGCGCCCCTGCATCCAGGCCCCGCCACGCGGATCGAACACGGCTTTCAGCTCTTCCACCACGAAGCTCACATCGCCCCCGCGCCGGAACACCGCCGAGATCATCCGCGTCAGGGCCACGGTCCAGGCGTAATGCTCCATGTTCTTGGAATTGATGAACACTTCAAAGGGCCGCCGGCGCCCGCCGACGATCAGATCGTTGATGGTGATATAGATGGCATGCTCGCTGACCGGCCATTTCAGCTTGTAGGTCTGGCCCTCCAGCGCCTCGGGGCGGTCCAGCGGCTCGGCCAGATAGATCACCTCGGCGCCGCTGTCGGCCTGCGGCTCGGCCTCGGTGGTCTCGGAGACCGTCAGCACCGAGCCCGTCACCTCATTGGGGCGGTAGGTGGTGCAGCCCTTGCAGCCCAAGTCCCAGGCCGCCAGATAGACATCCTTGAAATCCTCGAAGGAAATATCCTCGGGGCAGTTGATGGTTTTCGAGATCGAGCTGTCGATCCATTTCTGCGCCGCCGCCTGCATCTTCACATGATCGAGCGGCGCCAGGGTCTGGGCATTGACGAAATAATCCGGCAGCGGCGCGTCACCCTTGAGCGCGCGCCACAGTTGCACGGCGTAATCCACCACCTCTTCCTCGGTGCGCGAGCCATCGGGCTGCAGCACCTTGCGCTTGTAGGCATAGGCAAAGACCGGCTCGATGCCCGAGCTGACATTGCCGGCATAAAGGCTGATGGTGCCGGTCGGCGCGATCGAGGTCAGAAGCGCGTTGCGGATGCCGTGTTCGTGCACGGCGTCGCGCACATCCTCGTCCATGTTCTGCATCATGCCCGAGGCCAGGAAGGGCTCGGCATCGAACAGCGGGAAGGCGCCCTTTTCACGCGCCAGATCGGTGCTGGCCAGATAGGCTGCGCGGGCGATGGCCTTCATCCAGGCCTCGGTCTGGCTGACGGCATCATCGGAGCCATAGCGCAGCCCCAGCATCAGGAGCGCGTCGGCCAGCCCCGTCACTCCCAGCCCGATGCGCCGCTTGGCCTGTGCCTCCTGGGCCTGTTGCAGCAACGGGAAGCGGCTGGCATCGACCACATTGTCCATCATCCGCACGGCGGTGCGCACCAGTTCGTCAAGCGCCGTCTGGTCCAGCCGCGCGGCATCGGTGAACGGATCGCTGACCAGCCGCGCCAGATTGACCGAACCCAGCAGACAGGCGCCATAGGGCGGCAGCGGCTGCTCGCCGCAGGGATTGGTGGCGGCGATGGTTTCGCAATAATGCAGGTTGTTGGCGGCATTGATGCGGTCGATGAAGATCACCCCGGGTTCGGCGTAATCAAAGGTGGCGCGCATGATCCGGTTCCACAGATCGCGGGCCTGCACGCTGCGATAGACCCGCCCGCCGAAAACCAGATCCCAGGCGGCATCGGCCTTGACCGCATCCATGAAGGCATCGGTGATCAGCACCGAGAGGTTGAACATGCGCAGCCGCGCCGAGTCGCGCTTGGCGGCGATGAAATCCTCGATATCGGGATGGTCGCAGCGCATGGTGGCCATCATCGCCCCACGCCGCGAGCCCGCCGACATGATGGTGCGGCACATCGCATCCCAGACATCCATGAAGGAAAGCGGCCCCGAAGCATCGGCCGCCACGCCTGAAACCGGCGCCCCGCGCGGCCGGATGGTGGAGAAATCATAACCGATGCCGCCGCCCTGCTGCATGGTCAGCGCGGCCTCCTTCAGCATGTCGAAAATACCGCCCATGCTGTCGGGGATGGTGCCCATGACGAAACAGTTGAACAGCGTCACCGCGCGCCCGGTGCCGGCGCCGGCGGTGATGCGCCCGGCCGGCAGGAATTTGAAATCCTCCAGCGCGGCATAGAATCGCTCTTCCCAGAGCGCGGGCTCGGCCTCGACCTCGGCCAGCGCCCGGGCGATACGCCGCCAGGTGTCTTCCAGCGTGCCGTCGAGCGGCGCGCCGGCGGCGTCCTTGAGACGATATTTCATGTCCCAGATCTGCTCGGCAATGGGGGCGGCAAAGCGGGTCATGCGCAAATCCTGTGCAATGCGGGCTGGGCCCTGCAAGATACGCCCCTGCCGGCAGGGCGTCAATTGTGGTGCCGGTTGCCGGTGCGGCGCGGCGCGCTAGCTCTTGACCTGTTGCAAAATGCCACGCACACATTCGCCTCGCTTCTGGCTGACTGGACCCCATGACCCTGCATCTGATCAAGCTTTGTGTCGGCGCCGATGCCGTCGAGGATCTCATCGACTGGCAGAAGACCCGCGCCGCGCTCAATCCCGACGGCCTGCCGCGCCATGTCACCCGCATGTGGCCCAAGCGCGGCGACGAATTGCTGGACGGTGGCTCGCTCTATTGGGTGTTCAAGGGGCAGGTGCTGGCCCGCCAGCGCATCCTGCGGCTCGACGAGGTGACCGGCACCGATGGTATCCGGCGCTGCGGCATCGCGCTGGACCCCGAGGTCACCCGCACCGAGCCGCAGCCGCGCCGCCCGTTCCAGGGCTGGCGCTATCTGAAGCCCGAGGATGCGCCGCGCGACCTGCCCGCCCAGCGCCCCGGCGATGATGACCTGCCCCCCGGACTGAGCGCCGCGCTGGCCGATCTGGGCCTGCGCTAGGGCGCACCATAACCGCCCGAAGTGGGGGTGATCACCGTCACCGCCTCGCCGGCATCGAGCGCCGTCTGATCACAGGCGGCGAGCGGCTCCACCTGTCCATCAAGGCGGCGCACCAGTGTCTGGCCCACCTGCCCCGCCCCGCCGCCAGCAGCCCCCTGCGGTGGGCGGCCACGATGCGAGCTGAGGATGGCGCAATCCATGCGCTCCAGAAAGCGGATGGTGCGGGTGGTGCCATCGCCGCCCGGCCAGCGCCCCGCCCCGCCCGAACCCGGCCGCAGGGCAAATTCCTCCAGCAGCACGGGGAAGCGCAGTTCCAGCACCTCGGGGTCGGTCAGGCGCGAATTGGTCATATGCACATGCACGCCCGACGTGCCGGCGAAACCGCGCCCGTCATTCATCACCCCGGCCGGCGAGCCGGAACAGATGGTCTCGTAATACTGATAGGTGGCATTGCCGAAGGTCAGGTTGTTCATCGTGCCCTGGCTGTTGGCCAGCACACCCAGCGCCTGAAACAGGGCATTCGTCACATGCTGGCTGGTCTCGACGTTGCCGGCGACCACGGCGCGCGGGTAATCCGGCGCCAGCATCGAGCCGCGCGGCACCACGATGCGGATCGGGCGCAGGCAGCCGGCATTCATGGGGATCGGCGCCTCGACCATGACGCGGAACACATAGAGCACGGCGGCGCGGGTCACCGGCTCGGGGGCGTTGAAATTGTTGGCCAGCGCCGGGCTGGTGCCGGTGAAATCCACCACCGCCTCGCGCGCCGCGCGGTCAACGCTGATACGCAGCCGGATCACCTGCCCGGTGTCGGTCTCGTAATCGCAGGCGCAATCCTCCAGCCGGTCGAGCAACCGGCGCACCTCTTCGGCGGCATTGTCCTGCACATGGCCCATATAGGCGCGCACCACATCGAGGCCGAAATCTTCGACCATGCGGCGCAGTTCGGCGATGCCGCGCTCATTGGCGGCCACCTGCGCCTTCAGATCGGCGACATTCTGATCGGGGTTGCGGCAGGGGTAGCGATGATCGCTCAGCATATGGCGCAGTTCGGCCTCGCGCAGGCGGCCGTGCTCGACCAGTTTAAAATTGTCGATCAGCACGCCCTCTTCATCGACAGTGGTGGCCAGCGGCGTCATTGAGCCGGGCGCGGTGCCGCCGACATCGGCATGATGCCCGCGCGAGGCGACCCAGAACAGCACCTCCTGCCCGGCATCGTCGAACACCGGCGAGACCACGGTGATATCGGGCAGATGCGTGCCGCCGTTATAGGGCGCGTTGAGCGCATAGACCTCGCCGGGGCGGATATCGGGGTTGAGCCGGATCACGGTTTCCACCGAGCGGTCCATCGAGCCCAGATGCACCGGCATATGCGGCGCATTGGCCACCAGCGCGCCCGAGGCATCGAAGACCGCGCAGGAGAAATCCAGCCGCTCCTTGATATTGACCGAATGGGCGGTGTTTTGCAGCGCCACGCCCATCTGCTCTGCGATATTCATGAAGAGGTTGTTGAACACTTCGAGGAGGATCGGATCGGCCTTGGCGGAACCGGCAACCTGCGCGCGTTCCGCGCGCTGATAGCGGCGCATCAAGACATGGTCGCGCGCGGTGATCTCGGCCCGCCAGCCCGGCTCGATGACTACGGTCTGGTTGGCCTCGATGATCAGCGCCGGGCCGGTGATTTCGGCACCGGGTGTCAGGGCCTCGCGCCGGAACACCCCGGCCTCGTGCCAGTTGCCGCCGCTGAACAGCCGCGTGTGTTCGGTGGTCAGGGCCGGGGTCGCGGCGGTTTCCGGGGCCAGGTTGCCGTCCGGCTGGCCCTGCGTCGCGCGCCCGTCATGGGCCTGCAGATCCACCGCCTCGACGGTGATTTCCTTGTCGTCATAGATGAAGCCGAACTGCGCGCGATGCGCGGCTTCGAATTCGGCCCGCGCCCGCGCCAGATCGCGCGAGGCAAAGCCGACCGGCAGCGCGGTATCGGTGCCGGCATAGCGCAGCAGCAGCACCGGCGCCCAGCTTACCGCCTCGCCGGGAATGCCCTGCGCCGCCAGATCGACGAAAACCTGCGCGCGCAGATCCTCGATCAGCGCGTCGATGGCCGGGGCCGATGCCGGCGCCAGCGGCTGCAAAAGCGCCTGCTGGCGGCTGGCCGAAACCGTCGCCAACCCGATGCCATAGGCCGACAGAAGCCCCGACAGCGGGTGGATCAGCACGCTTTCCATGCCCAGAGCATCCGCCACCAGGCAGGCATGTTGCCCGCCGGCGCCGCCGAAGCTGTTGAGCAGATAGCGCGTCACGTCATAGCCGCGCTGCACGCTGATCTTCTTGATCGCATTGGCCATGTTCTCGACGGCGATCTTCAGGAAGCCTTCGGCCACGTCCTCGGGCTGCTTGCCCTCACGCGCGGCGATCTCGGCGAAACGCTCGGCCACCACCGCGCGGTCCAACGGCTGATCCTGCCCGGGGCCGAAGATGGCGGGGAAATATTCGGGGTTGAGCTTGCCCAGCATGACATTGGCATCGGTCACCGTGAGCGGGCCGCCGCGCCGGTAGCAGGCCGGGCCGGGATCGGCGCCGGCGCTATCGGGCCCCACGCGGAAGCGCCCGGGCTCGGCATGCAGGATCGAGCCGCCACCGGCGGCGACGGTATGAATGCGCATCATCGGCGCGCGGATGCGCACCCCGGCCACTTCGGTATCGAAGGCGCGCTCGTACTCGCCGGCGCAATGGGCGACATCCGTGCTGGTGCCGCCCATATCAAAGCCGATCACCCGCTCGAACCCGGCCTGACGCGCGGTCTGCACCATGCCGACGACCCCACCCGCCGGCCCCGACAGGATCGCATCCTTGCCCTGGAATGCCTCGGCCGCCGTCATCCCGCCCGAAGACATCATGAATTGCAGTGTCGGCCCCGGCTGGCCCGGCGGCGTGGCGCCCAGCGCGCCGGCCACCCGCGCCACATAGCGCCGCAGGATCGGGCTGAGATAGGCGTCAACCACCGTGGTATCGCCGCGTCCGACCAGCTTGATCAGCGGCGAAACCTCATGGCTGACCGAGACCTGCGCAAACCCCATGCCGCGCGCCAGTTCGGCCAGAGCCGCCTCATGCGCGGGGTTCTTCCATGAATGCATCAACACGATGGACAGCGCCTCGATCCCGTCACGGCGCAGCGCGGCCAGCGCCGGGCGCAGTGCCTCGGCGGCCAGTGCGCGCTCGACTGTGCCGTCGGCGCGCAGCCGTTCATCGACCTCGATCACCCGTTCATAGAGCTGTTCGGGCAGCAGGATTTCCTTGGCGAAGATATCGGGCCGGGCCTGATAGGCCAACCGCAAAGCATCGCCGAAGCCGCGGGTGATCAGAAGCGCCACGCGGTCGCCCTTGCGCTCCAGCAGCGCGTTGGTGGCCACCGTGGTGCCCATCTTCACCGTGCCGATGCGCGCCGGGTCGATGGCACCGCCCAGCAGGCGGCGAATGCCCTCGATGGCGGCATCCTCATAGGCGCCGGGGTTTTCCGACAACAGCTTGAGCGGGTGCAGCGCGCCATCGGGTGCGCGGCCCACGACATCGGTGAAGGTGCCGCCCCGGTCGATCCAGAAATCCCAAGCCGCTGCGCTCATGGCTGCCTCCCGCGAAAACGATGACGATTTGTTGACAAATTATCATCATCGCGTCAAGCTTGCTGAAGGCAGGGAGCCCGGACATGCAGCAGAACGATCCGACGGAAAGCAGCGAAAGGCCGATCGGCCCGGTGGTCAGTTCGGCGCATCTGGCGCAATCGGCACGCCCGGCGCTGAGCGAGGTGGAATTCGCGCTGACCATGGCCAACCATGCCTTCCAGCGCTGGATCGTGCGCTGCATGGGCGCAGCCGGCGCGCCGGGCCTGTCGCCGCTGGAGGTGCTGATCCTGCATCAGGTGGCGCATCGTGACCGGGCCAAGACGCTCGCCGATCTGTGTCTGGTGCTCAATATCGAGGATACGCATCTGGCCAGCTATGCGATCCGCAAGCTGGCGGCGCAGAAGCTGGTCAGCACCGGGCGCAAGGGCAAGGAAAAGACCGTGGCGATCAGCGCCGAGGGAGCGGCGCTTTGCGCGCGTTACGGCCGCATCCGCGAGGCGCTGCTGACCCGCGCACTCTCGGCCGGCGAAGGGACCGAGGCCGAGCTATCGGCGCTGGCGGCGCTGCTGCGCACGCTTTCGGGCCAGTACGATCAGGCGGCGCGCGCCGCTGCGGCGCTCTAGGGGGGCAGCGGCAGGCGGCACCGGATAGTGGAGGGTTGACGCCCGAGCCAGACGGTTGTGCAGACCCTCAGCGCGCAGCCAGACCCTCAAGAAGCGATCTGCCCCTCACCCGCGCCCAGTTGCTCGCCCATCGCCTCGCGCCAATGCCGCCGGCAGAGCGAGACATAGGTTTCATTGCCGCCGATCTGCACCTGCGCGCCCTCGCGCAGCGGCTGGCCATCGGCGCCGAGCCGTACCACCATCGTCGCCTTCTTGCCGCAGTGGCAGATGGTGCGCACCTCGCGCATCTCGTCGGCCAGCGCCAGCAGCGCCGCCGAGCCGGGGAACAGCCCGCCGCGAAAATCCACCCGCAGCCCGTAGCACATCACCGGCACGCGCAGGTCATCCACCGCCCGCGCCAGTTGCCAGACCTGTTCTTCGCTCAGAAACTGCGCCTCGTCGATGAAGATGCAGGCGCAAGGCCCGGCCTTCAGGCGGGCGGCGATGCGCGCGAACAGGTCGTCATCGGGGGTGAAGGTCTCGGCCGGCTGGCCGATGCCGATGCGCGAGGCAATGCGCCCCGCCCCGGCCCGGTCATCCAGCTTCGCGGTCAGCAGATAGGTCTGCATGCCGCGTTCCTGATAGTTATGCGCCGCCTGAAGCAGGATCGTGGATTTGCCTGCATTCATGGTGGAATAATGGAAATAGAGCTTGGCCATGGCGCGGCTTTAGCGCGCCATGGCCGGCCCGGCAAGCGCCCTGCCGGCGCCCGCCGGTGTTTCAGGCAATCGCCACGATCTCGACCGCGAAGGTCAGGTTCTGCCCGGCCAGCGGGTGGTTGGCATCGAGCACCACGGCCTCGTCATTGGCCTCGACCACGGACACCGGCATGCTGCGCCCGTCCGGGGTCTGCATCTGAAGCACGGTGCCGGGATCGAGCGGGATATGCGGCGGGATCTGGTCGCGCGGGATGGCCTGACGGGCCTGCGGATCATAGGCGCCATACGCATCATCGGCGCCGATGGTCACGGTCTTGGCCTCGCCGGTCGCCATGCCCTCGATGGCGCTTTCCAGCCCGGTGATGATCTGCCCGGCGCCGAGCGTGAAGGCCAGCGGCTCGCGACCCTCGGAACTGTCGAAGACCGACCCGTCATCCAGCGTGCCGATATAGTGAAAATGGACGGTGTCACCCGCCTTGGCCTGGGTCATGCGGTTCCTCGCTTTGCATGGGAGTGGATCGGCGGAGGCGCGCGGGGTGGCGCGGGTTGCTCCGAACGAGGGCGCAGCCTAACGCAAACCGGCCGGGTTTGAAACCCCGGCCCGGCCCAAACAGACCCGGCGGCCCGCCCCTTTCAGCCTTGAGCGAGGCTATTTGCTCAGCGCCGGCGCGCCACCGCCACCCGCATTGGCATAGCCCGGGTCGATGACCTCGTTGCGGAATTCGCTCAGCACCAGCTGCCACCATTGCAGCGTGTCATCCATGTTGACCGCCGTCACCCCGCCGGCGAGGTTCACGTCGAACTCGATGGTGGCGTTGTTGTTGATGTCCAGATAGGCGGCGCTGAACCGGCGGTCGCGGTTCCAGGCATTCATCTGCTCGATCGTATGCGCCCCGGCCGATTCCCACCAGGCGCGCAGTTGCAACGAGGTGCAGCTGATGCCATCGGTGCAGTTGAGGAAGGTGATCGTATAGACGACCCCGTCCATCTCGGCGCGGATCCAGGGGCTTTCCTCGGCATCGTCGAAACGCCGCTCGGCCGGGCCATAGGCGCTGGCCAGCTCAACCAGCCGGTCCACATCGCTCCCGCCGACCATACCGCCGAGTTGTGCCATCGCCCCCTGCGGGAAGGCCAGCAACCCGGCAAGCACCAGAGCCTTGGCAGTGCTGCGCAAAACACTCATCTCGAACCTCCCCAGAAACACGCTGACCAAGCCACGCTAGCACCACGAGGGGCCGGCAAGCAACGGCCTATAAGCGCCCGGCCAGGCCCCACCGGACTTGCAAAACCCGGTCATTTGACCCAAAAGCCGGGTTTCCCGTCCCCGGATCAAGGCCGCGCTCACCATGTATGAATACAAGGTCGTCCCCGCCCCCCTGCGCACCGTCAAGGTGAAGGGGTTGAAAACCACCGAAGAGCGTTTCGCGCATCTGATCGAGGAGGCGCTGAACGACGAGGCCGCCGGCGGTTGGGAATATCTGCGCTCGGAAACCCTGCCCTGCGAGGAACGCAAGGGCCTGACCGGCACCGCGCGCAGCTTCCAGAGCGTGCTGGTATTCCGCCGCCCGCGCCTGCTGGCCGCCGAGGCCGTCAGCGAGGAGGCACAAGCCGAGGCACAGAACGAGGCCGAAGCGCCGGCCATGCCGGTGGTCGCGGCCGGCAGCCAGACCCACGGAAGGCAGGAGCCGCTGTTTCGCGCCGGCGCCGCCCTGCGCGGCGAGGCCCCGCGCCCCGAACCGACGCTGCGCGGCACGGCGGCCGATGAGAACGACGAGGGCGGCGACTCCGGGCAGCGGGGCTGACCCCGCGCCACGGAAACAGGCTCAGGACAGGCTCAGCCGCAGCGCGTGAATGCGCGCCACCAGATCGGCGCCCAGCGCCGCATGCACCGCCCGGTGCCGCTCCAATCGGCTCAGCCTGGCCAGATCGGGCGAGGCGAGCGCCACATGGAAATGCGTCTGCCCCCCTTCGCGCCAGCCGGCATGGCCGCGATGCTGCTCGCTTTCGTCCTCGACGCTGAGCGCAGCGATGGTGAAGGCCGCCCGCAGCCGGGCCTCGATCTCGTCGATCACACGATTCTGCGCGGTCATCATGCGCTCTGCCCTTTCCATTACCCTGCCGAACAAACTAAACTCACGCCTCCGAGTCGCAAGGGGGGTCGCAACAGGGGTTGTGAAAGCGCGGCGCGGGTCGTCGCCTGCCCCCGATGAACCGGTCCCGGCGGGCCAAAAGGCTGAAAACGAAAGAGCAATCCAGATCCTCATGACGCGCGATCCGTTCAACTTCGATATCCGGGCCTCGACCGACAAGAAAAAACGCAGCCGTGGACGGCGCGGCATGTCGGGCGCGGTGGAGACCTCGTCGCGGCAATGCGAGCATCCGGGCTGCAACGAGCCGGGCCTTTACCGCGCCCCGCGCTCGCGCGATGCGCTCGACGATTATCTGTGGTTCTGCAAGGACCATGTGCGCGAATACAATCTGAAATGGAACTTCTTCGCCGGGCAGACCGAAGAGGAAATGCTCGGCACCATGGAGCATGAAAGGGTCTGGGGTCGCGCCACCCGGCCGATGGGCAATAGCCGCGAGGCGCGCGGCTGGGAGCGGCTGGGCATCGACGATCCCTATCAGGTGCTGGGCGACAAGGCGACCCGCCGCCCGGCCGAAACGCTGGCCAAGCCCGGCGCCCAGGCCACCCGCCGCCTGCCGCCGACCGAACGCCGCGCGCTGGAGATCCTCGATGCGCGCGACACCTGGTCGCGGCCCGAGATCCGCCGCCAGTACAAGGCATTGGTCAAGGATCTGCACCCCGACCTCAACGGCGGCAACCGCGCCGACGAGGAACGCCTGCAAGAGGTCGTCTGGGCCTGGGACCAGATCAAGGAAAGCCGCAACTTCCGCGACTGATGCCGCCGGCCAGCCCGTCAGGGCGCGGCGTCAGCGCACGGTCGCCGGGCCTTCCCCTTGCGGCGGGGCGCAATATGTTCCATGAAACCTTGTCCGGCCGGCGATGCACGCGCCGGGCATAAACTGGCACTAATGGCGGATGGAAATGGCGGATCAGATGCTCAAACCCACCGAAGAGATCTCGGTGCGCGAGGTTTTCGGAATCGATACGGACATGGTGGTCAAGGGCTTCGAGGAGCGCATTGATCGCGTGCCCGACATCGACCCGACCTACAAGTTCGACCCCGACACCACGCTCGCCATTCTGGCCGGGTTCCATTACAATCGCCGGGTCATGGTGCAGGGCTATCACGGCACCGGCAAATCCACCCATATCGAACAGGTGGCGGCGCGGCTCAACTGGCCGGCGGTGCGCGTCAACCTCGACAGCCATATCAGCCGGATCGACCTGATCGGCAAGGACGCCATCAAGCTGCGCGACGGCAAGCAGGTGACCGAATTCCACGAGGGCATCCTGCCCTGGGCGCTGCGCAACCCCTGCGCCATCGTGTTCGACGAATATGACGCCGGGCGCGCCGATGTGATGTTCGTCATCCAGCGGGTGCTGGAGCATGACGGCAAGCTGACGCTGCTCGACCAGAACGAGATCATCACCCCGCATCCGGCCTTCCGCCTCTTTGCCACGGCCAATACCGTCGGTCTGGGCGACACCACCGGGCTTTACCACGGCACCCAGCAGATCAACCAGGCCCAGATGGACCGCTGGTCGCTGGTGGCAACGCTGAACTACCTCAGCCATGATGCCGAGGCCGCCATCGTGCTGTCGAAGAACCCGGCCTACAATACCGCCAAGGGCCGGCAGGAGATCAGCCAGATGGTCACCGTCGCCGATCTGACGCGCACCGCCTTCATGAAAGGCCAGCTTTCGACCGTTATGTCGCCGCGCACGGTGATCACTTGGGCCGAGAATGCCCGCATCTTCCGCAATATTGGCTATGCCTTCCGGCTGACCTTTCTCAACAAATGCGACGAGCTGGAGCGCCAGACGGTGGCCGAGTTCTATCAGCGCTGCTTCGGCGAGGAACTGCCCGAAAGCGCAGCCAGCATGGCGCTGGGGTGATGGCCCCGCGCGGCATCAGCAACGCACGGCTCGCCGCTTGGGCGGCGGCGCTGGGCATTGCGCTGTTGCCGCAGGCGGTGCTCGCCGAGGGCGCGCAGCAGCCCGGCCGGATCATCGCCGCGCTGACCGCCGACTGGACGGGCGACGGGCATCTTGACGCGGCGCTGATCATCCGCGCCGAGGATGGCATGGCCGATCTGGTCATGCTGACCGGCGGCGGCTTGGCCGGGCTGGAACCCGCCGGACGCGCAGAAGCGGCGATCTTTGCCGGGCCGATGGCCGGCCAGACCCCGAGCCTGGCGCCGCGCACCGACAGCAGTTTCGTGCTGCATATCGAGCAAAGCGCCATCGGCCGCACGCCCTGGGAAACCGAAATGACCATCGCCTGGCGTGGCGGGCGCTTCGTGGTCGCGGGGTTCACACATCGTTTCTACGACCGGATGGACCCGGAACGGCAGGGACATTGTGATGTGAACCTGCTCAATGGCCGCTATGTGGTCAACTATGCCCCCGGCACCGATCAGGCGCCGATCCGCCGCGAGGGCCAGGGCGAGGAACGCGCCTTCGCCCTCGACGCGCTGGATGAATACTATCTGCCGGCGGTCTGCGCCGCGATCTTTCACTAAGCGCCGGGATATCTACCATGAGCCGCGCCCCTTCCGATAATCCCGCCGATCCGTTCAAGAAGGCCCTGACCGAGGCCACGCGCACGCTGGCCGATGACCATGATCTGGCGGTCAGCTTCTCGGTCGATCCGCCGGGCATGTCGGGCGATGCGATGCGCCTGCCGCAGGTGACCCGCCGCATGACCCGCGACGAGGTGCTGCTGGCGCGCGGCACGGCCGATGGATTCGCGCTGCGCCGGCGCTTTCATGACGGCGCCACCCATGCCCGCTACCTGCCACAAGGCCAGATGGCGCGCGATCTCTACGAGGCGATGGAGGCCGCGCGCTGCGAGGCTGTGGGCGCACGCCATATGCCCGGCACCGCCGACAATATCGACGCGCGCATCGCCCATGAGGCCGAGCGCAAGGGCTATGCCCAGATCCGCAGCCAGGCCGAAGCGCCGCTGCCGGTGGCGGCGGGCTATCTGATCCGCCAGCTGGCGACCGGTCGCGATCTGCCGCGCGGGGCGTCGAATGTCGCCGATCTGTGGCGCCCCTTCGTCGAGCAGCAGGGCGCCAGCACGCTGGAAAACCTGCCCGAAGTGCTGGCCGATCAGGCCGCTTTCGCCCGTTTCGCGCGCCGGCTGATCGAGGATCTGGGCTATGGCGACCAGCTCGGCGATGACCCCGACGAGGCCGGCGACGAGGAAGAGGGCCAGAACGAGGACAGCGCCGAGGCGCCCGAGAACCCCGACAGCCAGGGCAGCGACGACCAGCAGGAAGACGATACCGAGGCCGCCGAGGACGGGCCGCGCCAGGAAACCGCCGAAACCCAGGCGGTGATGGACGACACCGCCGAGGACGAGCTGGCCGACGAAACCGAGATGCCGCAGGCCGAGGCCCCGCCCGAGCCCCCTGCCCCGGCGCCGCATTCCGATGCCGACCCCAATTATTCCGTCTTCGTCACCGATTTCGACGAGGAGATCGCCGCCGAGGATCTGGCCGATGCCGCCGAGCTGGAACGGCTACGCGCCTATCTCGATCAGCAACTGGAGCCGCTCAAGGGCGCCGTCAGCCGGCTTGCCAACAAGCTGCAGCGCCGGCTGCAGGCGCAGCAGAACCGCAGCTGGGAATTCGACCGCGAGGAAGGCATCCTCGATGCCGGGCGGCTGGCGCGGGTGGTGGCCAATCCGACCACGCCGCTCAGCTTCAAGGTCGAAAAGGACACCGAGTTCCGCGATACGGTGGTGACGCTCCTGCTGGACAATTCCGGCTCGATGCGCGGCCGGCCGATCAGCATTGCCGCGATCTGCGCCGATGTGCTGGCCCGCACGCTGGAGCGCTGCCAGGTCAAGGTCGAGATCCTGGGCTTCACCACCCGCGCCTGGAAGGGCGGGCAATCGCGCGAACGCTGGCTCAACGAAGGCCGCGCGCAGGGGCCGGGGCGGCTCAACGATCTGCGCCATATCATCTACAAGAGCGCCGATGCGCCCTGGAGGCGGGTGCGCGACAATCTGGGCCTGATGATGAAAGAGGGCCTGCTGAAGGAAAACATCGACGGCGAGGCGCTGGAATGGGCCCATCGCCGGCTGCAGTTCCGCCGTGAGCAGCGCAAGATCCTGATGGTGATTTCCGACGGCGCGCCGGTCGATGATTCCACGCTGTCGGTCAATGCCGCCAATTATCTGGAAAAGCATCTGCGCGACGTGATCGCCATGATCGAGAAACGCAAGGCGGTGGAACTGCTGGCCATCGGCATTGGCCATGACGTGACGCGCTATTACGACCGCGCAGTGACGATCACCGATGTTGACCAGCTCGCCGGCGCAATGACCGAACAGCTTGCCGCGCTCTTCGACGCCGACCCCCGCGCCCGCGCCCGCGTGATGGGCATGGCCGCCGGCATGCGGCGCTGAGCCAAGGCCGGCGGCAAAGACAAGAGGCAGGGCATGTTCCAATCCTTCACCGCCACCACCCGCCCCGAACAGGGCCCGCCCCGGCTGGCCGCGTTGCGCGGTGAACTTGCCGCGCGCGGGCTCGATGGGTTCATCGTGCCGCGCGCCGATGCGCATCAGGGCGAATATGTCGCGCCGCGAGACGAACGGCTGGCCTGGCTGACCGGCTTCACCGGCTCGGCGGGGTTCTGCATCGTGCTGGCGCGGGCGGCGGGCGTGTTCATTGATGGCCGCTACCGGCTTCAGGTGCGCGACCAGATCGCGCTCGACGCCTTCACCCCGGTCAACTGGCCCGAGACCCAGCCCGCCGACTGGCTGCGCACCCAGATCAGCGGCGCGGCGGTGATCGGGTTCGATCCCTGGCTGCATACCCCCGACGAGATCGCCCGGCTGGAAAAGGGGCTGGAGGGCAGCGCCATCACCCTGCGCGCGCTCGATGACAACCCGGTCGATGCCGTCTGGCCCGACCAGCCCGCCCCGCCCTGCGGCAAGGCCCGCGCCCATCCGCTGGAACTTTCCGGCCGCTCCAGCGCCGACAAACGCGCCGAGATCGCCGAGGGGCTGCGCGCAGCCGGTGCCTCGGCGCTGGCCATCACCCTGCCCGACAGCCTTTCCTGGCTGCTCAACATCCGCGGCAGCGATGTGGCGCGCAACCCGGTGGTGCTGGGCTTCGGCCTCTTGCATGACGATGCGCGGCTCGATCTGTTCATCGACAAAGCCAAACTGGCCGATCTGCCCGCCGACCCTGCGCTCAGCATCCACCCGCCCGAAGCCTTCCTGCCGGCGCTTGCCGCCCAGAACGGGCGCGTGCAGTTCGACCCATCCACCGCACCAGTGGCAGTGGCCCGGGCGCTGGGCCGGGGCGGGGCTTCGGGCGGCATCGGCGCACCCGATCCCTGCCTGATGCTCAAGGCCCGCAAGACCCCGCAGGAGCTGGATGGCATGCGCGCCGCGCATCGCCGCGACGGCGCGGCCATGGTCGAATTCCTGTGCTGGTATGACGGCGTGGCGCTCGACGGGCTGAGCGAGATCGACATGGCGGTGAAGCTGGAACAATGCCGCCGCGAAACCGGCGAGCGGCTGGGCGCGCCGCTGCTGGAACTCAGCTTCGAGACCATTTCCTCCACCGGGCCGAATGCGGCGATCAACCATTACCGCGTCACCGAGGGCACCAACCGCCGGCTTGAACCGGGCGATCTGTTCCTGCTCGATTCCGGCGGGCAATATGCTGACGGCACCACCGATATCACCCGCACGCTGCCAGTGGGCTCGGTGGCGAATGAGCGCCGCGAAGCCTATACCCGCGTGCTTCAGGGCATGATCGCGCTGTCGCGGGCACGCTTTCCGCGGGGTGTGGCCGGGGCGCATCTGGATGCGCTGGCGCGCTATCCGCTATGGCTGGCCGGGCAGGATTACGACCATGGCACCGGCCATGGGGTCGGCGCGGCGCTGAGCGTGCATGAAGGGCCGGTGCGGATTTCGCGGGTCTCCAGCCTGCCGCTCGATCAGGGCATGATCCTGTCGAACGAGCCGGGCTATTACCGCGACGGCGCCTTCGGCATCCGCATCGAAAACCTGGTTGTGGTGCAGCCGGCGCCTGACACCGGCGAGGGCCGGGCGATGTTCGCCTTCGAGACGCTGACGCTGGCGCCGATCGACACCCGGCTCTTGCTGCGCGAGCACCTCAGCCAGGCCGAAATCGACTGGCTCAATACCTATCACGCCCGCGTGCTGGCCGAGCTGTCACCGCTGGTCAGCAATGAGGCCCGCGTCTGGCTGGCCAAAGCCTGCGCGGCGCTCTGATCCCTCGCGCCTAAAGCAGCCGGTGGATCGGCAGGTGGCCGATCACGAAAGACGCCGCGCGCCGCATCAGCGGGCTGTGCGGCTCCAGATTGAGCGGCGCCTCACCCTCGCGCAGCCAGGCCATCAGCCGGCCCTCAAGCCCCAGCCGATAGGCCTGGCTGGGGCTGGTGGCCCAGTCGAACCGCGCGTTCAGCTCGGCCAGCAGCGCCGCATCATCGAAGATCACGCCCATTTCGGTATTCAGATAGGCCGAGCGCAGGTCGAAATTGAACGAGCCGGCGAAACCCAGCGTGCCATCGACGATCATCGCCTTGCCATGCAGCATGACATGGCGCCCGGTCTTCTGCCCCGCCGCGCCCTGCCCCGCCGGCCCCTGCTCGGCTGGTCGGCCGGCGAATTCGTAAAGCCGCACCCCGGCGCCGATCAGCGCGCGGCGATACCAGCGATAGGCGCCATGCACCAGGGTATGATCGGCCACCGCCAGCGCATTGGTGACAATCTCGATCCGCACCCCGCGCCGCGCCAGATCGATCAACGAGGCCAGACCATCGGTGCCGGGCACGAAATAGGGCGTCATGATGCGCAGGTCGCGCTCGGCCGATTGCAGAACCGGCATGATCGAAGCCGGCAGCCAGCCGGCGCGGCGGCTGCCCAGCGCCTTTTGCGGCGGATCGGCCACCAGTTCCAGCCGCTCGACCCAGCGCAACCGCTCGATGGGCAGCGCCGTGGGCGCCCCGGGGGGCACGGCGCGCTCCAGATAGGCACGCGCCGCGGCGCTGCGGGCATCGCGTCGCAGCCGTTCACGAAACCGCGCCAGACTGCTCTTGCGCTTGTGCCACAGCGAGCGGATCGGCAGCGCCAGCCCGGAATTCCAGTAGCTGTCAAAAAGTTGCGCCGCCTCGCCCACCACCGGCCCGGCCAGAAGCATCTCCAGATCATCGACATTGCGCCGCCGTCCACGCGCCGCGCCGAAATAGACATCGCCGACATTGCGCCCGCCGGCCAGCGCCAGCCGCCCATCGACCAGCCAGAGCTTGCCATGCATGCGCCGGTTGTAGCGCAGCAGATTGAACAACAGCTCGATCCCCCGGCGCAGCGGGCTCTCGCGGTTGCGGATCGGATTGAACAGCCGCACTTCGATCTCGGGGTGGCGATCCAGCGCCAGATAGGTCGGATCGCGACCCAGCACATTCACATCGTCAAGCAAAAGCCGCACCCGCACCCCGCGGTCAGCAGCCTCGATCAAGGCCTGGGCCAGCAGCCGGCCGGTCAGATCATCGGTCCAGATGTAGTAAAGCAGATCGAGGCTGCGGCTGGCCTGGGTGGCGCTGCGCAGCCGCAGCCGAAAGGCCTCCAGCGGGTCAAAGACGAATGCCGCGCCGCTCTGGCCGGGATGCGCGGCCTCCAGCGGCGCCAGCAGCCGGTCGAGCGCCGCCGTATCGCCAGGGCCGATGGCATGGCTTTCCGGCCCTCGGGCACGGCGGGCAAACCGCCCGTAGGACCACAGCGGAATCGCCGATCCCAGCGCCAGAAAGGCCGCAGCAGCAATGATCCAGCCCAGCCAGGCCATCAGCCCGGCAACCGCAAACGGGCCTTGACCGGCAGATGATCGGAAGCGCGGCGCGCCAGCGGGGTGTTATGCGGGCTGATATCGTGAACCTCGGCCCGGTTGCAGCCGATGATGCGATCCAGCGGCAAGATCGGCATCTGCGCCGGAAAGCTGGGCGCGGTGGCGGCCGAGCGCTTGACGGCGCGCAATTCGCGCCTGAGCGGCATCAGCGAGCAGCCCACCCCCAGCCGCCATTCGTTGAGATCGCCCATCACCAGCGTCGGGCGACCATCGGAGCCCTCGATCTCCTCGGCCAGACGGCGGGCCTGCAACAGCCGCGACTGATGCAGAAGCCCCAGATGCGCGGCGATCACCCGCAGCGGCTGGCCGGCCACGCGCAGATCGGCAACGATGGCGCCGCGCGGCTCCAGCCCGGGCAGGGTGATGGCGCGGGCATCCTCGACCTCGGCGCCACGCAGGAGCAGCAGATTGCCGTGCCAGCCATGCGCCGCCCGCCCCAGCCGCTCGCCAAGCGGCACCGGTTCCAGCCCGGTCAACTCGCGCAGCGCGCCCAGATCCAGCACCCCCTTGCGGCTGCCGAACCGGCGATCGACCTCCTGCAGCGCGATGACATCGCCGCCGATCTCGCGCAGCACCTCGATGGTGCGCCCCGGATCGCGGCGCAGATCGGCCCCCACGCCCTTGTGCACATTATAAGAGCCCACCAGCAATTCGGCTGGCGGCGGCAGCGGCGCGGACGAGGGAACGCTCTGCATCATCGCGTCAGGCTCCGGTCGGCACTGGCAAGGGCGGCGGGCAAGCTCATGTTCTCAATATGGTATCGCGCTACCGCCTGCACAACCGCCCCCACTGCTCAGCCCTCCACCCCCTCGCCGGGTTGTTCGAATTCCGAGACATCCTGCGCCAGCAGCACCGCCAGCGGCCGGGTTTGCGGAAAGGCACCGAGGATGATCGCCACCATCGAGGTCATCGGCACCGCCAGGATCGCCCCGGCAACACCCCAGAGCGTGGTCCAGAACGACAGCGCCGCCACCACCACGAAGGGCGACATGTTCACCCGCCGGCCGATCATGCGCGGCTCCAGCCAGTTACCCACCCACATGTTGGCCGCCGTCAGGCAGGCGGCCAGACCCAGCGCCAGATGCAGCGTGCCGAACTGCACCATCGCCATGCCCACCGGCAGCGTCACCGCCACCAGCGAGCCGAAATAGGGGATGTAGTTCAACAGCCCGATCAGCAGCGCCCAGAACAGCGCATGATCGACGCCGAAGAGCTTCAGGATCACCCAGGACATGGTACCGACGATCAGGTTGATCAGTGTCTTGACCGCCAGATATTCGCCGATCCGCGCGTTGATCGCCTCGATCAGCCCCAGCATGGTCTGCGCCTGCCGCCGGTCCGGCAACGCCACCGCCAGCTTGCGCGAGAAGCCGGTGGCCTCGTTGCTCAGAAACAGCGCATAGACCGCCGCCAGCACCAGCAGCCCGGCCATCGACCCCACCGAGCCCGCCAGCGTGCCCACCATGGCCGGCATGTCGATGCGCTCAAAGGTGGCGGCGCTGATGGTTTCCCAGTTCGGGTTGCCCTCAAGGCCCAGCAGGGTCATGATCTGGGCGATCAGCCGCTCCAGATTGGCCTGATAGTCCGGCGCCAGCGTGACCAGATCTCGCACCGTCAGGATCACCACCCAGTTCAGCCCGGCCAGCACCGCGATGAAGCCCAGCGCCAGCACCAGCATGCGCATCCAGGGCGACATCCAGCCGGTGGCCCGCCAGCGCCCCATCGCCCGCCCCGAAGCGGCGATGACATAGACCGACAGGATGGCAATCATGATCGGCATCAACAGCCCCTTGCCGACCCACAGCAGCCAGCCGATCAGCGCCGCCAGAAACAGCGACAGCGTGAGCATGAGAAGCCATGAGACCGTCTCGCCCGGCAGGCCGCGCGCGCTCTGACCCGGCGTCACGGCCGGCTCGGTTGCTGGGCGCCGATGGTCGGTATCGGGGGGCGTTGGGGGCATGTCGGGGCCTCGGTTGCCACATCTGGGGGCGATCCTAGCAGCAAATCCGGCCAATGCCACGGATCACCCGCACCGGGGCGCGGCGCCGCGCCCCATTGTCGCCCACAGACGCAATTGCTAGGGTCCGGCGCAACGGAAGGGATCGGAGGAAACCATGAAGATCGACGGCATTTCGGCGCTGGTCACCGGCGGCGGCTCTGGGCTGGGCGCGGCAACGGCGCGGGCGCTCGCCGAGGCCGGGGCGCGGGTGGCGCTGCTGGATTTCAACCATGAGGCCGCCGAGGCCCTGGCCAGCGAGATCGGCGCGCTGGCGGTGAAATGTGATGTCTCGTCCGAGGAAAGCGCGCAGGCCGCCCTGGCGCAGGCCGCGGCCGCGCAGGGGCCGGCGCGGCTTTTGGTCAATTGCGCCGGCGTCGCCCCGGCGCAGAAGATCCTGTCGAAAAAGGGGTTGATGCCGCTGGCCGATTACCGCCGCACCATCGAGGTCAATCTGATCGGCACGTTCAACATGCTGCGGCTTTTCGCCGAGGCCTGCGCCGCGCTCGATCCGCTGGAGGGCGGCGAACGCGGGGTGGTGATCAACACGGCCTCCATTGCCGGTTATGAGGGGCAGATCGGCCAGACGGCCTATGCCTCGTCCAAGGGCGGCGTCATCGCACTGACATTGCCGGCGGCGCGCGAACTGGCCGCAAGCGGCATTCGGATCTGCACCATCGCGCCGGGCATCTTTGAAACCGCCATGCTCAAGGGCCTGCCGCAGACCGCGCAAGACAGCCTCGGCGCCTCGGTGCCGTTTCCGTCGCGGCTGGGGCAACCGGCGGAATTCGCCGCGCTGGCGCTGCATATCGCCTCGAACCCGATGCTCAACGGCGAGACCATCCGCCTTGACGGCGCGCTGCGCATGGCGCCGAAGTAGCCCCTTTCAGCCTGGAGGCCGCGATGATCCTGAGTGATGAGCAGCAGATGATCCGCGACACCGCCCGCGCCTTCGCGCGCGAGGTGCTCGCCCCCGGGGCCGCCGCCCGTGCCGAGGCCGGCGCCATCGAACCCGCGGTGCTGCGGCAACTGGGCGAGATGGGCTTTCTGGGCATGAGCGTGCCTGAGGAGCTGGGCGGCGCCGGGGCGGATTATGTCAGCTATGCGCTGGCGCTGATGGAAATTGCCGCCGGTGACGGCGCGGTTTCAACGGTGATGAGCGTGCATAACGCGCCCTTCAACGCCATCTTGCAACGCTACGGCAGCCCCGATCAGCAGGAGCGCGTGCTGCGCCCGGCGGCGCGCGGCGATTTCATCGGCGCCTTCGCGCTGACCGAACCCCAGGCCGGTTCGGATGCCGCGGCGATCCGCACCCGCGCCGAGCTGCGCAACGACCGCTATGTCATCAATGGCGAGAAGGTCTTCATCACCTCGGGGCAGATCGCCGGCTGGGTGATCCTGTTCGCGCGCCTTGAGGGCAGCAGCGGAAAGCAGGGCATCACCGCCTTCCTGACCCCGACCGATGCGCCCGGCTATCAGGTGACGCGGATCGAGCAGAAGCTGGGCCAGGCGGCATCGGATACCGCCGCGCTGCGTTTCGACGGGCTGGAGGTCGCAGCCGAGAACCGCATCGGCGACGAGGGCGAGGGCTATCGCATCGCGCTGTCCAGCCTGGAGACCGGGCGTATCGGCATTGCCGCGCAATCGGTGGGCATGGCCGAGGCGGCGCTCGATGTGGCACTGGCCTACGCGCAGGAGCGCACCAGCTTCGGCAAGCCGCTGATCGAGCATCAGGCGGTGGGCTTCCGGCTGGCCGATGCCCGCACCCGGCTGGAAGCGGCGCGCCAACTGGTGCTGCATGCCGCCAGCCTCAAGGATGCCGGCCGCCCCTGCCTGACCGAAGCGGCGATGGCCAAGCTCTATGCCTCGGAAGCGGCCGAGCGCATCTGCTCGGATGCGATCCAGACCCTGGGGGGCTATGGCTATACGGCGGATTACCCGGTCGAGCGGATCTGGCGCGATGTGCGCGTCTGCCAGATCTACGAGGGCACTTCGGATATCCAGAAGCTCCTGATCCTGCGCGGTATCACCGGCTGAACGCCCGCCAGGGGTTTTCCGGGCCGCAAACGTGGCTTTTCGGTCAATATCCTTGCACGAAATATTAACGGGCCGTTGCAAAACTGTGCGGCAGCGGCCTGGCCTGTGCTAGATCGCGTGAAACAGCGAGCGAGGAGAGAGGCCATTTGAAGCGTATCTTCCGGGTGACCAATCTTCCGGCGGCGATCTCGCTGCTGGTGGTCGCCATCATCTGGGTCTTCGCCGAGGCCCAGAACCGCAGCGTGCATGAACAGAAGATGCGCCAGGAGGTGCTGGCCAGCGTCAGCGTGCTGCGCGCGCAGATCGAGGGTGCGCTGAGCTCCAATATCCAGCTGGTACGCGGCATGATCGCCACCCTGCGCACCGAGCCGGACATGGATGCCGAACGCTTCATGGCACTCTCGGCTGGATTGATGGACGAGGATTCGCTGATCCGCAACCTTGCCGCCGCGCCGGATCTGGTGGTGCGTTATGTCTATCCGCTGCAGGAAAACGCTGCCGCCATCGGCTTGAATTACATGGAAAACCCGGTCCAGCGCGATGCCGCTCTGCTGGCCCGTGACAGTGGCAATCTGGTCATCGCCGGGCCGGTCAATCTGGTGCAGGGCGGCCTTGGATTCATCGGCCGTTTTCCGGTGTTCATTCCTGACGGCTCGGAAACCGGGCGTTTCTGGGGCATCGTCTCGGCGGTGATCGATGTGGATCGCTTCTATGCCGCTACCGGCCTGCTGGACCCCGATCTTTCGATTCAGGTGGCACTGAGCGGGCAGAATGCCAGCGGCGCCGATGGCGGGCTGTTCTTCGGCGACCCCGAACTGCTGGGGAACGCCCCGGTGCAGATGCCGGTCACCCTGCCCTTCGGCACCTGGCAGATCTCGGCGATACCCCGGCAGGGCTGGCAAAGCACGCCGGCGAATCTGTGGCTGCTGCGGCTGGGGCTTCTGGCCGGGGCCGCACTGCTGATCATTCCCGGCATCGTCATGGGCCGGCTGCTGGATGAGCGCGCTCACAACGTCGCGCGGCTGCATCTTGCCCTGCGTCGGCAGGGCGAGACCAACGCTCGTTTCGAAAACGTGGCGCGGATCAGCCGCACCTTCGTCTGGGAACAGGATGCCGAACGGCGACTGACCTATCTGTCGAGCGGCTATCAGCATATCACCGGCTTTCACCGCCAGCATCTGCTCGGTCAGCGGTTGACCGATCTGGTGCGCAACTTCCCCCGCGTGCAATCGAGCGCCGACTGGAGCTGGCTCGATGACCGTATCGACAGCCGCCTGCCCTTCAGCGACTTCGTCTGCCTTGCCGCCACGCGCGAGAGTGAAGAAATCTGGTTGCAACTCTCCGGCAGCCCGGTCCTTGACGAGCACGGGCGGTTTCGCGGCTATCGCGGCGCCGGCATGGATGTGACGAGCTTCCAGCAGGCCCGACAGGCCGCGGATGAGGCCAATCGCATGAAATCCATGTTCCTGGCCAATATGAGCCACGAGATCCGCACACCGCTCAACGGCGTGCTGGGCATGGCGCAGGTGCTCGAAAGCATGATCGCCGATCCCGAGCACCGCCATATGGTGACGACGATCCGTGAGAGCGGGCAGAGCCTGCAGAACATCCTCAATGATATTCTGGACCTCTCGAAGATCGAGGCCGGCAAGCTGGAGCTGGAAAACACCCCCTTCCAGCCCGAGATCATGCTGGAGCGCATCACCGAACTGCACCGGCTGCGCGCCGAGGAAAAGGGGTTGACGCTGCGGGTTTCAGGCCTGGAGCCGACGGGCACGCCACGGCTGGGCGATGCGCATCGTTTCGCGCAGATCCTGCACAATCTTCTGGGCAACGCCATCAAGTTCACCGATAGCGGGCAGGTTACGGTCGAGGTCGAGAACCGATCCTCAGGGTCGCTGGTGGTACGCATCATCGACACTGGGCCGGGCATGTCGGACGAGCAGCTGCGCCGGCTCTTTGATGAATTCGTCCAGGGCGACGGATCGGTGGCGCGCCGGCATGGTGGCACCGGGCTTGGCATGTCGATCGTGCGGCGGCTGACCAACATGATGAAGGGCGAGCTGCATGTGCGCTCCGCGCCCGGCAAGGGCACAGCGATCACCGTCACCTTGCCGCTGCCCGAAAGCGAGTTGATCGACGAAACTGCGCGCGATGGCAATGGCGAGGGCGATCTGGATCTGCGCGGAGTGCGGCTGCTGGCGGCCGATGACAACCGCACCAACCGCCGGGTGCTGGAGGCGCTGCTGCGCGATACCGGCATCGAACTGACCATGGTCGAGGATGGCCAGCAGGTGATCGAGGCCTGGCGCGGCAATGAGTATGACATCCTCTTGCTTGATATCTCGATGCCGGTTCTGGGGGGCATCGCCGCCCGGCGCCAGATCGCCGAGGAGGCGCAGCAAAGCGGCCGCCGCATGCCGCCGGCCATCGCCTTCACTGCCAATGTCATGGCGCATCAGGTCAGCGAGTATCTGGACGAGGGGTTTGTCAGCTGTGTCGGCAAACCGCTGAAGAAATCCATCCTGCTGGCCTCGCTCAAGACTGCGCAACTCAGCGAGTCCCCCGCGACCGGCGAGTGAGGCGAGCCTGCAGCCGTCCGGAAACGGCTGCGACGGTGTCGGCGGAACAGCCACCCGCGCCTGCTCCGGATGCCCGCCCCCAAAGCAACGGGAAAAGCCACCGGAAAAGCCACAGGCAAAGCCAACGGCGCGCCAAAAGCGCAGCCTGAATCGTTCCTGCCCGGGGAACCCCGCCCGCGCCATGCAGCCATGAGGCCGCGCGCCGATCCGCCGCTCACGGGAAACCCGCGGTGCCGAAATCCGGCCGAAGCCCCCGTGATGCCAATGCTCGCGCCGCCAACGAGGCCCCCGAGGCACCCCCGCATTGCGCCGTCAGGCTGCCACCGGATCGCGGCGCGAACCTGCCAGAAAACGAACGCAACTTCCCGGTCGGCGCAGCATGGATGACCCTGCCTGTCCCCGCTCTTCGCCCGTGCCGGCTCTTCACGCTCCCGGGATCGCCGGGAAGAACCCCGAGGTGATCCGGCCCGACCGCGCTATTGCCCGGGCCCAGGGCATCGCCATCGGGCAGAGCAAGGGCTGGACCGGCTTTCTTGCGGTCTCGTTTGCCGCGCTGCAGCCATGGCCGCAAAGAAACCGGCGCACCGGCGCCTCTTGCGGGCCGTTTGCATGGGCTGTCGCTCGACAGCGTTCGATGAAACATCGCGTCCGAAGCCTGGGGCCCCGCTCTGCTCATTGATCCCTCCGGCTTGGCGCGGCAGGCGCGCAGCCCCTTGCGCAGAGAAGCTGGATGGCTTGTCGGCGACTTGCGCGCATCGCGCCGTGGTGGCGCAGCACGGCGGGCCCTTCCGCCAGTTTCCCTTCGCGCGCCAGCCCGCCGGCTTGCGCGGCAAGCTCTCCGGTCGCAGCAAGGGAAAGGCGGCAGCCGGGGGCTGCCGCCTTCGGGTTTCGTCACCCGTCGCCCGTCAGGCGTGGCCGGTGCTCAGAAATCCTGCCAGAGCGGCTGGCCACCACCACCACCACCGGCGGCGCGGCGCGGCGGGGGGGCGGCGCTGGGGGCTGCGGCCGGGATCGCATGGCTGGGCACGGCCTGCATCGCCGGGCTCGC
>ERZ869909.968-NODE-968-length-26470-cov-5.333535_pt1 | contig 26470 bp, 27 predicted proteins | sample MGYA00520892_ERZ869909 | MGnify/ENA primary metagenome ERZ869909 (study PRJEB32215, sample SAMEA104723947) | bioreactor metagenome | biome: bioreactor; feature: anaerobic bioreactor; material: water | place: China | collected 2015-03-12 ... | reverse complement strand
AGCTGGCAGCACGCACCTGCTCGCCGAGGAATTCGAGGTTGCGGCCGTGCAGCACCGCGATCTGGCGGTCGCGCAGCGGGCTGCCGTCAGCGGCGGTGAAGCCGATGGCGAAGCCCGGAATGGCCGAGCCTTCCTCGATCAGCGGGACCACGCGGGCCATGAAAGCCGGAGTGGACTGGCTGTCCAGCGTCAGTTCGCCGCGCTCGAAGGCCAGCCGCGTGTCGCCGCGGCCCGGGAAGCCGGGCACCGCGCGGATTTCGACGCCCAGCATTTCCAGCGCCACGATGGTTTCGATCAGGCCAACCGGGTCGGTGATCCCCAGCGTGGTGCGGCCGGGGATGTCGCGGATCTGCGTCGCATCCTCGATCCCGGCATCGGCGCGGATCGCCACGACATGGCCCATCGGGGCGGCGACCACCGGGGTCAGTTCATTGAGGTCCAGATCGAGCCCCTCGAGGCCCAGGAAGGCGCGCAGGTTCAGGTGGCCCGAGGCGGTGAGCAGCGTCAGCCCGTCACGATCAGCGCGGTTGAACTCGTTCGAGCCCAGAATGCCGCCGCCGCCGGTCACGTTCTCGGCGATGACGGTGGGATTGCCGGGAATATGGTTGCCCAGATGCGCCGCGATGAGGCGGCCGAACGTATCGGTGCCGCCACCGGCCGAGAACGGGATCACGATGCGGATGGTCTGCCCGGCATAGAAATCGCTGGCATGGGCCGAGGTTGCGAAAACGGCAAAGGCCGCCGCAAAGGCGGCGCGGCTGAATGAGGACATGGGTCTCTCCCTGATTGCTGGTTCGTTCTTAATCGCTTGTTTTTGCAACGAACCGGTGACACCGCAAGACGATGACATGCGGGCTTTCCGCCTGTCAACCGAATGCGCGAGCCCTGCCCTAGCGGCGATAGGCGGTATAGCTTTTCACGAAACCCATCTTCCATTCCGCCCAAATCGTGGCGCCGGGAAACAGCCCCGCCAGTTCCGAGCGCGGCAACACCGTGGTGGTTTCCACCATTTCGCACCATGCGGGGAGCTTCTGGCGCCAGCGCCGGATCAGCAGACCCTTGAGCCAGCGCGGATAGAACCACCAGAAGGGCATCATCGTATGCGCCTCGATCGGGAACCAGACAGACGGGGTCTGAACCCAATAGGCCGGCGCCAGCCGCTGAACCTCGCGCGCCATGGCGCGGCGGCGCTCGGCATCGCCGACATGTTCGATCACGCTGTTGCTGAAGGCAATGTCGAAGCTCTGGTCGGCGGCGAAATCGACATTGCAGGCATCGCCCGCGATCAGGGTGAAACGGTGGTGCGACAGGTTCGGCCCCGGCGGTTGCTCGCCCGGCAGATTGACCACCACGATCTCCAGCGCCACCGGGCAATCGGCCCAGAATTCGGGCGTGCCGCCGAGATCGATGATGCGCTCGCCGCCGCTGATCTGCATGCGCTCGATGAATTCGACCATGCGTTGCCGGCGCGCAGCCTGCGAGAACGGGGTCTTCAGCCGCAGCAGAAAGTGGAAAAGGGCGTATCGCAAGGGGGTATTCCTGATGAGGGCGGCAGCGGTCCAGAGTTCCGCGATTCGGCGGGAAGATCAATATGGTGCCCCAGGCTTGCTGCCATCGCGTTAAGGCGCACCCCGGGCAGGCTCGAACCCCGGGCGCAAAGCCGTTAGAGAGGGGCGGCAATCACGGAGGAACCCGCATGCTTGAACGTCGCCATATCACCAGTCTCGACGGGGCGCGCAAGGCGCAGATCGTCGCCAGCGATTCGCTGATCTTCCTGTCGGGCATGCAGCCGGACCGGCTGGATGGCGATATCAAGGAGCAGATGCGCGGCGCGCTGGCCAATGTGGACAAGGCCCTGGCCGAGATGGGCGAGGATCAGGCGAGCATCTTCAGCGTGCATATCTGGCTCAAGGACATGCGCTATTTCGGCGCCATGAACGCGGTCTGGAACGCATGGGCCGATGCCGAGAACCCGCCGGCGCGCACCTGTGTCTCGGGCGAGCTGTACCGCCCCGACCTGCTGGTGGAGTTGGTGGTCACCGCCTGCCGCAGCCCGGGAGCGGGCGCATGATGCAGCGTTTCGGGCGGATCAGCGGGCCGCGCTCGCCCTCGATCCATCTGGGGGCAAGCTGCGCGCAGATGGTCTCGACCTGCCTCACCGCCGAGGACAGCAGCGCCGATGCCGCCGGTCAGACACAGCAGATCCTCGATGTCATCGACGCGCATCTGGTGGCGGCGGGATCGAGCCGCGAGAAACTGATGATGGTGCAGGTCTGGCTGGCCGATATGGCCGATTTCCCCGCCTTCCGCGACGTCTGGAACAGCTGGGTGCTGGCCGATCATCCGCCGGCGCTGTCGGTGGTGCAGGCGGCGGCCTCGACCCGCGATACGCTGGTGGAAATCCGCGCCTATGCCGCGCCCTGATGCCTGAGCCGGGATATCGGGGCGGCAATACCGGATTGCTTGACATAGCAATTGACATCGCGATCAAAATGATTGATATGTTAATTAGTTTGTCAGCCCGGCACGCAAGGAGCCCCGATGCCCCATCTTCGCATCGAATATTCCGCCAATCTGGCAGAGCGCGCTGATATCGGCGCGCTCTGCCGGGAACTGCGCGTGGCACTGCTGGAGACCGGGCTTTTCGAGCCCGGCGCGCTGCGGGTGCGGGCCTTTGCCGCCAGCCATGCCGTCATCGCCGATGACCACCCGCAAAATGCCTTTCTGGACATGGAGCTGCGCATCGGGCGCGGGCGCTCGCACGATGATTGCCAGCGTGCCGGGGCGCATCTGTTCGCCCGCGCCGAGGCGCTGCTGGCCGAGCCGCTCAGCGCGCCGCATTTCGCCCTTTCGCTGGAAATCCGCGAGATCGACGCCGCGCTGAGCTGGAAACGCAATGCGATACACCCGCGCCTGCGCGCGACAACCGGGGGGCCGAGCCATGGCTGATCTGAAGACCAATCTGGAAAAGGCCGAGCGCTATCTGGCGCGTTTCCGTGCCGAGGGCGTGCTCAACCAGATCGGCGGCGAGGCCGTGCCGGCGCTCGATGGCGCCACGTTCGAGACCCTCTCGCCGGTCGATCTGCAACCGCTGGCCAAGGTGGCGCGCGGTGGCGCCGCCGATATTCACCGCGCTGCGCGGGCTGCCCATGCCGCCTTCCCCGAATGGGCGGCGATGCCCGGCGAGGCACGCAAGAAGCTTCTGCACCGCGTTGCCGATGCCATCGCCGCCAGGGCCGAGGAGATCGCGCTGGTGGAATGCATGGATACCGGCCAGGCGCTGCGCTTCATGTCGAAAGCGGCATTGCGCGGGGCCGAAAACTTCCGCTTCTTTGCCGACCTTGCGCCCAGCGCCCGCGATGGCCAGAGCCTGCGCGGCCCGGGCCAGATCAACCTGACCACCCGCAAACCCATCGGCCCGGTGGGGGTGATCACGCCCTGGAACACGCCCTTCATGCTTTCGACCTGGAAGATCGCACCGGCGCTGGCGGCGGGCTGCACGGTGGTGCACAAACCGGCCGAATTCTCGCCGCTCACTGCTCGCCTGCTGGTCGAAATCGCCGAGGAAGCCGGCCTGCCCAAGGGCGTTTGGAACCTGGTCAACGGCTTTGGCGAGGATGCCGGGCGCGCGCTGACCGAACATCCGCTGATCAAGGCCATCGGTTTTGTCGGCGAAAGCCGCACCGGCTCGCTGATCATGAAACAGGGCGCCGACACGCTCAAGCGGGTGCATTTCGAACTGGGCGGCAAGAACCCGGTGATCGTCTTTGCCGATGCCGATCTGGAACGCGCCGCCGATGCCGCGGTCTTCATGATCTATTCGCTCAACGGCGAGCGCTGCACCTCGTCCTCGCGGCTGCTGGTCGAGGCCCCGGTCTATGAGCGCTTCACCGCGCTGGTGGCCGAGAAGGCGCGGCGCATCAAGGTGGGCCATCCGCTCGATCCGCAAACCGTCATCGGGCCGCTGATCCATCCCGAGCACGAGCGCAAGGTGCTGGAATATCTGGCCATCGGCCGGGCCGAGGGTGCTATGGTGGCCGCCGGCGGCGCGAAACCCGCCGATCTGCCGGGCTGCTATGTGCAACCCACGCTCTTTACCGGCGTGCGCAATGACATGCGCATCGCCCAGGAAGAGATCTTCGGCCCGGTGCTGAGCGCCATCCCCTTCACCGACGAGGCCGAGGCGATGGCGCTGGCCAATGATACGCAATACGGGCTGGCGGGATATCTGTGGACCTCCGACATCACCCGCGCGCTGCGCTTCAGCGACGGGCTGGAGGCCGGGATGATCTGGGTGAATTCGGAAAACCTGCGCCATCTGCCCAGCCCGTTCGGCGGCATGAAAGCCTCGGGCATCGGCCGTGACGGCGGCGACTGGTCATTCGATTTCTACATGGAAACCAAGAATATCGCCTTCGCCACCGCCGCCCATTCGATCCCCAAGCTCGGCGGCTGAGCCCGCACCAGGAGAGACCCGATGCCCGTTCCCAAGCCCAATCTCTACCCGCCGTTCAACGTGGTGCGCCTGTCGCATGTCGAATTCGTGGTCACCGATCTGGCCGCCAGCCGGGCCTTCTATGTCGATACGCTGGGCCTTCAGGTCACCTTCGAGGACAGCGAAAGCATCTGCCTGCGCGCCATGGAGGAGCGCAACCATCATTGCATCGTGCTGCGCAAGGGCGCGCAGGCGGCGGCCAATGTGCTGGGTTTCAAGCTCTATGCCGAGGAAGACCTCGACAAGGCGCATGAATTCTTCACCGCGCAGGGCCTGCCCGTCGAATGGGTCGAGCGGCCGCATCAGGGGCGCACGCTGCTGACCCGCGATCCCTTCGGCACGCCGCTGGAATTTTATGCCCGGATGGAAACCCTGGCGCCGATCCATCAGCAGTATCGGCTCTATCGCGGGGTGAAGCCGCTGCGGATCGACCATTTCAACTGCTTCTCGCCCGATGTCGATGCCAGCGTCGCCTTCTACAACCAGATCGGCTTTCGCGTCACCGAATATACCGAGGATGCGCAGAGCCAGCGGCTCTGGGCGGCCTGGATGCACCGCAAGGGTGGCGTGCATGACATTGCCTTCACCAACGGGCTGGGGCCAAGGCTGCATCATACCGCGTTTTGGGTGCCCAACCCGCTCAACATCATCGATCTGCTCGATCTGATGTCCACCACCGGCTATCTGGCCAATATCGAGCGCGGCCCGGGCCGGCACGGCATTTCCAACGCCTTCTTCCTCTATGTGCGCGACCCCGATGGCCACCGGATCGAGATCTACTGCTCGGATTACCTGACCGTCGATCCGGATCTGGAGCCGATCAAATGGGATCTGAAGGACCCCCAGCGGCAGACGCTCTGGGGTGCGCCCGCGCCGCGCTCGTGGTTCGAGGAAGGCTCGCTTTTCGCCGGGGTCGAGCCGCGCCCGGCCAGCCTGAGCGCCCAGCCCATCGTCGCGCCATGAGCACACCGGCACGCATCGCAACCTTCACCGCCGATGGCGCGCAGCGCTACGGGGTGATCACCGAGGCCGGCGCGGTAGATCTGTCGGCGCGGCTGGGCAGCCAATGGCGCGATCTGCGCGCGGTGATCGAGGCCGGGGCGCTGAACCGGCTGGCGGAAACCGCATCCGGCCTGCCCGTCGATTACGCGCCCGGCGCGTTTCGCTACGACATCCCGCTGCCCAACCCCGAGAAGCTGATCTGCGTCGGCGTCAATTTTCCCGACCGCAACGCCGAATACCGCGACGGGCAGGCGGCGCCGGAAAACCCCTCGCTGTTCATCCGTTTCCCGCGCTCCTTCGTCGGCCATGAAGCACCGATCCTGCGCCCGCCCGAAAGCCCGCAGCTGGATTACGAGGGCGAGATCGTCATCGTTATCGGCAAGGGCGGGCGGCGCATCCCCGAGCGCGAGGCGCTGGATCACATCGCGGCGCTGAGCCTGTGCAACGAGGGCACGCTCCGCGACTGGGTGCGCCATGCCAAGTTCAACGTCACCCAGGGCAAGAATTTCGATGCTTCGGGCGCCATCGGCCCCTGGCTGGTGCCGTTCACCGATGAAAGCCAGATCGCCGATATTCGCCTGACCACCCGGGTCAATGGCGCGTTGCGCCAGGATGATCGCACCGCCAATATGGTCTTCGGCTTTCGCCGGCTGATCGCCTATATTTCCACCTTCACCACGCTGGTGCCCGGCGATGTGATCGTCACCGGCACCCCGACCGGCGCCGGCGCGCGGTTCGATCCGCCGAAATGGCTGGTGCCGGGCGATGTCGTCGAGGTCGAGGCCGAGGGGATCGGCCTGTTGCGCAACACCATTGCCGATGAGGTCTGAATGCCGCTGACCCTGAGTGAGGCCCAGATCGCCACCCTGGCCGATGAGCTGGACAGCGCCGAGGCCAGCCGCCAGCAGATCCCGCTGATTTCGCAGCGTTTCCCCGATGCCGGGCTCGATGATGCCTATGCCGTGCAGGATGCCTGGGTGGCGCAGAAACTGGCGCGGGGGCGGCGCCGCATCGGCTGGAAGATCGGCCTGACCTCGCGCGCGATGCAGGCCGCGCTGGCCATCGACACGCCCGATTCCGGCGTGCTTTTCAATGACATGCGTTTCGAGGATGGCGAGACCATTCCCAAGGGGCGTTTCATCCAGCCCCGGATCGAGGCCGAGATCGCCTTCGTGCTGGCCCGCCCGCTCGGCGGCGCCGAGGTTACGGTCTTTGACGTGCTCAATGCCACCGATTACGTCATTCCCGCCATCGAGATCCTCGATACCAGGATCGTGCGGCAGGATGCCGCCACCGGGCGGATGCGCAATGTCATCGACACCATCGCCGATAATGCCGCCAATGCCGGCATCATCACCGGCGGGCGGGCGATGCGCCCCGCTCAGGCCGATCTGCGCTGGATGGGGGCGATCGTATCGCGCAACGGCGTGGTCGAGGAAACCGGGCTCGGCGCCGGGGTGCTCAACGATCCGGCGCGCGGCATCGCCTGGCTGGCGCGGCGGCTGCACCGCTACGGGCAGGGGCTGGCGGCGGGCGATCTGGTGCTGTCGGGCTCGTTCATCCGGCCCATCGAATGCCGCCCCGGCGATACGCTGCTGGCCGATTTCGGCCGCTATGGTAGTATCGCCACGCATTTCGCCTGAACCCGCCCAACGCGCGCCCTTCGACCGAGGTTTCCATGACTGCCCCGCACAATCCCTTCAAGGCCGCGCTCGCCGCGCGCCGGCAACAGTTCGGCCTCTGGCTGGGCATGGCCAATCCCTATACCGCCGAGATCTGCGCCGGCGCCGGTTTCGACTGGCTGGTGATTGACGGCGAACATGCACCCAACGATCTGCCGCTGATGCTGAGCCAGTTGCAGGTTCTGGCCGCCTATGACGTGGCCCCGGTGGTGCGCGTGCCCATCGGCGAGACCTGGCTGATCAAGCAGGTGCTGGATCTGGGCGCGCAGACCGTGCTGGTGCCGATGGTCGATAGCGCCACGCAGGCGCGCGAACTGGTGCGCGCGATGCGTTATCCGCCGCAAGGCGTGCGCGGCGTGGGGGCCGGGCTGGCGCGGGCCTCGGGCTTCAGCCGGCGCCCCGGCTATCTGGCCAGCGCCAATGATCAGGCCTGCCTGCTGGTGCAGGTGGAAAGCCGCGCCGGGCTGGACGCGATCGAGGAAATCGCCGCGCTCGACGGGGTGGATGGCATCTTCATCGGCCCGGCCGATCTGGCCGCCGACATGGGCCATCTGGCCAATCCTGGCGCGCCCGAGGTGCGGGCCGCGGTGCTCGACGGGATCGCCCGTATCGCCCGTGCCGGCTGTGCCCCGGGCCTGCTGACCGCCGATCGCGGCTTCGCACAGGAATGCCTTGAGGCCGGCGCGGTTTTCGTGGCGTTGGGCAGCGATGTCGGCCTGCTGTCCGGGGCCAGCACAGCGCTGGCGGCCAGCTTCAAGGGCGGCAGCTCGGCCAAATCGGGCGGGGGCTATTGAACCGGGCCTACCCCCCGGCCAACAGCCCGTCCCGCAATGCCGCTTCCAGCAGGTCGATGGCCTCGGCCAGTTTGGCATCGATTACCGGCAGGTACTCCGTCCAGTCGCTGACCTGGCGCAATTCCTGCGCGCCGTCGGAAATGCCGCGCAGCGCGATCAGCGGCAGGCCGGTCGCCTGACAGGCGCGCAGCACGGCGAAGGTTTCCATATCGACCATGTCCTGCGCGATGCCGTCATAGGCCGCGCCCGAGACGATATTCGCCCCGGTCGAAAGGCTGGCCGCGGGCAGGCCGGGAAGGCGATGGGGAAGCTCCAGCACCGGCGGAAGGTCCAGAAACGGCGTCTGGCCCGGCGCGAAACCGAGCGGCGAAGCATCCATGTCGCGATAGGCCACGGCGCTGGCCTGATAGAGCCCGCATTGCGCCAGCCGCGCCGATCCCGCCGAGCCAAGGCTGACCACCAGATCGGGCGGGGTGGCCTGGCGCATCAGCGCGCCCAGCGCCAGCGAAGTGCCCACCGCCGCCTCGACCGGGCCGACACCGGTGATCAGCGGCTGGATGCGCGCGCGCAGCCGCGGGCCATATTCGGCCTCGGTGGCCATGACGAAAAGCACGCGCTTGTCGCCAACGGTTTCCAGCGGTGGAAGGGGGATAGCATCATTCATGGCCTGACAGTGGCAAACCGCGCGCACCGCGCCAAGAGGCAAAGCGCCGCGGCGCGCCGGCCGCCGGTTGCCTTTGCCCCCTGCCCCGGCCATGCTGCCCTTGATTGAAGCACTTCGGGGCAGGCAATGCGCATTCTGGTCTTCAACGCCGGCAGTTCCAGCCTGAAATTCGGCGTCTTCGATTCAGCCGCTGACATGCGGCAGGTCTTCAAGGGCAGTTTCGAGCGATTCGTCGCCGGCGGCTGCGATTTTGCCTTCTGCATCGGTGATGAACTGGAAGAGGGCCGCGCCCCGCATGCCGATCTGGCCCAGGCCATCGCCGCCGTGCCCGGCGTGCTGGCGGCGCGGGGCATCGAGGGGATCGAAGCGGTGGGGCATCGCATCGTGCATGGCGGCCCCGAGGGCAGCGGCCCGGCGCGGCTGGATGCCGAATCGCTGCCGGCGCTTGACGCCCTGACCCCGCTTGCCCCGCTGCATAACCCCGCCAATCTGGAGGCCGTGCGGCTGGCCATGGCGGTCTGGCCGGCGCTGCCGCAGGTGGCGGTTTTCGACACCGCCTTTCACCTCACCAACCCGGCCCGCGCCACCACCTATGCGGTGCCCAAAGCCTGGCGCGAGGCCGGGCTGCGCCGCTACGGCTTTCACGGCACTTCGCACAAATATGTCGCCGAACGCGCCGCGCAGGAACTTGGCCAGCCGCCCGAGGCCTTGCGGCTTATCTCGGTGCATCTGGGCAACGGGGCCAGCGTCTGCGCCGTCAATCTGGGCCGCAGCATGGACAGTTCCATGGGGCTGACGCCGCTCGAAGGGCTCGTGATGGGCACGCGCTCGGGTGATGTCGATCCGGGGATCTTCGGCTTTCTGCAGCGGCAACTGGGCCTGAGCGTGGCGCAGATCGAGGCCGCGCTTTATCATGACAGCGGGCTCAAGGCGCTGGCCGGCGCCTCGGACATGCGCGAGGTCGAATCCCGCGCCGCGCAGGGCGATACCGATGCGCAGCTGGCGATCAATCTCTATGCCTACCGGGTGCGCAAATATATCGGCGCCTATGCGGCGGCGATGGGCGGGGTGGATGCGGTGATCTTCACCGGCGGCATTGGCGAGAATTCGGCCAGCATGCGCCGGCGCATCTGCGACGGGCTGGAATTCATGGGGCTGCGGCTGGACCATGACCGCAATCAGGCGCTGCGCCTTGACGATCACGCCGCGCCGCAGATCCAGGCCTATGGCGCGCGGGTGGCGGTGATCGTCACCCGCACCGCCGAGCAATGGCAGATCGCGCGCGAAGTGGCGGCTTTCCTGCACCAGCCGCGCCCGGCGCCGCGCCCGCTGCCGGTGGCGGTTTCGGGCCGGCATGTGCATCTGAGCGCCGAAGCCGTGGCCGCGCTTTTCGGCCCCGACTATGCGCTGACGCCTGCCAAACCGCTGCGCCAGCCCGGCAACTGGGCCGCGGCCGAGCGCGTCACCATCGAGGGGCCGCGCGGCCGGCTGGAGCGGGTGGCGATCCTTGGCCCCTTGCGGGCGCGAACCCAGATCGAGGTTTCGCGCACCGACAGTTTCGCGCTGGGCATTGACGCCCCGGTGCGCGATTCGGGTCAGTTGGACGGCACGCCCCGGGTGCGGCTTATCGGCCCCGCCGGCAGCATCGAAACCGACGGGCTGATCGTGGCTGCGCGCCATATCCATGCCAACCCCGCCGACGCCGCCGCCATGGGGCTGAGCGATGGGCAGCTGGTGGATGTGCGTCTGGGCGAGAGCGAGCGCGGGCTGACCTTCAAGCGCGTGCTGGTGCGCGTGCAGCCCGGCGCCTTCACCGAAATGCATATCGATACCGACGAGGCCAATGCCGCCGGGTTGCGCAGCGGCGGCGAGGGTGAATTGCTCAGCGACCTGCAGGCCGAGCCGGTAATGCTGTCGCCGCGCGGCTAGGACGGCGGGGCCGGTCAGAGGCGTTTGGCGACTTCTTCCAGCATGACCTCGGTGGCGCCGCCGCCAATCGCCTGCACCCGCGCGTCACGCGCCATGCGCTCGATGGCGCTGCCGCGCATGAACCCCATGCCGCCATGGAATTGCAGGCAATCATACATCACTGCATTGACCAGCTCGCCGCATAGCGCCTTGATCATCGACACTTCGCGCACCTGATCCACGCCGCGCCCCAGCCGCTCGGCGGTGGCATAGATCAGCGCGCGCGCCGCCTCTGTGCGCGCCGCCAGCATGGCCATGCGCTGGCGGATCACCTGCTTGTCCCAAAGCGTGGCGCCAAAGGCCTGCCGGCTGCGAAGATGATCGAGCGTCAACGCCAGTGCCACCTGCGCCTCGCCCACCGCCATGGCACCCAGCACCAGCCGTTCGTTCTGGAAATTCTTCATGATCTCGTAAAAGCCGCGCCCCTCGGCCCCCAGCACATTGGCGGCCGGCACCCGGGCATCGACGAAGGCCAGTTCGGCCGTGTCGGAACTCAGCCAGCCGTGCTTTTCCAGCGCCCGCGTGACGGTGAAACCGGGCGTGCCCTTTTCGACCAGAAACATCGTCACCCCGGCGCTGTCGCCCGGCGCCCCGCTGCTGCGCGCCGCCACGCAATACAGATCGCCCAGCACGCCGTTGGTGATGAAGGTCTTGGTGCCGTTGAGCACGAAATCCGCCCCCTCGCGCCGCGCCGTGGTGCGCAGGCCCTTCACATCCGAACCGGCGCCGGGCTCGGTGATGGCAACAGCGGTGATCACCTCGCCGCTGATCACCCGGGGCAGCCAGTGGCGGCGCTGTGCTTCGCTGCCGGCATTCTGGATATGCACCGAGGCCATGTCGGTATGCACCAGCGCGGTGATCGCCACGCCGCCGAAGGTCGAACGGCCCAGTTCCTCGGCCAGAATGACACTGGCCAGCGGGTCCATGCCGCTGCCGCCCAGTTCCGGCGCATAGCGGATGCCGAAGAAGCCCAGTTCCCCCATGCGCCGCAATACCGCGCGCGGCACACTGCCCTGTGCTTCCCAGTCGAGGGCATGCGGCTTGATCTCGGCCTCGACAAAGCGGCGCAGCTGGTGGCGCAGGGCGCGGTGTTCGGCCGAGAAGTGCTGCGGGTCATCGGCGGCGGCATCAAAGGCACTGATCATCGGGTTGTTGATCCTGCTGGTGACGAGGAAAGACACGGGCGGGCACGCGCCGAAGGCGTCTCGCAGACTAACCAGCCCCTGCGGCCCGGCAAAGGCATTTCGATTGACGCAGCGTTTGGGAAGGTATAGCCTTACAGTGCAAAATATTCCATTATAAGGGAGGATGTCGTGAAGCCGTTACAGAACCTCGGGAAAGGCGCAGCCGCATTGTTGCTGGCGACCAGCCTTTCCACCGCCCCGGCCTGGGCACAATCGACGATCACCGTCGCCATTGCCGGCGAGGCCCAGACCTTCGATCCGATGCTTTCGACCCAGGATATCGTCAGCCAGGTCACCCAGCATTTCGTCGAAACCCTGTTCACCTTCGACAGTTCCTGGGATGTGGCGCCGCTCCTGGCCACCGAGATGCCCGAAATCTCCGAGGATGGCACCGTCTATCGCATCGCCCTGCGCGACGGCGTGATGTTCCATGACGGCTCGATGATGGATGCCGGCGATGTCGTGGCCTCGCTGGAGCGCTGGTTGCAGGTTGCCACCCGCGGGCGCGGCATCGCCGAACAGGTCGTCTCGGTCGAGGCCACCGGCCCGCTGGAAGTGACCCTGACCCTGAGCGAACCCTACAGCCCGCTGCTGGCGCTGCTGGCGTTCTCGAACTCGGCGGCAGTGATCTATCCGGCCGAAACCATCGCCGAGACCATGGATACGATCATCGGCACCGGCCCCTACCGCATCGGCGAGCATGAGCCCGATCGCTATCTGCAACTGGTGCGTTTCGATGGTTATGCCAGCCGCTCCGAACCCTCCGACGGCCATTCCGGCGCGCGGCTTCAGGTGCCCGACGAGATCCGCTTCGTGCCGGTCGCCGATCAGAGCACCCGCATCGAGGGGCTGGTCTCGGGCCAGTTCGATTTCGTGCCCTCGCTGCCCGCCGAGGCGCTGGACCGGATCGCCGCCAGCAGCCATGCCGAGCCGCTGCTGCTGGAGCCCTTCGGCTGGCCGGTCTGGGTGCCGAACCACCGCGAGGGCATCATGGCCGACCAGCGCATCCGCCAGGCGGTGCAGGCGGCGCTGCCGATCGAGGACATGCTGTTCTCGTCCTTCGGCGATGATGATTTCTTCATGGTCGATGGCCCTCTCTTCCCCGAGGGCTGGGTCTGGCACACCGAAGCCGGCACCGAGCATTACAACCGCGCCGATGCGCAGGCCGCGCAGGCCCTCCTGGCCGAAGCCGGCTATGACGGCTCACCGCTGAGGGTGCTGACCTCGCGCCAGTTCGAGTTCCATTACCAGATGGCCGAAGTGGCGCGCATGGCGCTGGAGGCCGCGGGCTTCACGGTGCAGCTTGATGTGGTGGACTGGGCAACCCATGGCCAGCGCCGCAACGAGCCCTCGCTGTGGGATGTGTTCATCACCCATTCGCCCTTCCTGCCCGACCCCTCGCTGACCAATCTCTGGCTGGAAAGCGCGCCCGGCGGCTGGGCCAATCCCGACAAGGAAGACGCCTTCGCCCGCTTCACCGCCGAAACCGATACCGCCGCACGTCAGGCCATTTTCGCCGAGCTGCAGCGCATCAATTTCGAGGATGTCGGCTTCATCAAGATCGGCAATTTCAACGCGCTGATGGGCCAGCGGGCCGGTCTGCAAGGCGTGCCGGCCAATCCCTGGCCGTTCTTCTGGAATGCCGCTATCGAATGATTGACCGGGGCCCGGCCGGCCAGAGGTGCCGGCCGGGCCCGCCTTTCTGTTCAGGAGCGCCTTGATGGCCCGATATCTGCTGCGGCGGTTCACCGGCATGCTGGTGGTCGTGCTGCTCGTTCTCACCATCGCCTTCATCATCGTCCGGGTGGCGCCCGGCGATCCGGCGGCGCTGATGCTGGGGCCCGAGGCCACGGCGCAGGATGCCGCCGAATTGCGCGCCCTCTACGGGCTGGACCGGCCGATTCTGGTTCAGTATCTGGGCTTTCTGGCCGATGCCGCGCGTGGCGATCTGGGCCGCTCGCTGTTCTTCAACCAGCCGGTGACGACGGTGCTGGCGGCACGCGCCGAACCCACCATCCTGCTGGCGCTCTTCTCGCTGTTCTTTTCCATGCTGATCGCCATTCCGATCGGCATCTATGCCGCCTATCGCCGTGGCAGCCTGTTCGATCAGTCGATGATCTCGGCGGCGATGCTGGCCGCCTCGGTGCCCAGCTTCTGGACCGGGCTGATGGCCCAGCGCTGGTTGGCCACCGAATATGGCTGGTTCCCGGTCTCGGGTTATGGCGGGCCGGACAGCAGCCTGCTGGAGCGCATGCAGTTCCTGATCCTGCCGGCGCTGGTGCTGGGCATCGTCAATTCCGCGCTGATCCTGCGCTTCACCCGCGCCTCGATGCTCGATGTTCTGGGCGAGGACTATATCCGCACCGCGCGTTCCAAGGGCATGGGCGAGCGCCGCGTGGTGCTGCGCCATGCGCTGCGCAATGCCGGCATTCCCATCATCACGGTGATCGGGCTGACCTTCGCGCTGCTGGTTTCCGGCGCGGTGGTGACGGAACGGGTGTTCAACATTCCGGGGCTGGGCAATCTGGTGGTCAATGCGGTGCTGCGGCGGGATTACCCGCTGATCCAGGGCACGCTGATCGTGGTGGCGGTGCTCTATGTGGTGATCAACCTGATCACCGATCTGCTCTATCTTCTTGTGGACAAGCGGGTGCGATACTGATGGCCGGTAGCGAAGCAATGCAAGAACGCAGCCTGCTCAGCGTTATGCTGTCACGCCGCATCGTTGCCGTCGCGCTGGCGTTGCTGGTGGCGACCACGCTGATCGTGGTGCTGGGGCCGCTGCTGGCGCCGCTCGACCCCGGCACCATGTCGGTGCGCCAGCGCCTGACCCCGCCGGGCGCGGCCTATTGGCTGGGCGCCGATGCCTTCGGGCGCGATGTGCTGGCGCGGCTGATCCATGCCGGGCGCATCTCGCTGATGATCGGGGCCGGGGTGGCGCTGGTTTCGGCGGTGCTGGGCATCGTCATCGGGCTGCTGGCCGGGTTCTATCGCCGGCTCGATGGCCCGCTCTCGCGGTTGATCGATGCGATGATGGCCTTCCCCGATATCCTGCTGGCGATCTCGCTGGTGGCGATCCTCGGCGGTTCGGTGGTCAACGTGATCATCGCGCTTTCCATCGTCTATACGCCGCGCATCGCCCGCATCGTGCGTGCATCGACGCTGGTGGTGCGCGAGCTGCCCTATGTCGAGGCGGCGCGGGCGCTGGGTTCCTCCACCGTCTATGTGCTGTCGCGGCATGTGCTCTTGAACATCTCGTCGCCGATCATCGTGCAGGCGACGTTCATCTTCGCCTATGCCATGCTGGCCGAGGCCGGCCTGTCGTTCCTCGGTGTCGGCGTGGACCCTTCAACCCCGACCTGGGGCACGATGATCAACGAGGGCCGCCAGTATATCGACCGCGCGCCCTTCCTGATCCTGTTTCCCGGTCTTGCGATCTCGTTTTCCGTGCTCAGCCTGCAACTGGTCGGCGACGGATTGCGCGACGCGCTCGATCCCAAAATTGCGAGGCAAATGTAGCATGGCGCTGACCATCAAGAACTTCCGGCCCCTCGGGCTGCACAACCCGCCGGCCGAAATCCATATCGACGATGACGGACTGGTCGCTGCCAGGCCGGTTGCCGGTGCGGCGGTGATCGATGCCGAGGGTGCCTATCTGTCGCCGGGCTGGTGCGATCTGCATGTGCATGTCTGGCATGGTGGCACCGATATTTCGGTGCGCGCCTCGGAAGCCGGGCGCGAAACCGGGGTGACGGCCATGGCCGATGCCGGGTCGGCCGGCGAGGCCAGTTTCCACGGGCTGCGCGAATATGTCATCGACCCCGCCGCCGAAACGATCCGCGCCTTCCTCAACATCGGCTCCATCGGGCTGGTGGCCTGCAACCGGGTGCCCGAACTCATCGACATGCGCTCCATCGACATCGACCGCACGCTGGCGGTGATCGAGGCCAACCGCGATGTGATCTGCGGCATCAAGGTGCGCGCCAGCGGCGTCATCGTCGGCGCCTGGGGCATCACCCCGCTCAAGATCGCCAAGCGTGTGGCCGAGATCGCCAATCTGCCGCTGATGGTGCATGTCGGCGAGCCGCCCCCCCTGATCGACGAGGTGCTGCCGCTGCTGAGCGCCGGCGATATCGTCACTCATTGCTTCAACGGCAAGGCGGCGGGCTCGCTGATGGATACCGATGCCATCTGGCGCATGGCCCGCGATGCCGCCGAACGCGGCGTGCGCATGGATGTCGGCCATGGCGTGGCCTCGTTCGATTTCGATGTCGCGCGGCGGGCGCTGGAGCAGGGTTTTGCGCCCTTCGCCATCTCTACCGACCTGCACCGCAACAATATCCACGGGCCGGTGCATGATCTGGCGCTGACGGTATCGAAACTGCATGCGCTGGGCATGGGGCTGGAAGACTGTGTCCATGCCATTGCCGAGGCGCCGCGCAGCGTGCTGGGCCTGCCCGGCGCGGCGGGGGCAACCCCCGGGCTGCGCGCCGATTTCACGCTGTTCCAGCTGGCCGATGCTGACCTGGAAGTGGTGGATTCGATGGGCAAGACCCTGCGCCTTGAGCAAGCTTTCACGCCGCTCGCCACGGTGATCGGCACCTCGCACCGCCCGGCGCGGGCACGCCGACCTCAGCCAGGGTCACAACCGGAGGCAGGCGGAACCCGATGACCGGCGCGCGCGACATCATCGAACTGGAGGGGCTGCGGGTCTCGTTCCGGGATCGGCATTCCAGCGTCACGGCGCTGCGCGATGTCAGCTTCACGGCGCGGCGCGGCAAGACGCTGGCGCTGGTCGGCGAGAGCGGTTCGGGCAAATCGGTGACCTCGCTGGCACTGATGGGGCTTCTGCCCTCGAACGCGGTGATCGAGGCCCGCCGGATGCAGTTCGCGCCGCTGGCCGATCAGCCGCCGCTCGATCTGTTGCAGCAGGGCACCCGTGCCCGGCGCGCGCTGCGCGGGCGCCATATGGCGATGATCTTTCAGGAGCCGATGTCCTCGCTCAACCCGCTCTATCCGATCGGCGACCAGATCGGCGAGATGCTGTTGCTGCACGAACCGCTCGATGCCGCCGCCCGCCGGAAACGGGTGATCGAGATGCTCGAACTCGTGGAGATCCCCGGCGCGGCGCAGCGCTATCATGCCTGGCCGCATGAGCTTTCGGGCGGCATGCGCCAGCGGGTGATGATCGCGCTGGCCATGGTCTGCAACCCCTCGCTCCTGATCGCCGACGAGCCCACCACCGCGCTGGATGTGACGATCCAGGCGCAGATCCTCGATCTGATGCGGCGCTTGCAGGCCGAACTGGGCATGTCGATCCTGTTCATCACCCATGATCTGGGCGTGGTGGCCGAAATGGCCGATGACGTGGCGGTAATGTATGCCGGCCAGATCGTCGAGCAGACCACTACGGCGCAGCTTTTCGCCACCCCGCGCCATCCCTATACGCGCGGGCTTCTGGCCTCGATCCCGCGGCGCGGGCGCCCGCGCGGCGAGCGGCTGGTGCCGATCCCCGGCAGCGTGCCCTCGCTGCGCGCCATGCCGGCGGGGTGCAGTTTTGCCCCGCGCTGCCGTTTCGCGCAGCCCGCCTGCCGCGAGAAACCCGTGGCCTTGCACGCCGAGGCCCCCGGCCATCTGTCGCGCTGCATCCTTGGCGCCGAGGTGCTGACCCATGCCTGACACGCTGCTTTCCATTCGCGGGCTGAGCAAGACCTTCCACAGCGACCGCGGCCCGGTGCATGCGGTGCAGGATGTCAGCCTGGACATTGCGCGCGGCAGCATCATAGGGCTGGTGGGCGAATCCGGCTCGGGCAAGACCACGCTGGGGCGCACCATCCTGCGGCTGGTCGAACCCAGTTCCGGCAGCACGGTCTTTGACGGGCAGGATCTCAACCGGCTGAGCCCCGGCGCGATGCGGGCCATGCGCCGCCGCGTGCAGATCATCTTTCAGGATCCGGTCGCCTCGCTCAATCCGCGCCTGCGGGTGCGCGACGTGATCGCCGAGGGGCTGGTGGCGCATGGCATCGGCAACCGGCGCGAACGCGAGGAAACGGTCGCAGCCCTGCTGGAGGAGGTGGGCCTCAAGCCCGAGGACATGCGCCGCTTCCCGCATGAGTTTTCCGGCGGGCAGCGCCAGCGCATCGGCATCGCCCGCGCGCTGGCGCTCGATCCCGATTTCATTGTCGCCGATGAAAGCGTCTCGGCGCTGGATGTGTCCATTCAGGCGCAGGTGCTCAACCTGCTGCTCGATATCCGCGACCGGCGCGGGCTGACCATGCTGTTCATCGCGCATGATCTCTCGGTGGTGGAATATCTCTGCGACAGTATCGCGGTGATGTATCTGGGCCGGCTGGTCGAGGTCGGCAGTGCCGATGCGGTCTATTCGGCGCCGGCGCATCCCTATACCCGCGCACTGCTGTCAGCCATCCCCGAGCCCGAACCCGGCGCCAGCCGCGGGCGCGAGCTGTTGCAGGGCGATATCCCCTCGCCGCTCGCCCCACCCTCGGGCTGCGTGTTCCGCACCCGCTGCCGCTTCGCCACGCCCGATTGCGCCCAGGCCATTCCACCCCTCACCCCCTTTGGAGACGGGCGCAGCGCCGCCTGTATCAGACTGACGGAGATTTCATGAAGATTGCGCGTTCATCCGAGATGCGGCTCGCCGAGGCCGGCATCGACCTTCCGCAGGCCGCGCCCGAACCCATCGGCTCCTTTCGCAATGTCGTGGTGCATGGCGATATGGCCTGGGTTTCGGGCCAGGGGCCGGTGCATGCCGACGGACGGCTGGAACGCGGCAAGGTCGGGCAGGATGTCACGCCGGAACTGGCGCGCGAACATGCCCGGCTTGTGGCCATGAACATCCTGGCCGCATTGCGTGGCGCGCTCGGTGATCTGGACCGGGTGGAGCGGGTGATCAAGCTTCAGGGGCTGGTCAATGCGGTGCCCGATTTCGAGCAGCACCCCTTCGTCATCGACGGCGCCTCCGAGCTGATGGCCGAGGCTTTCGGCGATGCCGGCGTGCATGGCCGGACCTCGTTCGGCGTCGGCTCGCTGCCCAACAACATCACCGTCGAGATCGACGGGGTTTTCGCGCTCAAGCCGGTGCGATGAGCCACCCGGCCTGCGCCATGGAAGCGTCAATGGCCGATCCGGGCCTCCACCGCCGCGGCGGCCTCGCGCACCGCGGCGATCAGATGCGGCCCCTTCTCGTCGATCTGCTTTTCCGACAGCACGATCGAGATCGTCGCCCGGCAGGCGCCGTCGCGGTCGCGGATCGGGGCGGCGATACAGGCCACCGAATATTCCGAATCCGAGCGCTGGATCGACAGTCCGGCGGCGAAATCGGCCCGTGCCTGCCTGGTCAGCAGCGCCGGGTCGGTCTCGGCGCGACCGGTCGGCGACGGCTGGGCATGGGCGGCAAAGAGCCGGCGCGCCTCGGCCTCGTTCAGATGGCCCAGAAGCAGCTTGCCCGAGGCCGTCCAGTTCAGCGGCACCCGCGTACCGACATTCGAGGTGACGCGGAAATGTCCCTCGCCCTCGGCCATGGCCAGCACCACCATCATGCCCTCGTCGCGCCCGCAGACCTGAACCGTCTCGCCGGTGCGCTGGCGCAACTGCTCCATCTCCTTGCGTGCCTCGGCGAAAAAGTCGAGCTTGGTGCGGTAGAGCAGCCCGTAGCGCATCAGCCGCGGCCCCAGCCAAAGCTCCTTCTCGCCAGCGCGCGACAACAGCCCGCGGCTGAGCATTTCCTCGACAGTGCGATAGATGGTCGAGGTCGGCGCGCCCAGGCTGGTGGCGATCTGATAGGCCGACATAGGCTGCTGCCGCTCGGTCAGGGCGTCGAGCACCTGCAGGGTGCGGTCCAGTCCGGTCTGGCGCTGACGCGCGGAACCGGCCTCAAGGCTGATAGCGTTTTCCATTCTAGTGGAATAACAAACAATGCAAGGCCAAACAAGCAAAGAGAGCATGCCCGTGACTGAAACCGATTTCCCCTGGCATCGCCGGCAGGGCCTCAGGCCGTTGATCAATGTCTCCGGCACCATGACCGGGCTGGGGGCCTCCATCGCTGCGCCCGGCGTGGCAACGGCGACCGCCGAGGCAATGGGCGATTTCGTCTCGATCCACGCGGCGCAGCGAAAGGCCAGCGCGGCGATTGCCCGCCTGACCGGCGCCGAGGCCGGGTTTCTGACCGCCTCGGCCAGCGCCGGCATCACGCTGGCGGTCGCCGCCTGCCTGACCGGTCTGGACCCGGCCCGCGTCGAGGCGCTGCCGCAATCGCCGGGCAGCCGCAATCAGGTGCTGGTGCAGGCCGGGCATCTGTGCGGCTATGGCGCGCCAGTGGCGCAGGCCGTGGCGCTCAGCGGCGCCGAAGTGCGCGCGGTGGGGCAATCGACGCTCTGCATGGACCACCAGATCGCCGGCGCGCTGGGTGAGGCGACGGCGGCGGGGCTCTTCGTGGTCTCGCATCATGTGGTGCATTACGGCCAATGCCCGCTCAGGCGTTTCGTGGCGCTTTGCCATGAGGCCGGGGTGCCGGTGATCGTCGATGCGGCTTCGGAATACGATCTGCGCGGCTTTCTGGCGGCGGGGGCCGATATCGTGCTCTATTCGGCGCACAAGTTTCTGGGCGGGCCGACCGCCGGCATCGTCGCCGGGCGCCGCGATCTGATCCGTGCCGCCTATCTGCAGAATATCGGCATCGGGCGCGGCATGAAGATCGGCAAGGAAAGCATCTTCGGCGCCATCGCCGCGCTGGATGCCTGGGAGAAGCGCGACCATGAAGCGGCGCGGGCCACAGAGCGCGCGGCGCTGGCGCTCTGGCAACAGGCATTGGCGGGGCTGGCCGGGGTGACGGCGCGCATTGTGCCCGACCCCACCGGCAACCCGCTGGAACGGCTTCAGGTTGAACTGGACGCGGCGGTGCTTGGCATCAGCGCCGCCACTGTCGCCCGCGCCATGGCCGAGCGCGACCCCGCGATCATCCTGCGCAACCATGAGGTCGAACTGGGCTATTTCCAGCTTGATCCCTGCAATCTCAAGCCGGGGCAGGCGGTGCTGGTGGCCGAGGCGCTGCGCGAAACGCTGAGCCACCCCGAACGGCTCAGCCCCGGCCCCGATGATGCGGCGCTGGCCCGCAATGGCGGGATCGAGGCCTATCTGGCCTGGGGCGCACCGGAATGAGCCTGCCCGCTGGCGCTCCCCGGCCGGCCGGGCGCCGGCTGCGCATCGCCTGTATCGGTGAATGCATGGTCGAACTCAGCCGCTTTGATCCGGCAGCAGGCAGTTTCGGCGCGGCGGTGGCCGGCGATACGCTCAACACCGCCGCCTATCTGGCGCGACTGCTGCCGAAAGCGGATTTCGAGATCTCCTATCTGACGGTGCTGGGGCGTGACCCCTATTCCGACTGGATGCAGGCGCGCATCGCCGCGATCGGAATCGCCACCGGGACAATCGCCCGCGACCCCGAACGCCTGCCCGGCCTCTATGCGATCCAGACCGACGCGGCGGGCGAGCGCAGCTTTCACTACTGGCGCCAGGCCTCGGCGGCGCGGCGGCTGGCGGAATACGGCCTGCTGGATGCGGATCTGCTGTCGCGCTTCGATCTGATCTACTTTTCCGGGATCACGCTGGCCATCCTCGATACCCCGGCACGCGCGGCGTTTGTGGAAAGCTGCCGCGCCTATCGCCAAGGCGGCGGGCGGGTGGCATTCGATAACAATTACCGCCCCCGGCTCTGGCCCGATCATGCAACGGCCCGCGCAGCCCTGGCCGCGCATTGGGCCGAATGCGACTTCGCCCTGCCCTCGCTGGAGGATGAGCGCGCCCTCTGGAGCACCGACGCCCCCGAAAAGGCAGCCGGCGCCGCGCCCGAAAAAGCGCTGGAGCGCCTCGCCTGCCTCTGTCCCGGCGAGATCGTGATGAAGGCGGGGGGCGAGCGGCTATGGCTCAAGCCGGCCGGCGCCCCGGCCGAGGTTCTGACCCTGCCTCCGGCCGCGCGCATCATCGACACCACCGCAGCGGGGGATTCCTTCAATGCCGGCTACCTGGCCGCCCGGTTGACCGGCCAGCCGCCCCCGGCCGCCGCCCGCCTCGCCCATGAACTGGCGTGTCAGGTGATCGCCCGGCCGGGTGCCATTGTCGAAATCGACTTTTCGCTGCCCGGCTGATGCCTGCCCCATGGGCGATGCCGGGCAATCGCGCCGCCCAAGCGCCACCGGGGCAAAAAAACCTTGATCGGATTGCCGCTTCAGACAATCCTCACTCTACCGGGCCTCCCGTTGGCGCTTCTATTGCGTCGCGGGACCGTCCGGCGGGTGTCCGTTCAGCAGTTTTCGCCCGAACCGCCCAGCTTCCGCCTGCCTCTCAAGCCTGCCTGCAAACGTGAGGACATCATGGCAAGACGACCGTGGAGCGAACAGACAAGAGCCGAACGCTGGGGGCTGATTGGCGCGGTGATCGCCCCGTTCCCGGTCATTCCCTATATCCTTCATCTCGGCGGCATCGGCATTGGCCTGGCGGTCGGTGCGGCCTGTCTGGTCGGCATCGGCCTCGGCCGGTTGGCCGCCGCCGTGTTCCCCGAAAAATGACCGCGGCCGCGCGCGCGCACCAGGCGCCCTGCGCGCCAGTGCCCGGTATCCGGCAGCGGCTTTGGCGGGGCATCGTGCTGCCGCTTGTGGCGCTTTTGCTTGCCTGCCCCGGCGCAGCGGCGCAGGAGCGCAGCTTTCTTCCCGGCGCCACCTGGGGCGTCATCCTGCCGGACGGGTTCGAGATGACGGAATATCCCGTCCCGTTGTTCTCGCATCCTGACCGCGCCTATATCGTCATCGAGGAATTGTTCGAGCTGGACAATCCCGAGGGGCTGGGGCCAGCGGGCAGCATCCTGGGCGAAGGGGCGCAGGCGATCCGCGTCGAGGGGCAGGAGGATCTGACCATCGAGGGCAGGTCGGTTCAGCTCTGGACGGCGCGCAATGTGAGCACCGGCGCCTGGACCTTCATCGCCTTTGCCTTCGGGCCGCAAAGCATCGGCAGCGTGACCGCGGTCATCACCGCCGAGTCGTCGATTGATCCGCAGGTCATGCGTGCGGCGCTGCTGTCGGCTGCCCCGCGCGAGATATCCGATGCAGAGCGCCTTGCGACCTTTCCGGTGCGTCTGACCGATGTCGCGGGGTTCCGTCTGGCGCGTTTCAGCCATGACCGGCTGTTGATGACCGAGGACGGGCTCTATACCGATGCCGATCGGTATCCCCGCAGTTTCGTCGCCGTCACCGCGCAGCCGAGGGCCCCCGGCCAGCGCATCCAGCTCATCGAGACCGAAAACGATCTGCGCGCGCTGGCCAGACAAAGGTTCCCGAATGGGCGGCATCTGGGCTCCGATGTGATCCGGACGCAGCACGGGCAGGCATTGGCGACACGTTTCGCCTTCACGCAGCCGGGCGGCACGGCCTTCCTGGGCGAGATGGTGTTCTTCATGTCGTCCTGTTGCGCGGTGCTCAACGTCGCCGCCTGGCCCGAAGGACGCGACGACATGCCCGAGCGGTTCCGGCAGATCTGGAACGGCGTCGGGAACCGGCGCTGAATGGTCCGGGTCACAACAGAATATGTCGGAACGGTGCGGCGGATCGGCCGGCTTTTCATCCTGTTGCCGCTCAGTCTGGCGGTCTTCGGGGGTGGTATCTATCTGGCCATCATCGACCAGAGCTACCGCGATAGCGACGGCTTCCTGATGATCACCTTCGCGGCCAGTGTGGCGGCAATCCTGCTTTCGCTGGCGAATGTGATGCGCCGCCACCGCTGGCGGGTCGAGCCCGATGGGCTGCGCGTACGCGAGGGGCCGCGCGTGCCGCTCACCGGGCTTCGGCGCCATCGGTTCATCCGCTGGCAGGATATTTCCGGCCTGCAGACCAGCGGTTATGGCGGGCTGCGTGAATTGCATGTCTCCACGCGGGATGGACAGCGCTTTTCCATGGCGCAGCGGCAGGTCTCCGACCCCGGATCGCGGTTTCTGCGCGATGATCCCGAGGCGCCGCTTGAAGCTCTGGAACAGGCGATCCGCGAACACATCGCCGGCACCGGCGCGGCGCTGGCCACGACGGGCGTGGCGCTCTCGTTCCTTGAGACGCGGCGCGGCCTGCTGGTGATTGCGGTGCTATTCCTGTTGTCAGTCGCGCTTGCCGGCGCGACGCTGTGGATGCTCGCAAGCGGGCAGAACCCCGCCCGCACCACCCGCAGCAATCACGAGGCACTGGCGCTTCTCCTGCTGGGCCCGCTGTTGACGTCATGGCTGTTCGTCAAGAAATACCGCTCGCGCCAGCAGGTGCTGCGGCAGGCCGCCAGCCGCACCCCGACGGCCGAGCGCACCCCATGAGCCAGAACACCAGAAGTGCCGGGTCGGAATGGGATCGCTATCTGGCCCCGGACGAGCAGATCCTCTGGCAAGGGCGCCCGGCGCCGGGGATCAGCTGGCGCGGGGGCGAGATGGGCACCGTGTTGCTGGGCGGCTTCATTCTGGCCTTCCTGGCCTTCTTCTTCCTCGATGTCTGGCTCAGCAGCGACGACTCGCCGGTCGTGGAGGATGATTTCAGCCCCTGGGGCATTCTGGTCTGGCTGGTGCTGGCGGTGGTGCTGGCGCTCTCGGGCCCCTTGGGCATGCGCATGGTGCGGCGCGGAACCTGGTACACACTGACCGACCGCCGCGCGATCATCGCCCATTGGCCGACGGTTTTCGGCATCACCGTCTATCGCGGGCTGGACAGCTACCCGGTAAGCGACGTCGAGATCATCCGCTCGGACCTGCGCGGATTCGATACGGTGAACTTCGCCTGGCTCAGCCAGCGTCAGACATTCGATGAGGGTTGGCGCCGGGTGCCGTTGAACGGCCGCGCAGGCACAACCGGCGCGGAGCGCATCCGCAATCACCGGGTCGGTTTCGAACGCATCACCGGGGCTGAGCGGCTTGCCGAGCTTTGCCGCGCGGTGCAGGCGGCAAGCCGGTCACCAGACCCCGGCGGCGCGTGACGGTGGCATTGCCGCAGCCCGCCGCTGCACCCACGGCGCATCGCGGGGCTGCTTGTCGGTGGATTGGCTGAAAAGGCGCCCGGTCGCTCATGTGGGTGATCCAGGCTTTCGCAGCGGTCCGTTGGCGATCAGGCGATCATTCGGCAGGCAGCTTCGACGGCGGAGCGATAGCCGGCAGCCCCCAGCCCGGCAATCACGGCGGTCGCCACCTTGGAAACCAGCGAATGATGATAGACCGCCTCGCGCCGGTGGATATTGGTGATATGCAGCTCGATCACCGGGCCGGGGAACATTTTCAGCGCATCCATGATCGGCACCGAGGTAAAGGTCAGCCCGGCCGGGTTGATGATCAGCGCTCCCGCCCCCTCGTCGATCGCCTGATGGATCCAGTCGATCAACTGATGCTCGGCATTCGATTGCCGGAAAACCAGCATGTGCTCACCGGCGGCGGCGCGGGCCATCTCTTCGACCTGGGCCAGCGTGGTATGGCCATAGACCTCAGGCTCGCGGATGCCCAGACGGTTGAGGTTCGGGCCATTCAGGACATGGATTGCGGCGCTCACTTGCAAAAGCCTCGTGTTGGGTCAGCCCTGATAGCCGAACTGCCGTGGCAGCCAGAGCACGAAATCAGGCGAGGTGGTGATCACGGCCAGCGCCAGCAGCAGCGCGCCGATGAAGGGCAGCAGGTCGCGGATGATATGGCGCAGCGGCGCGCCGGTGATGGATTGCATGATGAAGATCAGCAACCCGTAGGGCGGGGTGATCAGGCCGATCATGATATTGACCACGGCCACCACCCCGAAATGCACCGGATCAATCCCCAGCGCGGTCGCCGTGGGCAGGAACACCGGCACGATGATCAACAAGATCGCGGTGCCCTCCAGCATCGCCCCGACCAGCAGCAGTACAATATTGACCAGGATCAGGAATTGCAGCGGCGTCAGGTTCCAATCGGCAAGATAGAGCCGCAGCGTCTGGGGGATGTTCTCGGCGGTGACGACATAGTTGAACACCAGCGCCCCCGCGATCAGCATTCCGATGGAGGCCGAGGACCGCGCCCCCGACGTGACCGAAGTGTATAGCCCCTTCAGCGTGATCGAGCGGTAGAGCAGCGCCGAAACCACCAGCGCATAGAACGCGGCAACGGCGGCGGCCTCGGTCGGGGTCATGGCGCCGGAATAGATCCCGCCCAGCAGCACCACCGGCATCATCAGCGCAGGAAAGGCACCAAGGGTAATGCGCGGCAGCTCGCGCATCGGCACCGGCGCCTCGACCGGAAAATTCTGCCGCCGCGACTGGATCACCACCAGCACCATCAGCATCAGCGCCATCAGAAGCCCCGGCAGGATGCCGGCCAGAAACAGAAAGCCGATCGAGGCATTCGAAACCAACGCGTAAAGCACCATCGGGATCGAGGGCGGAATGATCGGCCCCACCACGGCGGCGCTGGCGGTCAGCGCGGCGGCGAAGGATTTGGTATAGCGGCCATCGCGGGTCATCATGTTGGCAATGATGCGCCCGGTGCCTGCGGCATCGGCGAAAGCCGAACCCGACATGCCGGAAAAGATCACCGATTGCACGACATTGACCTGCGCCAGCCCGCCCCGGAAGCGCCCGACAAAGGCGTTACAGAACTTCAGCAGCCGGTCGGTCATGGAGCCCGAATTCAT
>ERZ869909.967-NODE-967-length-26502-cov-4.412602_pt1 | contig 26502 bp, 20 predicted proteins | sample MGYA00520892_ERZ869909 | MGnify/ENA primary metagenome ERZ869909 (study PRJEB32215, sample SAMEA104723947) | bioreactor metagenome | biome: bioreactor; feature: anaerobic bioreactor; material: water | place: China | collected 2015-03-12 ... | reverse complement strand
TACCGCCGAACGCTGGGACCGACGAGGCAAGGAATTCGCCGGACATTCCGTCATCGTAATTACAGCCCTAGCGGTGTCTTTTTTTTTTGGACTCGCCGGAACGGAAACGTGCCGACATGACGGGCGGTGCGTTGGGGTACTTGCATCTAGGTGACGAGCTTCGTCCCGTGGCTTCGACCGCTGACTGGCTGCTTGCTGCCGTTAGCGGCGCAGGAACCCAATGGCCGGTCAGGCCGATGACCGGGCTTCGGCCGGAACGGTCGTTCGGCTCCCGCTGAACGAGCGACAGCAGACTGCGCTGCAGTTGCCGCTCACCACGCTCGGCGCCTGAATGGCAGGATTCGAATTGGCTCAACCGTCGCGTCCCGGTCTGCTGCTGCCATGGAAATCGAGAATCCGTGCCCCGGGCACGCAGTGCCTTGTCGGCCGGGAGCGTGGCCATCCGAAAGAACTTGGGCAGGGAGCAGGACCTACGGCTTCACCCTCATGACCGACTAGAATGTTGGCAGTCGAAGGGACTGGGGTACTTTAAGCTCATGAATGACACCGGCGGCACGAATCACCGCCCACGACGAGAGTGGCATGGTGCGCATCAATCCTGGGGCTACCGCCCCCATGCGTTTCGCTGGATAGGCGAGCAGATCGTCGGTATCAATTTCTTGCCCCTGGCTAGGGAGATGCGTGCTTGGCTGATGCAGCGTGGGACGCTCCCCATTGCGTCGACAACCGACCAGCAGTCGAAGGGCGGATACACCAATCCTTACACGTTCAGCGGGGGGGCACTCGCGCTGATAATGGCCAGGGTTGTCAATTCCTTTCACGACTTCACTACGCAAACGTCGGACCACGACGCGGTGGATGCGGAGATCGAACGGCTCCGTTTATACAACGAGGTTGTTCTGTACGCAGCAAGGATGTGCGAAGTCGCGATCAAGCAATTGCTCTACTGCACCCAAATCCCTGAGTCACAATACAAACGTATGGCGCTCGGCGCTCTGCTTGAGTCCCCGTGCCCAAGCTGTAAAAGGCAGAACGGGAAGGAGCCTCACTCTGTATCGATGGTTGGCTCTCTAGCACACCCGTTTCAGTTGTGCCTCGAGTTCGACCATTGCGCCATGGACCACATGGACCTGGTGAACAAGCTAAGGAACTCACAGGCAGCACACTCGGGAATTCAGACGCTGAATATCCGCTCTGTGGAGGAATCCAAGGCGCACCTCCTGAATGACTGCGACGGAGTATTAGCGGGATTTCTGCACATGTTGTCGCATTTGGAGAAGCTTGAAGAAAGGATGCTTGATGATCTCGCAGAGAAGGGTGAAGCCATCGTTCTGTTAAAGCTGAATGGTCTTCCGGCAGAAGATTGCAACTTCAGATTGACTCCGGGAGAGCGCTTCGTATACGAACGCGCCGATTCGCGCTGAAAACCAAGCGACTGACGGCGCCGGTCGCGAGTAGGCGACGCGCCGTGCGGCCGCTTTCCGGTGGGACGTCCGAACGGCTCTATCCGGCCACAAGCAGCCACTGGCCACTCAAACCGGATAGCGGTCATCTGGGTGAGGCGGTATGCTATCTGCCTATGTGCGATATGGGTCTCATCATCCCGCCATGCCATCGTTTGCCTCTTTGCATATATTTTTACTTTTCTTGGGCGTAGTTTCTGCAACTAAACAGTAGCTTGCGGAGCATGTCATCCCGCACCCCGAAGTTATGCGGCAGAACTGTCGTCAGAAAGCAACGTTAGAATTTGCTAGCATAGAGGATCCATGAATACATGCATGACTATTACCTGTGGTACGTGTGAGCTAGACACAGACTGCAGGATCGGATATTCGAATCGGCTCGTCCAGCCAATAAATTTCTCATGCCCTCATTGTCATACACAGCTGGAAATCGTCTTAGATATCTCTGATGCTCCGCGCTCCAATTTTAGTTTTAATGGCTGCGAACCATCGAAGCAGCAAGCCAAAGGCCCTTTCTCAGGGGCTAATCCTTTTGTCGACCTCCACTTGGATTTCCCAGTTAAGTTCGGCGAGCATGTGCTAGGCGCAACTCCATGGTTCGCTTCGCTCGCACAAGTGGCGGAGGCTACAGGCGGGGACAGAAAGAAAGCCCTGGAGATGTCACAGTTGCATGCCGTCAGGCTGCATGCCCTGAACCAACTCTATCCAAGGGCAGAGGAGTTGAAGAGGTTAATCAATCTCTACCATGGGAAAAATAGGCAACTCTTCCAGCGAAGGGCGGCGGAATACTTGGGGGAAGATCAAGAGCAATCTCTCCTTCCTCAAGACCTAAACGCTACGCTTTACCGGGTTATAGCAAAGGCATTCTTTCCATTTGTGGTGCATGAACACGGGAAGGAAATTTCGGAAGAGTTGCCGAGAATGCTATTCACGCTCGACAGCTCAGCGTTAAATGCATTCATTGAAGAGTTATTTAGCACCGGGTTCATCGATGCTCTTCAGAGAGATTGCCTGAGAGTATATCCAAGGATATTTGATGCCGAACTGCCATTGCGGCCCGCACTCTTTCTCGATCTCATCAAGGGTGATGAGTCTGAAATTGTGGCCGGCCGCGTCTCGTCAAGCGACTTCTTTGGCTACAAGGATCTCTATAAGGACATTCTGGAAATAATTGGAAGGCAACTCATCCTGGTCGCCGGGATAAATAATCTCCTGCATAGAGGAGACGCCAACTCATTTAAGGTTGTTGGTGGTGGCGCATTGAGCAGCTTGCGAAAGTTGTCCGAAAAGACGCTTTCCGATAAGTTCAAGTACCTCGATGATTGCTGGTACAACCTATCACAAGATGTTTTTAATCTCGAGATGCGTAACGCCATTGCCCACAATAATGTTCTCTATGAACCAGCAGCACAAATGATTACCTATTTCCCAGATGGAGGTCGACTCGATAAGAGTCAAGGCAAAGAAATTGCGTTTCTTGGCTTTATGCGTTTGCTGCTTGTGTCATTCCGCGAAATGCATAATCTGCATCATGTCATTAAGTCTCTTTGTTATTACAAATTTCTGATCTACGACAACCATCATGCTCAAGATCGATCCTAACAATCGCGTGAACTCAGACAACCAAAAGCGGTGCTGCTTCGCTCTGCCGCTTTTGGCCCTCGGTTACGCGACGCGTTGAGCGACAGCTTCCTAAAAGCGCAACGGCGGCCTTGGGTCGGGTCCAGTCGCCAGGAACTCGGAGCCTCGACGCACCAGAAGGGCTTACCACCTCATCCGGGGTCAGGACTACCTGCAAGCGCCGCAAACGCTGAGGTTTTCCAATCTCCTGAAGCCAGGCAGATCAGAGCACATTTCCTTGCCGTCCAAGAACAGCATGTCCGCTAGTGACTGCCTCGACTTGTTCCGTGTTGCAGGGTCGCGCACACCGTGAAACCGGATGAAGACATGAACCCCAAAAAGGCACGAACCCAGTGGACATGCCCCCGTTTGGTTTGTAAGCTGTAATGGCTAATAGCGTATGTGCACACCCACCTGGTCAAGAACCTTGGCTTAACGCAGCGGTGGCAACGGTGACCTGCTTGTTTTCAAAGATTTTTTGTCCGTTTATTGGACGGTCTATGCTTTCGACATCAATTTGGCAGGTGGTTTACGTCGTTAATGGATGTTTGATGTCATGGAGCAAGGCAAACTCCCTAAAGCAAAGTCGGGCCCAGCGATGAACATCACCAACCAGAATTTCGCCACAGTGCCTGAAGGGGCAATTTGTCAATGCACTAATTGTGGTCGAGAAAAAATTTTTACTCGCAACGTACTCCGAGAAATTGTTGAGAAATATTTCCCAGATCGCGAGGGCGAAGCGCTTTACATAACTGAACTTTCTCGATTCAGGTGCTCAAAGTGTGGTGCTAAGAAAATTAAAATACGCCCTCAACAACTTAATGCTATCCCCTACCGATCGGGAGCTTCGCAACAAACAAAACCAACCCCGAGGCCAAGCATTAAGGATATCTACAACATATCTACAGAAGAGGCAAAAGCAGTTATAGCAAGTGGATTTGATGGCATAGGAGAAACGTCCATGATCATAATCTACAATCAGGTTGATCGACTTTCGCTGACAGCCGACGAGCACCGGTGTCTAGACCAAGAATACAAAAAAGCAAAATCGAAACATGGGTGGTCTCCGCACAACGCTTTCTGCGTCTATGCGTCAACTGACGGACAGGATTAGTTAGCTTAACGAATCCAGCCATTCGCTTGGGATTAGTACAATCCATCACTCCACCGGACACGACGCTAAAGAGCCGCGAAGCTCCGGTGAATACAAACGTTGAATGACAAATTTCTAGAAATCTCTGCGGCTGCATTGGGTCGATAGGGTGAGTTCGAGGTATCGGAGACCTGCCGTTCAACCTCGTTTGAGCGCTCGGCGACCGGTGTCGTCGGCATTGCCGCCGCTCGCTGGGCACAAGCTGAACGGCCCCTTCGGCCGAGGCCCTGCCCCTTGCAACAATCAGCGGCCAAGTATCGTAAACAATGACGATGTCGTTTGCGCTGATGAGTATTGAATTCATACAGCGCACACTCTTGGACAGAGGCGTCCTGGCCTTCCAAGTCAGACTACGTCAGCTCGCAGGCGCTCAAGTCCCCTGGTCGGTAATCGCAGCCGCCGCAGTCAGCACAAAGATCGTCATCGGTAATCGACTTCAGCTCATACGAAGATCTCGCGGAGATAAGTTCGGTGATTGCGCGTAGCACAGCATCTCTCCCCTCGTAAGACTCGCCTTGCGCGGACCGGGAGCACCTCCTCAAACGGATTCCGAAAGGCAGACCGAAGGCGCTGGCGCTATTGCGGCGCCTTTTCGTCGGGAATGTGCTCGACGAGCTGCTCGACCGGACAGCCGAAGTACTGGCATAGCTTGTCGATTACCTCAATCGTGGGGTTCGCTTCCCTCTTGAAGTTTGCGAGCGCCGACAAAGTGCTTCGGTGAATACCGGTTGCCTGAGAGAGCTCCACCATTGTGGTCGCCTTCCCTTCCCGGAACTGCTTTTCAGACAAGAGCTCGCGCAGCTTGAACTTCAACATGTACAAAATACCGAACATTAGTTGACATCAGACATCCATGTACGTTATACTGCACACATGGACAGAAAACAGTCTTTTTGTTTGTGATTCAGATCTGATTATAGAGGAGCTGTTGAGTATGAGTGAATCAATGTCAGTCAATGCTCGTTGTCACCACCAACGAGCGTGCACGAGAGCGAACAGCAGGAGACACGCTCAACTAGGAATCCCCTGCACTGCTGACATCAAGTGCAGGGAGCCTAAAAGCGCGTTTCCTCAACCACACACACAGGAGAATGATCATGACTAATCAACCCAATGCAGCAGTCCCCGGGATCAAGACGAACTACGTGTACTTCCTTTTCGACCCCTCGACCAACCTTGTGAAGATCGGACATAGCAGCACGCCCGGCAGCAGAGTCTCAACGCTGACAGGTCGCTATCCTGGCATTGACCTGAGCCGGTCCGCTCTCGTTGAAGCTGACACCCGTGCACTTGAATACGTGTTGCACGCGGTGTTCAGTCACTCCCGGCGGTCTTTTCCTGTGTCCGTCGACGGCGGTACGGAGTGGTTTGACGCACGGATTTTCGATGAAGCACTGAGTTTCGCAAAGTACGTCGGCGAAGTGAGGGGGCTGGACTACAGCATCACCCATGACTTGACGCAACTCGTGGACGGTCATCGGCGCGAGACCGCAGCCCGTTGGGTAGCCGGCTCTGATGATAGAAGTGTTCAGCAGCGGCTGACACCGGAAACGGCGATGGCACTGTTGGCCGACGTCGCTTCGGAGCGTGCTGAAGACTGTCTTGAGATCTTGGCGGAGCGGCAGGTTACCGGTCTCGTCACGGACGGCAATCAATGGGCAATCGAGCGCACGGTCGAGCGTCACTTGGAGCCGGAGCTTTGGACTGAGGCGCGCTTCAGTCCACAACGCTGGTCATCGAGACTTACTGCGGCTGCCACAGTCGTTGCTCCCGGGTGCGAGGTTTACGGCAGATCTTTCTGCGCGCTGACCGGCGTCACACTCGAACGTGATCCCGACACCGCGCAGGAGTTCATCCATCTTCCGCACAACTGGCGGGCACTCTCCACCGGTGAAGCGGATCTGCCGAGGCGGAACTTCTTTGCTCCCTTGGCCGAGTTCCTCCTCGAGTTGCCAGTCCGCCGAGTTGCGGCGGGATCCGGACCGTTTGCAAGTTGTACCGCAGATCACGCAACTGAGCAGTAATCGTGAGCACCGCAACTTCCACAGACAAGCAGGCTCCCGCGGCAAGTCAATTCGCGGCAATCAGTTCAAAGCTGGCTGCACTGCGCGAAGGGGTTGCGGAACTGCGCACGCGGATTCACGCTGCGCGTGCGGCACCGGCGCGCAGCGAGGAGTTCGGCTACGACACGGGCAAGCTCGTACGGCTGTTCGACCCGGCCATTCGCCCTGCACAGTCGCTCTCTACAGAGCGCGATGTCGGGCGACGGCAGGAAGAGCTCCTGAAGGTTCTCCGCGAGAAGGGGCCATTTCGTTTTATCGGCGCACAAGCGGGCCCCGATCTCGCAGAACGGCTGGGGTCGCTGCGCGTATCCCACCCGAATTTCGTTGAAGCTGTAGATCACCTCTTGCAGGAAGAAGCACTTGCTAGACATCGGCGCACAGGGATCTGCGGCGTCAAACTGTTGTTGTATGGCGCCCCGGGGGCCGGCAAGACGGACTTCTCGCTTCGCGTCGCCGACATCCTGCGCGTGAACTACGCCGTTGTTTCGATGAGCTCTGCGCAGGCCGGGGCGGCGTTGGCGGGCTCGGAGCAGTACTGGTCAAACAGCCAACCGGGCGACGTGTGGGAGGCGCTGGTCATGGGACGGGAGGACTCCCCCGCCCAGGCGAACCCCCTGTTCCTGCTGGACGAAATCGACAAGGCTCGAGGACATGGCGGGGACCCGCTCGGTGCGCTGTTCCAACTGCTCGAGGAAGGATCGGCCCGGGTTTTCGCGGACAAGTCGGTCCCTTGGTTGCCCATAGATGCCTCGCATATCAACTGGCTGGCAACGGCAAACAGCCTAGACGACGTCCATCCCGCGATCCTGTCCCGATTCACGGTCATCGAGCCGACACCGCTCACGAAGGAGCAGCGCCACGGGATCGTACAGCGGTTGTACAGCGCGATGCTCGCTGAGTTCGATCTCGGCGGACGGCTCGACCCGGAACTGTGCGACGATGATCTTGAGCGACTCACAGGCAGCAGCGTGCGCGATGCGAAGCGTCGCCTGCGCCGAGCAATCGCGAGGGCTCTGCTGGATGGCGCTCAGCAGGTTCGCATTCAGGACATTCCGGCAGTTCGGCGACCAGCACCGGTCGGTTTCATTCGATGACTAGAACACAGCAAACATGAACGAACCCGAACAGTGGTTGCGACTGCTGAACACTCGGCAGAGCGACGACCCCAACCTACTCAATCGAATCATTGAACAGGCCACGTTGCTCTCGTCCGTATGCCATCCTCTCGACTCCAGTCTCGAGGACGAGTCTGCGCCGCTTTCAACTGCAGAACGCCTTGTCGAATTGGTCAAGTTGGAGGGCAAGGGTTTCGACCCGTCCGTATCGTTGGCTGCTCTCTGTGTTCTGCAACGTGTCTACAAAACCGCAGCATTCGAACTTGGTGCTCGACTGATCGCAGACATGATCATTGGAAAGGAGCCGGAGAAAGAACTGCACAAGCGCTGGGCGGACTTGTTTGAAGCGGGTGCGTACTGGCAGCCACTTGTCCGCGGCAACTGGTACAACATCTGCGACCAAGCGGCGCAACTGATCAAGGAATGGGCGAACAGCGAAGGGGCAGAGCAGATCGACGGTGCAGATACAGCGCTGAAGAAGCTGCTCGCAGGCATTCGTGAGCTGAAGGTGGAAGATGTCATTCCCACAGACCTACTGGATCAGGTCGAGCACGACGAAGGTAAAGTCGATAACGACTGGTAACTCAAAGCTGATGACGGAGGATGGATCCACAGGCTGGATTGATTTCAACAAGGCCAGAAAGAAGGCGGCAGGCGTGCCGCCTATCGCCCGCCCTCCTACTCCACCCCAAGCGCCTTGAACACCGCATCCACCGGATCGGCGTAGAAGCTCGTCTGGAACTTGGCAAACAACTCGCCCGGGACTGTCGGAATATCGGTCACGCTCGACATCGGCAGCAGGATGCGCTTCGCCCCGGCATCGAAGGCCACCTGCAGGCTCTCGGCAAGGTTGCGCACCTGCACCACGGTTCCGCCCAGGCTCATATCCCCCAACACCACCATTTGCGGCTGGATCGGCTTGGAGAGCGCGGCCGAACATAGCGCAATGAGGCCAGCCAGCGTAAATGCCTTGGGTACTCCCGTATGCTGAAGCTCCACCAGGTGTAAGTGAAAGTCATGCTCTCCCGGCTTGATCGACGCACTGATCCGGCCGGCGTTGGCCTTGAAGTAATCAAAGGCGATCTTTACCGCCTCTCGCGGCGCCATGCCGGACACCGACGCTTTGCCATTGCCAGCAATGGTCTGCACTTCCACCCGGTAGGTACCCGGCATCTCCGCTTCGCCCAGGCTGATGGTGTGTAGCGTACCGGGGTTGAGACGGCCATCGGCAATCAGCGCACCACCGGATTGCTCGGGCACCGGTACAAAGCGCTCCTGCCCGTCTTCAAGGTCGATGTAGCTGAAGTGCACGTCGTAGAACTCCATGCCGCCGATCTTCTTCAACTGCTCCTTCACCCTGCGCCGGGTCTCGAGCGCGTACTCCAGACATTGCCGCACCACCTCCTTGTCATACTCCCCATGCGGGCAGATCAGCTTCAGGAGACCCGATACCGTGTGACGCACGGCGATGGTGTCACGCTGGTTAAGGTTGTTGCCGAGCTTGAACCACTTGTCGATCGCATCGGCAAAGCTGCGTTTGCGCATCTCGCGCAGATACTCGGCCAGGTAATCGACGATGAGGCCGTACTGATTGGTGAAGAACTCCGGCCGCATCTTCGGGATCTCCCATCCCGGCACATAGGCGTGGAAACGGTCGAAGAAGGCCGAGTCGATCATCGCCTCCGGAAACGGCGCCAGCAGGTGGCTGGTCTTCACCAGTGACTCCACGCTCTGGTTGATGTTGCCGACGAAGACCATGGAGGCCGACGCGTTGATCGCTTCCCTGCCCCGACTGAACGAGCCCGAGGCCATGTAGTCCTTCATGATCTGTACGCCATCGTGATCCTTGAAGCGGATGCCGGCCACTTCGTCGAAGGCCACCGTATCCCACAACCCCACCAGTCCCACCGTGCGCGCGCTCATGTTGTAAAACAAGTTGGCCACCGTGGTCTGGCCGCCGGACACCAGAATGCTGTTCGGGCTGATCTCCTTGTAGATGTGGCTTTTGCCCGTACCGCGTGGCCCCAACTCACAGAAGTTGTAGTTGTTCTCCACCAGCGGAATCATGCGCGCCAGCAGATGCCACTTCACTCGTTCCTTGAAGCAGGTCGGCTCCATGCCGGTGGAGCGGATCAACGCATCGATCCATTCCGCCTCGGTGAATGCCCGCCGTCCCTCGAACAAGGCATTCATGTCCATGTTCGGCATCTGGATCGGTTTCAGCTCGCTCACGCTGAAGGGCGAGCCGCGCTGGTTCTCCTCAAAGCGGTAGTTCAGGGTCACGATGCACCAGATGCCCCCCACCAGCAGCTTCTCGAACTGCCGCACCACCGCATCCGAAACTTCGGCGTTCTTCACCCCCAGGTTGGAGAGCAGCGCCTCATACACATCGCGCTTCTCGTTGAGCTTCACAGTCACCTTGTCGATGACCTTGTAGCTGCCGCTCTCACGGATCTTGGACTTGATCTTCTCGGCTTCATCCGGGCGCACATAGTTCTCGGCCAGAATCCGCTTGACCATGGTCAGGCCGTTCTGGATGGTCGCCTCGTCGTCCGATGCGCAGTACATGCCAAGCAGATACTCCAGCACATACACCGGCACATTGGCGCCTTCCTTGATCAGCTTGGTCAGATCCTTGCGGACCACCTTGCCGGCAAAATGGGTGTTGAGGAGCCGATCGAGATTCGATGAATCAACAGTTTCAGTCATGTTCAATCAGAAGTCATTAGTAAAGGCCAGGTCCACACGCACCGGCATCCGCAGCACCTCAACCTTGGTCTGCGCATCACGCGCGGTCAGCCAGTAATCACGCGTCTTGTCGTAACTTCCGGCCAGCACCGTCAAGAATACAGACCGCTTGCGCTCGTCGAGCAATTGCGAAGCGCTGTCGAAGGTCAGCGTCTGCTCGTTGCTGATCAGCCGGTCGCCATCGCGCAGCGCCAGCACCACCGTGCGCGGCAGCACCCGCTCGGACACCGCCTCAGTCTGGATGAACTCGAAGCGCTGGGTATTCGTCACCACCTTGTTGGACGCCCCCAGCAAGCTGAACTCCACCTGGCGCGTCTTGTCCTTGTCGGCCTCGCTTTCCCGCACGGTGATCACCGGCACCACAATCTCCTGCGGCATCGCGCTGCCATGCACAAAACGCGCACCCCCAGCAAAATGGAAGCGGCTCGCACCCTTGGGCACCCAGAAATCCAGGCTGCCGTCCGGCGCCGTCCCCGCCGTCACTGCGGTATTGCCGCACCACGCCTTCGGACTGGTGCCGATCCCTTGCCCCAGCAGATAGCGCTTCTTGGCGCGCAAAGTTCCGGCCGGCTCGCTCTCCAGCGCCGCCTTGTCCGCAGCCATCAACGGCGCATCCTGGTAAATGAAGCCATGGTCCGCCGTCACCAGCACCGTGGAGCCATTCAGACTGTTGATGATGAAACCCACGATGCGGGCCAGTTGCTCCAGGGCTTCATCCACTGCCCGGAAGGTCAGACTCTCGGTGGCCTGCTTGTCGCCCAGCGCGTCGATATGATCGTGATAGACATAGATCACCCGCTGCTCGCGCACCAGCGCCCGCCCCTTGTCCTTACCCAGAGCAAGCAGTTCGTCGGCCTTGATCGCCACCCCGCCAAAGCGCCCCAGCTGCGCCCTGCGCTGCTCCAGCGTCGCGGTGGGCTGACCATCGACCAGCACATCCACACTGCCCTTGCCCTTGTAGGCCAGCGTCTGGTGCGGCAGCAAGGCCGCCATGCCCAGGCTGGTATAGCTGGGCAACACGCCCAGCTGTGCGTTCAGACTGGCCTTGAAGCGGCTGCGGCTGTTGAAGTGCTGCACCAGTTCATCGGCTGCTTCATAGCGGAAAGCGTCCGACACCACCACAAACACCCGGCGCACGCCTTCGTCCAGCAGCGGCTTTACCTGACTGTCAAAGAACTCGAACTGTCTCGGCAGCCCCGCCACCTGCCAGTGCGCGAGCAACCCCTGCTCGCCCTCCAGCACCTTGCCCCAAGCCAGTCCGAGCTGCGGCAGAAACCACCCGGTATAAATGTCCTCGATACGGCTGCGCAGCTCATGCAGCACCGCCCAGCCCATCGGTTCCACTGCATCGGCCGCCAGATGGAAGTGCCGGTAGAGCTGGTCGAAACGATAGAGCTCCGCCCGGTACGCAGCCAACCCCGCCTCGGCACTGACAAAGCTGAAACCCGCTTCAAAGCGCGCCTTCAAGTCCAGAAAGTCCGCGCCCGCCTCGATGGCGTCGTAGCACGCTGCCAGCGCCCGCGCTTCCTCGGAAGTCTGCGCCAGCAAGGCGTTCGCCCAATGTCCGTCGCGGCGGCGGGCAATCAGCGTCTGCATCGCCTCGTCATGCGCACCGGCGCCGGCCATCACACGGTCCTTCAGATCCTTCAGAATGCGGCGTTCGACCACGGCAAAGGTCATCGTCTCGGCCAGCGCCTCGGCCGAGAGGCCGGCCAACGTCTGGTCCAGGCCAATGTCTTCTGCCACCTGTGCCGAGATCGTGTTGTAGCTCGCAAACGCCCCCAGATCACTACGCCAGCGTGAAGCCAGCACCGAGGCATTGGCCGCCAGCGCCCTTTCCGGCAGCACGAAATGCTTCAGGGGGCCGGGCGGCGGCCCATCGATCGCCCGGCAGAAATCGGTCACCAGAACCCGGTACAACAAATCGCGCAAGCCCGGCTCGCCCTCGGGCCGATACCCCAGTTCGCGTTGCGCCAGCGCCCAGAACGCGGCCTCCAGCTCGTTGGCCTGCACCTCCTGCCAGGCGCGCGGCGGCGACTCCAGCCGCGCCACACCGTCTTCGGCCATGCCGCTGAAAAGCCGCAGCAGCAAGGTCATGAAGTCCGGCTGCTCCGCCCGGATCAGCACCGCCAGCATCTTGCGGTCCAGCGTCTCGGCATCATCGCTGGGCAACACCAGCCGACGCAGACGCTCCACCCTCTCTTTGGCCCGCAGAAACTTTGCACGCGTCTTCAGGTACGGACGCAGCGCCTGGCTGCTCAGCCCCAAATCCTCCAGCAGCATGGAAGTGGAATCCGCGCGAAACGCCTTGCCGCGCAAACGCAGATCCAGCAGCCAGTCCCCCTCAGGGTCCGGCTCCGCGGCGGGGCTGTAGAACAACCAGCGCCCGCGCGGGCTGCGCTCCACGTCCAACTTCACCTGCAGCGCCGGCGTGCGATCCAGGCGCAGCACCTGCACGCCCTCCAGCGACAAGCCATCCACCCAGGCGGAAAACTCGCCCTCGGGGTCATCCCAGAACAACAGCTGTTGCGAAGAAAACTGCGCCTGCAGCGCTTCGATGATGCGTTGGTGGCTCACTACGACTCCAGACTTACGAACCCACAGGTCCGCTCAAAGATAAACGGGACACAAGCGGTCCATTTTTGACAGATCATCCAGATTGCACTCCTGCCGCAGCGTGGCGAAGCGGTCTGCATGGTGCGTTGTCACCGGCAATCGCGGATGTCGGTAAAGCGACGCACCGTGTATGCGGCTCAACAGCACCACTTGCCTGGCCAGGGTATGGAGATCCGTTTCGCCATAACGCTTGCGCAAGCGCAAGGGGCGCACCGTGACCTTGTCTCCCCAGCTCGATCCGAGTTCCTCACCGCTGTAGGTGGCGATGATCAACTCGTCCAGATCCGGGAGCTCAAAAGCATCGCCCACTTCAGGATTGCGGAATACCTTTCTGTTCTCCGCCCCGACAGCACGCCGATACAGGGGCGGACAACCGCTCTTGACCACTTCGAGTACATCCATCTCCACCGAGTGCTCGCGCTCAAAGTCGCGAATCACGTCCAGCGATTCGAACAGGCGACCATCGCGATGCAAAGCAATTCTACGAGGCAGTGCACCGGAATGCGCCTGCCGGTATGCCTCCAGGCTGCGCTCCAGCAGGTCTTTAAGCACGGCATCCTCAACCCGCTCGCCACGCTGCGCTTCGGCGAGTTGCCACCCGAGTTGCGCGCCCTCGCGGCTAAACAGGAAGGCCAGCCCGGGCGCCCGCTGGCTGACGCCGCCCAGATCGAGCCCGATGAAAAGATCCGTCTCGCCGGGCATATCGTCGATTGCACACAGCACGCCGCCGCCCTTGCTGAACAGACCAGCGGCCAGGTTGTTGTAGTAGGTGTTCTGATAAGTCCTTGGCGGATGATCGAGTCGCATGAACTGCGTTGCCAGCCCGTAGCGGTAGGCCACGTTACGGATCTTGCGCTTGTCAGCTCCTCGCCCCAGGCCAATCAATAGCAGGGTGCTCTCAGGTTTGCGCTTACCAAGGCGCTGATTCAACATTTCTGCATCGTCAGCCGGAGGTGCAGTTTTCCATTCGGGCAGATCGGAATGCCACTTCCGGCAAATGCGCTCCACTTCCCCAAAGTGACGAGCAGCCGCATCGCGCTCGGCGGCTGTTCCTCCGACGACCAGCGGCACAACCAGCTTGCGCGTCATCCCCTGGTAGGCACCATGACGCAATACTGCCTTCTCGTCGCCCGCTACGGCCCCACCCCGAAAACGCAGCCGAAATTCCGGTTTCAGCGCGCGCACATAGCGCTCCGCATCCACGACGGAGTGCAAGCCCGCTTCCAGATCGCTGACCCGTAGCCCCTTCACCAGCCGGGTTGCGGCCTTCAGACGATCCCCCACAGGCCATTTCAGAGCGCGAGCAATCCGCTCCAGTAAACGGCTGTCGATCTGACTCAGGGTCTCGAAATCAAACATCGGCTGCAGCAAGGCCGCAAGGTGCTCCACGGGCGTCGCGCGCGTGTCCCTGCCGTAGCGCACCTGCACCACGTGCGAAGCGGCCACCGCCTCCCGCTCACCCTCAGGGAGATTGCCTTTGCTCTCGTGGTAATCGAGCAGTCGCACCTCCCCCTTCGATGTCTGAAAGGTGGACAGCGCCGTTCTGCCTGCCGCAACACCAATCAGCTCGGCAGTTCCGTACTGCCCGTTGTTCATATACCGATGACGGACACGCCGAATACCCTCCATCCAGTCGGGACGCTTCCGGATCACCCAGTCGAGCGTCACATCGGGTCGAGGCAGCAAGCGATGCCGCACGTCAAACCCCACCAAGGCCGTGCCATCCGGCAACACATCGGGAATCAGCGTCACACTCTGAAAGGCGTCCAGATAGTCACCCGCGGCCGGCACACGCTCCGAGGGCTGACAGTCTGTCAGCCGGACCAGACTTCCAGCTCCCTGCTCCGCCTCCAGACCGCCATTGCTGGCGTATGCAAGCTTTCTGGCACCCTGCATCAGACATTGATTCAGCAGGCGCTGAATCGCGGCCCGCTCTACCGGGTTGGCGCTCTTCAGTTCGCACGCCGTCTCATCGAACGCCGTGCAGCACATCCCGCCCCATTCGTGCTTAAGCACGTTCAAGGGCCGAAGACTCAATATCCGCCACGGCCCATCATCCGTCACTGCACACCAGCTGTTGGCCCCGCTCAGCATGCGGGCGCCACGGCGGGTCAGCTGTATGGAGTCGATGTCCTCATGATCGCCGTCGAAAGTAAGCCGGTAACGGAACACCGGAACGGCATCCAGTTTGCGGTCCAGCTCAAGCGCAGCAAGGTAAAGGTCGGTCAAAGCGGCCTCCATGCATATCCATCGCCAAAAAGAACTCAAACCCAGCGTCGCCGCATTGCCCTCGTTGCAGAGCACGTCGCCAGATGACAACCCCGGGTAATTTGTGCAACAGCCTCTTGCACAAATTACCCAAGCATAACCGCAAGCTATTCAGGCTCTACTACGGACGGCCTTCAGCACCTCCTCAAGGCGCCCTCGAAACGCCCTATAGCTACCCATCTCCATCGCCCGATCCGGGTTGAAGGGGTGATCTTCCAGCCAGTCACACAGCCCTTGGCTCGATTTGACCTCACCAAAGGCACGCGCCAGTTCCTTCTTCGGATGTCTTGCCGACTCCTGATTGCCGGGCAAGTCTTCGAGTACCCTGCAATTCTGATATGGTTCGGCTTTCGCAGCACACAGCAGCCAGGCTTCTGACGTTGGCTTCGGCAGCATCGGCACGCCACGCTCGAAACGCGCACGAACGAACCCTTGTTCAATCGATGCCCACTTCTCGCCCCATGCGCCATCCGGTATCGAACGTGTGCCATCGCTATCGCGAAAGAACACAGCCACCGCACAATCGCCCTCCTCAGCCTCGATCTGCTGGGCCAAGGTACCGAACGCCCAGGCCATTTTCATGAAGTACCCCGTTTCCTCGGCACGTTTCTTTCCGGTCAGTGCAACCATGCGCTTGTTCTGTCGTTGCTCGCCGATCGCCTCACCGATAAGCTGTTTGCTGACATAGCGCAAGCAAGCGGGTACATCCCTCAACACCGAATAGCTGAGCACTTCCTGGACGATCTGGTCGACCAGCACCGCCATCGGTCCGGCCTCAAATGCATCACCGTCACACTGTCCAACCGGCATCGCGCAGCGACCGAGATCGCTCGGCCCCTCCCCACTGAGCAGCAATAACATCAACCCGCCTCCGCTGCTTTGCGGGTCGCTTCTTCGTCATCCAGCGCCATACATTCCCGGGCGAGCAGGTTCAGGTCCGTATCCACGAATGCTTCACCCGGCCCCATCACCTCCAGCTTCTCCGCAATGCGCGGCACCTCAAAGAAAGGCCGTGCGCGGGTTTCTCCTCTGTCGTTCTTATAGACAAACGTGACTGACTCACGCGCAACAGCATCATCCAGATAGTTCAGGATCATCGGGCTATGGGTCGTGACCAGAATCTGCTGGCGTGCCTGCACCAGCGCATCGACCAGCTTTTCGATGATCTCCGGGTTCATGCCGTTTTCGATCTCATCGAGCAGGATCAGCGAGCGATCGGAGTCCGCCTGCGCCAACACGGCCAGTACGCGCAACAAACCATCGTTGATATGCCGCGCCTCGGTTTCGAGACGCTGGGCGCCGAACTGCTCGAAGACGGTCAGCTTCTTCCAGCCCGCGCGCTGCGTCGATACTTTGAAATCCACAAGCGTTGGATAGAAGCTGCGCAACAATTCGAGCAAACGTTCTCGTGCCGCACCCTTGATGCCATGCAGGAACGCGGTCAGTTTTTCTCCACCCGCACCAATGTCGGTATCTCCCGATCTGGCACGTCGACGCATCAGATTGGGCGCAAGCAGTTCAAGTGAACGGATTCTTCGCATGCAATCCCGAAACTCAAGCAACGGCGGGGGCAGTTCCTCATCGCGGAGTTGCGAAAGAATTGATCCCTGGTACTTGAAGTTGAGCGGCGTATCTTTACCGCCATCGATCCGATAATGCCGCCCCTTTACATGAAGCAAGACTCCGCCCGGCCCGACGATCGTCTCAGTCGAGCACTGAAGTTCGGTCCGGTTGAAAGCCGCGACCCAGTTCAACTGCTGCCCGCTCGACGTGCGAAAGCTCACTGCCAATCCAATATTGCTCTCCGGACGCAGTTTGCAATTCAATTCCGAGGCGCTCCATTCGCGCATTGTCAACCACTCATCGATGCGGCCCTCCATCAACTGGGAGATGAAATCGATGGCCTGAAGCACAGTGCTCTTGCCGGCGCCGTTCATGCCAACGAGGCAGTTGAACCGCCCCAGCCGCAGCCTGAACTGCGCGAGTGACTTGAAGTTCCGGACTGCAATCTGCTCAATCATTGCTGACTCCCCCTGTATCCCTCCCTGATGCAAACGACGATGTTTTCATCCCATCTCCCTTGCCATTACTGTCATTTGTCTTGCCTGCAACAGTTGCAAGTCCTGCTCGATCACCTCCACCGTCGGCAGTGCACCCTTCACCCGCATCGCATGGATTCGCTGCTTGACCCCGTTCAGCCACGCCCGGTATTCAGCCACGGCCGCAGGGTGATGACTCAGCGGATCACTCATGTCGGGGTCACGCATCATCGTCCTCAGCCAGCTCAGCCTCGATCTGCGCCACCGTCGGCAGGTAGCGCGCGATGTCGTCAGGCAGTTGCAGCTTGTACTCCGCCACACCTATCGGCTGCGTCATGCCGCGCAGGGCGTACTCGGCCACCACGCGGTGCTGCTGCTTGCACAGCAGAAGTCCGAGCGTCGGCTTGTCCTCGGCGCTCTTGATGCGCTCATCCACCAGGGTGATGTAGAAGTTCAGCTGGCCGGCGTGCTCGGGCTTGAAGTCACCCGCCTTCAGCTCGACCACCAGGAAGCGGTGCAGGCGGTAGTTGTAGAACAGCAGGTCGATGTAGAAGTCCTGCCCGTCGACCTCCACATGCACCTGGCGGCCGGCAAAGGCGAAGCCCTCGCCGAGTTCCATCAGCAGCTTGGTGATGTGCCGGGTCATGGCCGCTTCGATGTCGCGCTCATGCGCCTCCTCGGACACACCCAGGAAATCGAAGAGGTAGGGATCCTTGAGCGTCTGCCGGGCAAGCTCGGAATCGGCCGCCGGCAAGCGCTGCTCGAAGTTGGTCACGGCATTGCCTGAACGCAGGTGTAGCGCCGTGGAAATGTGGTGCCACATCACTTTGCGCGACCAACCGTGCTCGATGGCCTTGGCCGCGTACCATTCACGTTCCTCGCGGGTCTTCAGCTTGGTTAGCAGCAGCAGGTTCTGGCCCCAGGGCAATTGTCCAACAAGCTGTTGGACAATTGCCTCGTCAGGCCACGCCTCATGAAACGCACGCATGTACATCAAGTTACTGCGGGAAAACCCCTTCATATGGGGGAAATCCTTCGTCAGATCCTTGGCGAGTTGCTCAACGATCTTGGCGCCCCACCCCTGGGCCTGCTGGCGCTCCAGAATGTCGCGACCGATCTGCCAATAAAGCAGGACGAGCTCGCGGTTAACGGAAAGAGCAGCGCGTTGCTGGGCGGACTGTATTCGCTGCTTGAGACCGAGTAACCAAGCGGCGTAATCAACCGGCTGCATATCACCAGTAACCATTACAGCTTGCTCCAGACGTCGGACGGCTTGACCAACAGGCGGGCATTTGCGCTCAGATCGCTGTGATACAGATTCCACAGTTCTTTACCGATTCGCCGCGCACAGAAAGCACCAGCCAATGACAGGAAACCCTGCATTACTGAGGACAAATCCCCGTAATATTTTCCAAGCATGCCCTCTACGTGATCACCGTAGCTGATGAAAAGCGCTTCACGGTAATTGGCCTTGCCCCGATAACGAAATGCTTGGTGGACGAACCCAAAAGCCTTGCCCTGTAAGCGTTCATCACGAATTTCCTGGGCTTTTCTCGTCCGAAAATTTTCAAGCCCGAGTTTCTTCAACTCTCGGCGCTTCAAATCCTCCTCAATGTATTCAGCCCTCCATGTCGCAGACCCCTTGAGGTACGACATACATGCCCCATGCGCCTGCTCCGCATTCATTGGCTCATAGTCAAGCTTGAAGACATTCCCTCCCCGGAGGATTAATATCTCTTTCTTTACAGCCTTAGCAACCAGTGTCGTTACTCGATAGGAAAAGGGTTTTGGGATATACGGCCGACCGGCAAACTGCCGATCCCATGAATTCGCCGTTTCGCCATGGTTGTCCTGATATGACCCATCCTGCGCTGCAATCATTGCGCTCGCGGCGTGGAATATTCCGTAGTACCAAGTCACTATGGCTGAACGGGCGGGATCTATTCGTTGCGGCAATGTACTCATGGCTTGAAGCGAAGCCAAGTGATGCAAGGACATCAACAACTGCTCAAACGTAGTATTGATCGCTCGGTCGGACAGTGTCGCCTTATCCACCCCTGCGCACCGCACTCGCATTGTCTCTGGGTTGATGCTGGCATCCTCGACCAATAGAGCCAGTGCACGCATCCAGTTCAAGGTTGCTGGAAGGGAAAACTCAGGGTCGGGAATACCTTGAGGGTCGGAGAGCGTGCCTTGATTCATGAATCGGTCACGCAAGGAGAATGTGTCACTCATCCCCCACCCCACCCGTCACCGCCTTCACCTCCGCCAGCAGATCCCCAAACCTGCCGTAGTTCACCTTCACCCCGTCATCCAGATCCAGGCTGATGCGCATGTCGGCGTAGTGGCGGAGCTTTTCGTCGTAGGCCAGCAGCTCGACGTGTTTCTTGCGCAGCTTCTCGATCTGCTTGTTGATCTTGTTGCGCGCGGCAGTGCTGGCAGCGGCGGTGGCATCTTTTTCCAGCATGTCGATGCGGGCGTGCATCTTGCCGGTGAGGGGCACGACGTATTCGGCGCGCAGGCGGGCGAGCGTGCCTTCGTGGTAGCGGTGCAGGTAGACCAGCGCCTGGAAGGCGCCCTGTTTGCCGCTGGAGAACAGCCAGTAGATGGGGCGCTTCTTGTAGGTCTGGAGGTGGTCCTTGAAGAACTTGTCGGCCAGGTAGCGGCGGATGGTTTCGTCCGGCGTCTCGCCGGCCTTGGTGCCCAGGCTCTCGGCGAGCCAGGCCATGTTCTCGTCCAGCGTGTCAGCACCCCACACGGCGCGCAAGAACTCGCGCACGCGGTTGGCGGCGTCGTCCTCGAACCAGAATTCGTCGGTGATCGGCACGATGCCGTCGGCGTCGGCCGGGAAGGTCTTGTAACGGGTTGCGTCAAAGCCGATGTTGCCGGCGTGGGCGTAAATCAGGCCGGGTTCGTCGAGGCTGTAGCGGCCCATCATGCAGCCGATGGCGTAGGAGATCAGGCGCTCGGCGTCGAAACAAGGATCCGCAATTGCCAGCGTCACCGATTCGTCATCTACTTTATGATCCAACTCTCCCTCCAAGCCATAGGCTTGAATGAAGATTTCATTGCTAAAAGTTTCAAGCTCAGCAAGGCGCTTGCGCCTCTCTTCCGATGCATTTTTCCAACGTCTCCAACTCGCAGAGAGTGTTTCAGCTTTATTTGAGTCAATCGCGAACGAAAGCCCCTGAAAGCTCCACGACGTTTCAAATTCGTCCCAGTCGCCGCGTGCGATAGAAACGCACTCACCGATAATCTCAGACAGTTTCACCCGATGAGCCTCCAAGGAGACAAGCTTCAAAGGCAACGACGCCATGTTGCCAACTTGGAACTCCATCGTAGGGTTCAGCATGGACATGATGGCATTCGCAATTGGGCTCCCGAGGAAGCCAAGGAGCAAATGAATATCCTTGGACTCAGGAAAGAGTGAGGATCCCTTGACATCGAATAGGAAACCCGGCGGACTGTATCGCACGGCCAAGCTATTAGAAGTCGTTGTCGTCCAAGTAATCCCTGGCTTGAAATAAAAATCGGAGTTGCGAACGGCAGAGCGTTGCTTTCCTTGGCTGTTGCAGAAGTTCTTTATTTCTTGCCCGTCGTTTTCCCAGTTGACAATGAGTTCGTTGTTGCCGAACCACTTACGGTAGCGTCCTCCCTTGTTATAGGGAAACCAACGCCGCCCGCTTTTCTTGGCTTCCTCTGAGGACTCTGAGTCGAAGGATATTCGTCCTCTCGAAACCTCGTACCAACCTCGCAAAAAACGTTCATTATCGGCGGTGGCCATCCCTTGCCTTGGTTGGGCAAAATCCTTAATGAAAACGCAATCCGAGAAAGTGCTCGTTAAGGCGGGGCCCATCCAGTAAGACAGTGGAGAATCTGGAATCGCATCAAAGGACGAGATAGTCCGAATGAACTCATGGCCGCCAGCCAAAAACTGGCGCATCTTTTCATCTTCGCTCCTCCCTGAAACGAGTCTTCTGAATTTGGCGCAGCCATCGGGGAAGGAGCCTTTCATATAGGAGAAGGCGCACGTCTGCACAATCTCTCCCGAGATCGTGTCGAACGCCCGCGCCCCCAAGTGTGCCATGACGCTCAGCATCCCATCGCGCTTTAGAATCAACCGCATATCTTTGTAGGACGGTAGGAACATCCAGCTATGCATGGTGATCATGCTCATGTGTCCGCCGGCTCGGGCAGCTTTTATGGCTCGTAACATGAAAGCGGCGAACAGGTCGGCCTTGGCTTGCGGAAAGTGGTGTTCAAGATAGTCTTTGACCAAGGGATTCATTCCCTTGAAGCCCATGTAAGGGGGGTTGGCCACCACCGCATCGAACTTCCCCCCCAGCACCTTCGCTTGCTCCACCAGCGGCAGCAAATCCTGCGCCGCCGCCTGCGCATACAAATCCCCGGTGTCGTCTGCCTTTCCCAACGCCTCCGCCAGCGCCGGCAGTTGCGCATTCAGCGCGTCCGGAATCTGGATCAGCGAGCCGAAGGTCTTGGCGTGCTCGAAGGTGTCGAGCAGCGCCTTGACGGTGGCGCGCTGCACGCCGAAGGGCGCGAGGTGGGTGGCGAGTTCGTCCAGGTCCAGCCCCTTGCTCTCCTGCAGGCTCAGCACATTGAGCCGGGGCGGGTCGTTGAACAAGCGGCGGTCGTCGGAACGGGCCTTCATCAGCAGCGCGAAGCCGGCGAGCTGGGCGGCGCGGTCGTCGATGTCGAGGCCGTAGAGGTTCTTTTCCAGGATCAGGCGCGGGATGTCGCGCAGGCGGTAGCCGCGTTCCAGGTAGATGCCTTTGAGCAGCGCGTAGGCTTCGACCAGGATGTGGCCGGAGCCGCAGGCGGGGTCGAGCACGGTGATGGATTCGGGGCTGAGGCTGCCGCCATCCTCGGCCATGCGGGTCTGGATGAGGGCGTCGAGCTGGGCGTTGACCTCGGGGGTCTGCTCGGCGGGCTCGATGTAGTACGGCCATTCGCTCTTGAGCGTGCTCGTTGGGTTGGCCATCAGCCACAGGCGGCCGACGCTGTTTTGCACCAGGTATTGCACGATCCAGTTTGGGGTGAAGAGCTGGGTGGCGGCGGGGATGTCCTCGCTCTTGACCACTTTGCCGATGACCTGGTCCTTCTTCTCGCTGATGTAGAACTGGTAGAGCCAGCCGATGATCTCGACCTCGGCCCAATCTTCTTGCGGGATCTCGGCGACCAGCTTGGCGATGACGGAGTCGGTGCGCAGCAGATTGTCGGGCAGCAGCAGCTCGGTTTCGTCGTCGATGCGCTCGAAGAGGAAGGGCATGGCGGCACTGAGCGCGTTGCACTGGGCGACCAGCAGCAGGCGGTAGAGCTCGCCGTCCTTGTTGCCGGCGAGCTTGAGCTCGGCGATGTGGGCGGCATCCAGGCCGGGCAGTTCGCGGCTGGTGGCGAGATCCGCCGCGTGGGCGAGGATGTCCGGCAGGCCGGCGGCGGTGGCGCTGGAAAGCACACGGTGGCCGTGGCCGAGGTAGTCGTGCAGCTCCATGAAGCGCAGCGCGGCGAAGCGGTTGAACCAGGTGTAGGCCACCGCCTCCATGGTGTAGGCAAACCCGTCGCGCTGGATGCGACGCACCAGGCGATCGCGCTGCTGGCCGACGCGGGCCGGCCATTCGCGCCCGGCGATCAGCACCACGTCGCCCCGGCGCTCGGCGGGCAGGGCTTCGAACTTGCCGGCGGAGTCGGACAGGCCAAGCAGGTTGGCACGCTGGGTGACGGCGGCGATGAAGTCCTTGCGGGCCTGAGGGGCGTAGGTTTTGAGTTTGGCTTTGTTCATGGCTCAAAGACGGTCGATGTGTTCGGCGATGCGCGCCAGGATGTCCGGAAACGGCACCTGGCCGGCGTAGTACAGGCCGGCGGTTTCCTCGTACTTGCGCTGGTAGCGCTCGCGCACGGTGGGGTCGCTCAGGGTAAAGGCGGGATTGAGGGCGATGTTCAGTTCGTCACCGCCGCGGAAACGTTGTCGCTTGCGCGCCTGGTAGTCCGCCGTGCCGATGAAGGCCAGCACCTCGGGGTGGGCGAGCAGGCAATAGAGGTCGTAGTAGTGGCGCAGGAAGTTCTTGGGGAACGGGGCGGCGGGCGTGACGGACGCAGCGGCCTGCTGCAGGCGGAACTTGGTGGAGACGGTCTGCAGCTTTTCGACGAAAGTGTAGGCGGGGCTGTAGCACGGCACCGCCAGCGCCCGGTTGTCGATGACCTGTACCGGGCTGGCCAGCGCGGCATCGAGCGCCCAGGAACTGATCGGGCAGGGAATATTGGGCGCGGTGTCGTCGAAGCCCACTTCCAGCAGGATGCCTTCCTTGATGCCGGGCAGGTAGTCGGTGCGGACCGGGTAATAAAGGCGGATGCCGGCGCCTCGGTATTTGGGGTCGTCATACTCGGTATCACGCTCGACCGATTCGAAGCCGGGCAGCGCACGGTCGCGGATTTGCTCTGCGAGCCAGTCGAAGTACTGTCGGCGCGATTCGACGTGCGCGGGCTTGTCCTGATTTCTGCCGGCCTTTACCTGTAGTTCGGTGGGCGGTTCGATGCGCAGGTCGATGTCTTCGGAGAAGCGCTGGATGATGCCGAAGCCCTTGGACAGCGAAGTGCCGCCCTTGAGCTGGAACTGCCACCCCTGCTGCTGCAAGGCCCACAGGCCGTGCATGAGCCAGTAGTCTTTCTCGATGAGATAGGAGGCGATGCCGGTCTGCTGGGCGAGCTGGCGCAGCAGATCGACGAAGTTGGGATGCTCGTGCAGGAAGCCCGGCGCGGGTGTTGTGGCGTCAGCCTTGGGCATCGTGCTCGCTCATCCATTGGCGAAACAGGCGGCGGGTGCGGGCCGAGCCGTAGTCGCGCAGAGTCTTTTCAAGCTGCACGGTGTCGAAGGTGTCGAGCTTGCGACGCACGGCGTCGAGCAATGCCTCCGGGTCTTCGGCGAGTTGGTCGAGGTTGTTGAGCATGTCAACCAGCAGGTATTCGCGGCTGACCCGATCGCGCTCGGGGAAGCGTGGCTTATCGCGAAAGTCGAACTCGAAGCCCGCGAGCGTGAAAACGCCGTGGCGCTTGTGGTTGTACACCACGTTGCGCCGGTAGAGCTGGGTTGTGCCCAGGCCAAGGCTGTTGTAGACGCTGGGGTTGAAGAGCAGGAAGTGGTCGTCATCCAGAAAGCTGCGGACCAGCTCTTCTTCACTGGGCGGGGCTTCTCCAAACGGGGTGTGCCGAGGCACGTAATACAGGCCCTGCGCCACCCGGCGCACCAGCCCGGCCTTGAGCGCCCTGCCCAGCTCGCGGTCCACACTGGGCAGCGAGCCGGCCAGATCCTTACGGCGGAACACTTTGCCGGCATGCAGCCGGGTGCCCTTGCCCAGGCGGGAAAGATCGGCAGAGACGGAGGCAGGCATTGCGAGAATCCTTACTGACGTTTCATGCAGTATGACATGAATGGCGGAGGATCTACTGCAGCCGGACCCGCTGACCGGCCTGGATGACCTTGAGCAGTTCGCCCTTGAGGCGGGCGAGGTAGGCGTCCACGTCCTGTTCGGTGTCCAGGTAGGTCTTGCCGGCCAGTTCGGCCGCGCGAATGACCTTGCTGGGCTTGGGCGGTACGACGGTGGACGCGGTCTTGATGGCGGTGTTGCTTTCGCCCTTCTCGGCTGCAGTGCCCACTTGCGTGACCGGGGTGGCGGCTTCGATCATGGCCATGGCGGCGTCGAGCGCGTCGCCGGCCTGGTCCTGGCAATAGAAGATCATCGGCACGCTGGTGAGCCCGGCGACCTTGGTCTTGAGCGCCTGCAGCTTGAGCAGCGCGCGGTTGCGCAGCGCGTCGCTGGCGTGGGCGGCATCCAGCGCGGCGACCACTTCGGCGATCTTGGCGTCGATGGACAGCAGCGCGTGTTCGCGTTTGCCTTGCGCCAGTTGTTCGTTGATGGTGTCGACGCTGGTGATGAGCGGTTCGATCTGGCTCACCCGGCTCCAGGGTTCCGGGTTGTCGCGGATGGATTCAAGCGTACCGAGCGCGGTGGCTGCCTGGATGTTCTTGTCCAGCGCATCGCGGTTGTCGGCGTAGCGCTCCAGCGCGTCGAGCAGGCGCTGCCAGGTGGGGCGCTGGGTTTCGTAGAAGCTGGTTACATCGTGGGCATCGTCGGCCAGGTCCAGCCAGCGGTCGCGATCCTTGATGAAGGATTCGACGAACTCGAAGCTGTCTGCCACCGCCAGTTGCTTGCCGATACGGGCGACGGCCGATTCGATGATGGTTTTGCCGGGGTGGTGCTTGGTGGCGGCGAGCGGCGCATAGCCCTTGAGTTTGCCTTGCCAGGCGGCGAGCTTGTCGCGGGTGGTGGCGACCAGGCCGTCTTCGTCTTCCGGCGGCAGGCTGGAGAACAAGTCCTGATAAAGCTTGCGCGCCTTCTTGAGGCTTTCGGCGTCGGCCACCTTGCGCTTGAGGATGGAGACCTGCTTGAAGCGGGCGGACTTGGTGAGCGGCTCGATGGCAGCACGCGAGTCGAGGTCGGCGCTGTCCATGACCAGCTTGATTTCACCGGCCATGAAGAGACGCGCGACCAGCAGCGCGATCTCCCATTCCGGCTTCCAGCCCCAGGGGATGCCGGCAAAGCGGTTGACCACCTCGTCCAGCATGACGCGGCTGTGGCTGGCCTTGAGTTGGAGGTATTCGCGCATTTCGGCCAGCGCGAGGGGGTTGCCCTCGTCTCCACCCAGGGCGAGCTTGCGCTGGCTGACGTCGTCGGCCAGTAACACGGCCTTGATTTCGGCCTGGGGGTCGGGGTTGCGGTGCTTGAGGTAACCGAGCTTGGTGTAGGTGTTGGTGATGAGGTAATTGCCCAGTTCATCGAGCAGGCTACCGGGGTTGCCTGCCTTGAACTCGATGCGCTGCCCCAGGGCGTAGGCATCGCCCTGCTGCAGCATGCTGGCGAGTTGTTCGCGCAGGCGGGCGCGGCGTTCGCGGTTTTCGTCCTTGCGGTTGAGCAGGATGGTGCGCAGCGACGCGGTGGCGTTGCTGGCCTTGGGGCTGTCGATGTATTTCTCGATCTGGCGGTAGAGGGTGAGCTCGATGTCGAAGCGCTCGCCCTCGGCCAGCCGGATGACGACCTTGCCGTGGCCGTCGCTGCTGCGCAGCACCGCGCGGGCGTCGTTGAGGCTTTCCCAGTCGTCGCCGAGCGGCGAGACGATCTCGACGCTGAGCTCGTGGCTGGCGCTCTTGTAGGGCACGCCATCGAGCAGGCGATTGATGTCGTAGTCGCCCTTGGTGTCGCGGTGACGAATTCGGGTGGTGCCCTGCAGCAGGTCGTCGAACAGCAGCTCGCACAGCAGGCGGTGCTTTTCGGTGGAGGGGACTTCGACGTTGCTGATCTCGCGGGCAACGTCGCGCTCTTCATTGGTGAGGAAGAACCACAGGTC
>ERZ869909.966-NODE-966-length-26524-cov-5.031459_pt1 | contig 26524 bp, 28 predicted proteins | sample MGYA00520892_ERZ869909 | MGnify/ENA primary metagenome ERZ869909 (study PRJEB32215, sample SAMEA104723947) | bioreactor metagenome | biome: bioreactor; feature: anaerobic bioreactor; material: water | place: China | collected 2015-03-12 ... | reverse complement strand
CAGCATAAGCAATAACGAAATACTTTGAAGAAAAGCACAAAGCTATTTGCTAAATTGCGGCGCGCTTTATACCATAGCCACCTGTAAAACACAATATTAAAGCCGCTTTGTGGCATTTTTATGCCACTGTTTTTGACACAGAGAGAGACCGGATGCCCCCAATCATCAAAACACCGGAAGAAATCGAAAAAATGCGCCTGGCCGGCCGTCTGGCTGCCGAAGTGCTGGAAATGATTGAGCCTTATGTCGTTGCTGGCGTCACTACCGACGAACTGAACAGTCGCTGCCATGACTACATTGTGAATGTACAACAAGCGATTCCTGCACCGCTCAATTATCACGGTTTCCCAAAGTCGATCTGCACCTCGGTCAACCATGTGATTTGCCATGGTATTCCCAATGACAAACCATTAAAAGACGGTGACATAATCAATATCGATATCACTGTGATTAAAGATGGCTATCATGGCGATACCTCGCGGATGTTTGTGGTCGGCGAGCCCAGCATTCTGGCAGCCCGCCTGATCAAAGTCACGCAGGAAGCCATGTACCTGGGCATCAAAAAAGTCAAAGAGGGTACCCGCTTGGGTGATATTGGCCAGGTGATTCAGCAACATGCCGAAAAACATGGTTATTCGGTGGTTCGCGAGTATTGCGGTCATGGCATTGGTGCCGAGTTCCATGAAGAGCCTCAGGTGCTGCATTACGGCCGCGCTGGTACCGGCGAGGTACTCAAAGCTGGTATGTGCCTGACCATCGAACCGATGATCAACGCCGGTGCCCGTCACAGCAAGCTGCTCAAAGACGACTGGACCGTAGTCACCAAAGATCGCAGCTTATCGGCTCAGTACGAGCACACCATTCTGGTCACAGAGACCGGCTGCGAAATTTTGACCCTGCGCAGCGACGATACCATCGATCGGATAGTCAGCGCCGAGTAAACCAACAGGAGCCCACGGCATGAAAGAAGCGGTTGCTTTTCAAAAAAACTGGCCCGGCCAGTTCAGCCTGGATGGCTACAAAAAGCATATGGCCGACTTTCTGCGCTGGTCCGAACAAGCTTTTGAGCAGCAATCGGTGCAAAGCCTGGTCAAAGCCCGGGCCCGTTTTATTGACCAATTGCTGGCTGCCTTGTGGCAACAACAGGATCTCAATCAGGATCACTCCCTGTGCCTGATCGCCGTCGGCGGTTACGGCCGGGGCGAACTGCATCCGTTTTCAGACATTGATTTGCTGATATTAAGTGAGCAACAACTCACCCCGAAACAGCAGGATCAGCTATCCACCTTTATCACTCAGCTGTGGGACCTGAAACTGGAAGTTGGCCACAGTGTCCGCACGCTGGATGAAACTCTGCAGCTTGGCAAAGACGACATCACCATCGCCACCAACCTGATGGAAATGCGCCGCTTGCTGGGCAATAAAGCGCTGTATGAACGCTTGCAACAGGCCATTCATGCACCAGATTTTTGGACCAGCCAACAGTTTTTTGAAGCCAAACGTCACGAGCAGCAACAGCGCCATGCCCAGTATCATGGCACCGCCTACAACCTGGAGCCGAACTTAAAGGCCAACCCGGGTGGTCTGCGTGATATTCAAACCATAGGCTGGGTCGCCAAACGACATTTTCAGACCCGCACTATGCGCGAGCTGGTAGCTTATCAATACCTGACCGAAGACGAGTACCAGGAGTTGATGGAGTGTGAGGCGTATTTGTGGCAAATGCGCTTTGCGCTGCATCTGGAAGCGGGTCGCAATGAGAACCGCCTGCTGTTTGACTATCAGCCCGCCGTGGCGGAGCGGCTAGGCTTTGGTAACGATGGCAAAGCCACCGTTGAGCGCATGATGAAACGGTTTTTCCGCACTGTGCAGCGGGTCAGTGAACTGAATGAAATGCTGTTGCAGCATTTTGAAGGCAGCATCCTGAACAACCATCAAAGTGCCAAAGTGCAGCCGCTGGATGATAGTTTTGAGCTGCATGGCCACCTGATCAAAGCACTGGATAACAGTGTGTTTGCCCGGCGCGATAATCTGCTGAAGTTATTCTGGCACATTGCCAACAACTCCAACATTACCGGCATTCACTCCGATACGCTGCGTTTGCTGCGTCAGGTTCGGCGCCGCTTGATGGGCGACCTGCAGGATTACGAGGCCTGCCGCCGGCTGTTTCTGGCACTGATGCGCCACCCCCGTGGCATGGATACGTCCATCACCTTAATGCACAAATACGGAGTGCTGGCGGCCTACCTGCCGCAGTGGCGCAATATAGTTGGCCAGATGCAGTTTGACTTGTTTCATGCCTACACGGTGGACGAACACACCCACCGGCTGCTGAAAAACCTGTACCGCTATACTTTGCCGGAATACGACAACGAATTTCCGCTGTGCTCGGATATCGTCCGCCGCATGGAGAAACCCGAATTGCTGTTTCTGGCTGGTATTTTTCACGACATTGCCAAAGGCCGGGGTGGCGATCACTCCGAGCTCGGTGCCATGGATGCCAAAGAGTTCTGCCGGCTGCACAAACTCAGTGATTTTGACAGCAAGCTGATCAGCTGGCTGGTCGAGCAGCATCTGCTGATGTCGGTCACCGCTCAGCGCAAAGACATTCATGATCCGCAGGTGGTCACTGAGTTTGCCGAAAAGGTCCGGGACGAAACCCGGCTCAATTACCTGTACTGCCTGACGCTGGCGGATATTCGCGCCACCAACGACAACCTGTGGAACGACTGGAAGGGTTCCTTGCTGCGCGATCTGTATCTGTCGACGCAAAAAGCCTTTCGCCGCGGCCTGGAAAAGCCGATGGATATGCGCGATCAAATCCGCGAGAACCAGGCCGAAGCTTTACGATTGCTGCAGCGCCAGGCTTTTACCAAAACCGAGATCCAGCATTTATGGAGCCGGATCAAAGCCGATTACTTTATCCGCTACAACCCCAAGCAAATTGTCTGGCACTGCGAGCATATTCTGCGCCACAAAGAGCCGAAACAACCTTTGGTGCTGGTCAGTAAAGCTCCGATCCGGGGCAGCACTCAGGTCTTTGTCTATACGCCGGATCAACCCAATTTATTTGCCCGGCTGGTCTCGGCGCTTGATAGCAAGAAAGTTGCCATTTTCGATGCCCAGATCATGACCAACAAAGACGGCTATGTGATGGATACCTTTGTGGTACTGGAGCAAAATGGCCAGCCGGTCACTTCGCCATCACGGGTGCAGAGCATTAAACGTGCGCTGGAACAGGCCATAGCCGGTAAAGTGGAGCCCCAACGTCACTCGAAACTGTCGCGCCAGATGCGCCAGTTCAATGTACCGCCTAAAGTCAGCTTTTTGCCAGGCAACAGCAAAAACCGCACCATGGTAGAAATTGCCGCGCTGGATGCGCCCGGCCTGCTGGCCCGTATTGGCGATGTATTCCAGCAGTGTGCTATTCAAATTCACGCCGCCAAGATCACAACCCTAGGCGAGCGGGCAGAAGATTTTTTCATGGTCTCAACGGCAGAAGATACCGCCCTTGATTTTGACCAGCAAAGCCAGTTGAAACGGACTTTGATTGACCATTTAACTCACGACACAGAAGGTTGATAACCCAAGATGGCAGACTTAAAAACCATTATTGAACAAGCATTTGAACAACGCGATTCCATCACGCCCAGCACCGTTTCGGCCGAACACAGAGCGGCTATTGAAGCAGCGCTTGAGCTGTTAGACAGCGGTAAAGCCCGGGTGGCCGAAAAGCTGGCTGGCGAATGGGTGGTGCATCAGTGGTTAAAAAAAGCCGTCTTACTGTCGTTTCGAATCAATGACAATGCAGTGCTGGATGGCGGTGAAACCAAGTTCTACGACAAGGTGCCGATGAAGTACGCCGGCTACGATGCTGCCCGCTTTGCCGCTGAAGGTGTGCGGGTAGTACCACCTGCCGCGGTGCGTAAAGGCAGCTACATTGCCAGGAACGCCGTACTGATGCCTTCTTACGTGAATATTGGCGCCTATGTTGGCGAAGGCACTATGGTCGATACCTGGGCCACGGTAGGCTCCTGCGCTCAGATCGGTAAAAACGTACATTTATCCGGTGGTGTTGGTATCGGTGGTGTGCTGGAACCGCTGCAAGCCAACCCAACCATCATCGAAGACAACTGCTTTATCGGTGCCCGCTCTGAAGTGGTGGAAGGGGTGATTGTTGAAGAAGGCGCTGTGCTGTCGATGGGCGTGTACATCAGCCAGAGCACCCGTATTTATGACCGCGAAACCGGTGAAGTCAGCTACGGCCGGGTACCGGCCGGTGCTGTGGTAGTGCCAGGCAGCCTGCCGAGCAAAGACGGCAGCCATAGCCTGTATGCCGCTATTATTGTCAAGAAAGTCGATGCCCAGACCCGCGCCAAAGTCGGCATCAATGCACTGCTGCGCAATGTAGAGTGAAGCAACAGTCAGGTTAATTAGCAAAGCAAACAAGAAAGGCCAGTGATGACTGGCCTTTCTGCTAACTGTTTTTCAGAACAAACTAGCCACGTTTAGGAAAATGCGCTTCCAGCCAGGGCAGCGCTACCGTCTCCGGCTCCAGCGTTTCGCAGGCATCGATCCACAGCGGCTCGGCCAGCGGTTTGCCCTGCAGCTCCTGCAACAGCTCATAAAACTGCTTACCGGCTCCACAAAAATTGTCGTAGCTGCTATCCCCCAGGCCAATCACCGCAATGATTTTGTCGGTTAAAAGCGGAAAACGATCCCGGGCGTCCATGAAAAATGGCAAAGCATTGTCCGGAATATCGCCCTGCCCCGTGGTTGAGCTGATCACCAACCAGACATCGGGATCTTCTGCCAAAACAGCATCCAGTGTTGGCTCGGTGTGCAAACCACAGAGATAGCCACGCCCGGTCAGTAACTGCTCGGCCTGCTCAGCAACATACTGAGCACCGCCATAGACGGTGCCAACGATAATGGCAATACGGTTCATGCTTGCTCCTTGTAAAGTGTCGCCAGCGCCTGGCGATAAAAGCTTTCATCTTCGGGCCAACCCAGTTGCTGCAGCAAGGGCTGCCACTCATTTAGACTGGCATCGATACACAATCTTGTACCGCTGATTGGGTGGGTCAGGATCAATTGTTTTGCCATCAACAGCAAACGCGCACAGTCAAGATGCTCGCGAAACAAACGGTTGTGCTTGCCATCACCATGGCTGGTATCGCCAATAATAGGATGACGCAAATGCGCCAGATGGCGCCGCAGTTGGTGTTTACGCCCGGTGCGGGGCGAGAGTGCCACCAAACTATAACGCGCGGCCGGGTAGCGGCTGACCGGAATCGGCAGCTCCACTTGCGCCAGCGGCAGATAATCGGTGACCGCAGCTTGCGCTTGCTTATTCGGGTCGCTAAATTTATCGGCGATTTTATCCTGCTGCTCTTTTAACGGGTAATCCAGCGTGCCACCCTGCGTGAGATAACCCCGCACTATGGCCAGATAGCCTTTGTGCCAATGCTGGCTGGCATTTTGCTCGCTTAGCAGCCGGGCCACCTCACTGGATAAGGCAAACAACAAGACGCCAGAGGTAGGCCGATCCAGTCGGTGCACCGGAAACACATGCTGGCCCAGTTGGTCACGCAGTGTCTGCATCACAAAGCGGCTTTCATGCTTATCCAAAAACGAGCGATGCACCAGCATACCGGCCGGTTTATCCACCGCCACCAACCATTCATCCTGGTACAAAATGGTCAGCTCGGTGATGTCGGGCGTCTCAATCATTCTGGAAACAGGCATCGAAACGTCCAATCCAATACAACAATAAACGGGTATCCTGCGGATACCTGGCCAGAGCCACTTCGGCCATCGGTAAAATACTGACCTTGTCCGGCAATGGATGATCCCCATCCAGCAAGGCCTGCATCCGTGGCAGCAATACAAATTGCAACCAGTGCTCAAATGGCATGGTATCGCAACAAAAAGGCGCTGTGCTTGCCATGGCCTCGGGACTGGGCGGAAGCGGGCTCCACAGCTCCAGCGCTTTTAGCTCAGCTTTAATTTCCTGCAGTGCAGCAACCATCAGCTCTGACATCCCAACTCCTCAGGCAATTGATTCTGGCTGGATCTTACCATAACCTGGCTTCAAACCAGTATCGATGACGTCGGTTGTCTGCTGCCAGTTTTGCCAGTACCATAGGCTCCGGTATTTGTTTTAGGATCACCTCCATGGCCACGACCTGGCTGATTATTGGCTTACTGCTGATTTGTTATCTGTTCTGGTTGCAGCGCAAACAAGACGAGCGCGCTATTGTGCTGGCCAGACACCTGTGCAAAAAACATCAGTTGCAGTACCTCGATTGTGGCAGGCTGCAGCACAAGCTGGAACGCCGACAGGGCCGGCTGCGTTGGCTGACCCATTATGGCGTTGATTTTAGTAGTGATGGTGAGAGTCGCTATCAGGGTACTTTAAGTTTGTCCGGCTTGCAGTATGCGGCTTTTGATTTACCAGCCTATCGCCTACCGGACAACCTCCCTACTCATGAACGTTGAACATCAGATCTAAGCCTGCTTTGGCCGGAACAGCAACTTGCCCTGCACGGTGTTAAAACTAAGCTCTGTCACCGCTTGATAGGCATCACCAGCAAAGAACGGCAGGTATTTCTCCAGCGTAACAAAAACACCCACGCCCGAAGACTCACTATCCTGATCGACCAATTGATCCACCGCTCGCAGCAAATGATGGCCCAGACCAAGCTGCTGGTGCCTGGGGGATACCGCAATAAACGCCAGCATATGGTAATCTTTGGCCGGCATCGCCGCATGAATACGCTCTTCTTTTTCCAGCAGTTGGCGGGTGGAGACATAGCCTGCCGTAAGCAACATCTTTAATCGCCAATGCCAGTAGCGATGGCCGCCAAGGCCTGAGTTGGCTTTTACCAGACAAGCCACGCCGATCAGCTGCTCGGACTGAAAGAGTCCTAAGATGGTTTGACTGCTTTGCCAAAAAGCACTGAGTTCCTCACGAATCGCCGCCCGTAGCTTTTTTTCATAGTCGGCTTTATCGGCCTGAAAAATAGTCATAAACAGCGGATCATCGTGATAGGACTGATACAAAATGGAAGCCGCCACATTGAGCTCTGACCCTTCCAGCTCACGCACCAGCAAATGATTTAAGTGTTCAACCGACATAGCATCCCTAATGGTTATTATGATTGTTTTTTCATCACCATAACAGGGCAATTGGCAATTGCCAATCTACTTTAATACGCTACCCTTAAGGCAAGGTTTTTTCACAGGAGACGTTTTTATGGATACATCAATGCATAGCCTGGCGACTTTGTTTGCCCAGCTTGGGCTGGAGAATGATCAGGCAGCGATGGATGCCTTTATCGCAGAGCATCGGCTGGCCGAGCATGTGCCACTGGAAAAAGCCCCCTTCTGGAGCCCTGCCCAAGCCAGTTTTATTGCCGAGTCGCTAAAAGAAGACGCCGATTGGTCGGAAGTGATTGATGAATTGAATACCTTGCTGCGCAAGTAAAGCCAAAGCAATGCTCTGGCTTTACTGCCATGACTTTACAGCTGAGCGTAGGCTTTTTCGCCCCAACCGCTTAAACGGCCATTGCTAAATACCAGCGGTGTGCATTCATCTTTGGTGGTCATGCCATCGCTGCGCCGGTGATGCGTGCGGTAAAACAGCACCTGTACCGAGCTATCCCCCTGCTGAAACGCCTCGGTAAAATCCGGTGATCCCAGATCCTGCATCACTTGCACCAGTGAGGTTCCGGTGGTGAGCTGATTAATATAGCTGCGATTGGCTTTTTGGGTTTGCCGCCAGTCCGCTTCATTAAAACGAGCCTCTTTCGAGCCATTGACCGCCACCACACAGCCAGATAATGGCAGGATCAGCGCAGATACCAACAGCAGATGTTTCATGGTCATTGTATTCTCCTTATTGTTAAGCACCACAAATAAAGCAAGGAAAAGGCCAACTTTTAATTTATTTAAAATCAATAATTTAAATTCGGCCTATGCCAACAAAGGCAAAGTTGATGTATGATTTGGCCATTAACTAGCGGATTTCACCAATGACCACCACCACAGCCTTGGAGTTACTTAGCCAGGAAGCCGCCCGCCTAATGCAGGAAGGCAAAACCCCCAGCCTGGCATTGCTACGCAGCCGCCTGGGCCGCAAAGTAGCACCGGCAGACTTACTGCCTGCTTTTCAGCAATGGAAGCAACTGCCTGCCGCCGCGAAACAGGCGGCGGCCAACAACCACACCAGCACGGAGCAGCCAACTGAAGTACCGGCGCAACCCCAACCTCTGACCGAGCGTATGGCGCAACTCGAAGCCAGAGTCGCCGAGCTGGAGCAGCGCCTGGCAAAGCTGGAACAACAAGGAGTCAGCGATGTGGCTGGCTGAGCTGCAGTTTCGGCTGCTGAGTGACACCAGCTACCACCAGGCAGAGCAGCAGATCCGGCAGTATCTGGAAGCGCTGATTTTTCAGGGCCAATTGATTGGCCGGGAGTTTCCGACCTATTTTGCCGGCGAGCATTTCTGCAGCCGGGTGTTGCTGCCAACCGAAGATGCGCTAAAGCCGCAGTATCATAGCCAGCGTGGTCAGCAGGCATTGGCCGCCCTGCCGGAAGCGGGTCTGAGTTATCCTAAATTAAAGCTGCTGGGGCAGGATTTGATGTCCAGCCATACCGATCCCTGTCAGCCCACCCCAGGCTATCTGCTGTTTACCAATTTTGCCGAGCAAGTCTCACCGCTGCGCTGCAGCGAACATTTTGCACCTGTGCCGCTCTTTCGGTTGGGGGCTGAAAAAAACACCGATTATGAAGACTTCATCCGTTGGCAACTGCAATATCAGGCGCTGGATGAAATACAAATGCAGCAACAACGGGTACTGCCCAAAAGTGCGGAGAACGCGCTGCAACAACTGCACAGCAGGCTGAATCGCCAAGGCAGACAACTGGCCCGGCGGGTAGAGCAACTAAGCGGCAAAGCCTGTTATTACTATCTGTACAGTGGCAGCAGCCCCGATTGCAATCTGGAAGCCAGCAAAGCATGTCCGGGCTGTGGCAGTGACTGGCAGCTAAGCGACCACTGGCATGGCCTGTTTCAGTTTCGTTGCGACGGTTGCCGGCTGGTCTCCAACATCGCCTGGGATTGCCAGTAGCTCGTTAGTCCCCATCCAGCAGGGCGGGCCTTGCTGGATGAAAAGCAGTCAGAAACCCTCGCTACTGGCCGGTGTTAACTGCTGCAAAAACTCGCCCAGCGAGTCGGCCAGTTTATGCTGCACTTCCTTCCCCACCGACTCAGCGTACACCTCGCCACTACTATTGAGCACTGAGACCATGACATTCTCGTCATCGGTCACCGCCACAAAAACCGTTTCACGTTGGCGCAACCGCCGTTTCATCAGAATATGGCCGATGATGTTTTCTTTTAGACGGTCGCAATCCGCCTCATGCCATGGCATCAGCAACAACAGCTTGCCTTCGGCATGCTCCGCGGCCAGGCCGCCGCCATAGTACAGACCATAAAAAGCTTTGATATCGGCATGCAGAGTCAACTCCAGCGCCTGCTCTACCGCCTGAAAGTCCAACCGGGGCTGTTGCAACACTGGCTGCCAAAGCACCAAATCATCGCCCTGCGCTTTGACTTCACAAGGCGATGGCAATACTTTGTCCCGCTCGGTCAGCAACGGCTGCTGCTGTTGCTGCGACCAGGCGAGGGTACGTTCAATAAAATCCTGCCAACTGGCGGCCAAATCCATGCAATTCGTCCTTATTTTCGGCTGATCCATCATCAGCCGCTATGGTACAATGCCGTCATTCTAACCTGACTGGAACTGCCATGACAAAGCTTGAGCCAGAACTGCAGCAACAATTAAGCCTTGGTAAGGTCACGGCATACGCCGCCGACTATAGCCCCGGGCTGCTGCAGGCCGTACCGCGCTCAGTGGGCCGCAAGGAGTTGCAGCTCGGTGCAGCGCTGCCGTTTACGGGGCAGGATATCTGGCATGCTTATGAGCTGTCCTGGCTGAACCATAAAGGCAAACCAGTCGTGGCTTTGGCCACTTTTGTGGTGCCTTACGACTCACCCAATCTGATTGAGTCCAAATCCTTTAAGCTGTACCTGAACAGTTTAAATCAAACCCGCTTTGCCGATTTAGGCCAGGTGTTTCGTTTACTGCAACAGGATTTATCCAACTGTGCCGGCGCTAAAGTGGACGTCACCCTGCACAATGTCAACGAACTGCAACCCTTTCAACCGACCTGGATCCAGGGCAGTTGTCTGGATGATCTGGATATCGAAGTATCCGAATACCGGTATCAGCCAGAGCAATTAATGCGTAAGGCCGATGCGGCCCCTCGGGATGAGAAGGTGTTTTCACACTTGCTGAAATCCAATTGCCTGATCACCAATCAGCCAGACTGGGCCAGCGTTTTTATTCATTACCGTGGCCATGCCATTTGCCATGAGTCTTTACTGCGCTACCTGATCGGTTTTCGTCAACACAACGAGTTCCACGAACAATGTGTTGAGCGCATCTTTACCGATATCTGGCAGCAATGCCAACCAGAGTTTCTGGCAGTCTATGCCCGTTACACCCGTCGTGGTGGCCTGGATATCAACCCGCTACGCAGCAGTGAGCCCTATCCGGTGCCAGTGATCCGCCTGACCAGGCAATAAACCAAAAGCAATGCACACTGAAAACTTTCAGGAAATCTTTCACAATGAAAGGCCGAAAGACACAGCAAGCTGCTGATTTTACTGAATCTCATTCACTGAAGAGCCATTGTTTCGACCAAAAAACTGAAATGCCAAAAGAAAACTTTCAACTTAACTTTCAAAACGGTGCCATTTTGTTTATAATTCATCCAGCAGTTCAGATGGACTGAGCTGCACTCTGCCAATGGATGAACAGCATCATGCAACACCTTACCTCGACAGAAGAGCAATCCTGGTTACCTTACTATTTGTGTAAGTAACCTGTTTGGCAAAAACAGCCAAAGAGCTGGCCAGACAAATACCCTACAAAAATAAGCCGGCTCCCCTCACCGGCTTATTTTTTTTGGTCACAGCTACCTTGCACAATTCGCATCTATGTCAAACAACAGTCGCAATTCTTGTGCTAGCATATATACTTAGATCTGACCTCTCACAGTAGACATTTTCTGATAATCATTCATGGTGATGCCGTTGCAAGACGACTTAAAGCAGCAACTCGAGCATGCGTTGAAAACACGCAAACAACTGGAAGACACCTACGAAAGTCAGTTTAAAATTTTGGCCAAGTTCGTCTCCCGGTTATCCCTCGCGTGCAAAGGGCTTGATATTGAGCTCGACAATAAGCTTGCCAAGCTTCGTTTGGAGCTGGCCCGCGGTACAGATTTGGAAAAGTTATTGCCCCTGGTGCAAGCACTGAGTGACGGCCTCAAGCATCTGGAAAGTAAAAATGAGCAGGATCTGCGAAAGCTGCAAAATGGGCTGAAAGAGGCCGGACAACTGCTGCAACAACAGCGTGGCCTGCCCGACCAGTTACGGCGGGACTTACGGACATTGCTCACTAAGGTGAACGAAAGCTCCCCAACCATCCATGCCTATCTGCCGCATTTAACCGATCTGGCCCGCTTGTATCAAAATGCACTGCAAGCAAAACAAAGCCTGGATAACTCCGACAACCCGGAGCAGGACCGCTATGGCCACATTTGCCGGCAAATCTCGGTAGAGCTGACCAACCTGCTGAGCGAAATGAGTTTTGCCGAGCAGTTTTCCAGCGATATCGAAAGAATTCGTCAATCCTTGATGGATCATCTGGGCATTGAGGATTTGCTCAATGCCTGTCTGAGCACCATCACCATCATTGTCGCCAGTATTAATTCTGAGCGTCAATCGGCCCAGCACTTTTTGATGCAACTGCACGATACGCTGGGTCAGGTGCAAAAATCACTGGTGTCCTCTCTCAGCCAGTCCAGTTCGCTGCATAGCAAGCTCAGCCAGCTGAATCGCCAGTTGGAGCTTAAAATCGATGCTTTTGGCAAAGACAGCAAAAATGCAACCTCGCTGGAGCAGCTCAAAGGCCTGGTCAATGAACGCTTAACGGAAATCACCAGCTCCCTGGCAGAAAAAGAACAGTTGGAAAAACAAGAGCGTGAACTGATGCTGGGCTCTTTAAAGACCATGGAGCATCGCTTAATCGAACTGGAGGCGGAAGCGCAGCAGTTCCAGAAAAAGCTGGCTGAGCAAAAATTCCGTAGTTTGCAGGATGCACTGACCGAAATCCCGAACCGGGCAGCCTTTGATGAACGCTTTGAGCTGGAATTAAAGCGCTATCAGCGTTATGGCACCCCACTTTGCATTGCTCTGGGCGATGTCGATCATTTCAAGGGCATCAACGATAACTATGGCCATAGCGCGGGCGATAAAACCTTAAAAGTTATCGCCCGGGCGCTCAAGCAAAGCCTGCGTGAAACCGATTTTATCGCCCGCTATGGTGGCGAGGAATTTGTCATCCTGTTTCCGGAAACCAGCCTGTCGGAACTGGAAAAGCCGCTGAATAATCTGCGGGAAAAAATTAAAAAAATTCCCTTTAAATTTAAAAACAAAAAAGTACCTATCACCCTGTCGTTTGGTGCGACCCAACTTACCGAACATGATACTGTCCGGGCTGCCTTTGATCGGGCCGATGAAGCCTTGTATGAAGCCAAACATGCCGGCAGGGACAAAGTGGTACTTAAACCCGCGCACAAGTAATGCCGCGGTTATGGAGCCTTTTATGCATGTGCAATTAAATCCGGTAGGTTCAATGAGCCTGCTGTCCCAACTTGAAGTCGACCGCCTGAAACAAACCACCAACAAAGAAGCCTTTCAGTTGTTTCGTAATTGCTGTCTGGCGGTGCTGAACGTTGGCAGCCACACCGACAGTTCAGCCGAAATCTATCAGCAGTTTCAGGATTTCGCTGTCAACCTGATAAGCCGTGAGCGCGGCATTAAAATTGAGCTGTTTAATCCCCCCAAAGACGCCTTTGTCGACGGTCAAATCATCCGTGGTATTCATGAGCATCTGTTTGCCGTATTGCGCGATATCCTGTTTTACCATACCCAGCTTAAGATCAATGCCAACCGGTTGGATCTCACCAGCAGTGCCCACATCACCCACAGCGTGTTTGATATTTTGCGCAATGCCCAGGTGCTGGGCTGCAACACTGAGCCCACCATGATTGTCTGTTGGGGCGGCCATTCCATCAAAGAGGCCGAATACAAGTACACCAAAGATGTCGGTTACCAGCTTGGCCTGCGCGGCCTGAATATCTGCACCGGCTGTGGGCCTGGCGCCATGAAGGGCCCGATGAAAGGCGCTACCATAGGCCATAACAAACAGCGGATCAGTCAGGGTCGTTATCTTGGCCTGACCGAGCCGAGCATTATTGCCGCTGAGCCACCGAACCCAATTGTGAATGAACTGGTGATTTTGCCGGATATCGAAAAACGGCTGGAAGCTTTTGTCCGGGTTGCCCACGGCATTATTATTTTCCCCGGTGGCGCAGGTACGGCAGAAGAGCTGCTGTATTTGCTGGGCATTATGCTGCACCAGGACAATAAAGCGCAAAAACTACCGGTGATCCTGACCGGCCCGAAAAGCAGCGAAGGCTACTTTGAAGAAATTATTCACTTCATTGAACAAACCTTAGGCCAGCAGGCGCTGGATCTGGTGCAGGTGATTATTGATGATCCGGCCGCTGTGGCCAGAGCATTGAAAGCCGGTTGTCAGGAAGTTCGTGACTATCGGCGCCAGGCCGGCGATGCCTATCACTTCAACTGGACACTCAAGATTGAAAAGGACTTTCAGCAGCCATTTATCCCGAACCATACCAATATGGCCGCACTCGACTTGCACCGCCAGCAAGATACCGCAACACTGGCGGCTAATTTGCGCCGGGCTTTCTCCGGCATTGTGGCTGGCAATGTAAAAGATGAAGGCATCAAGGCCATTCAGCAGCATGGTCCGTTTCAGTTGACTGGCGAACCAGAGCTGATGCGCATGATGGATCGCTTACTGCAAGCCTTTGTAGAGCAAGGCCGGATGAAGCTGCCAGGCAGCAGCTACGAGCCTTGCTACAGGATCATACAATAGAACCATGACTCACCTGGTATTGATTGATGCGATGAACCTAATCAGGCGGCTCTATGCAGTGCAGGAGCGGCCTTACCTGCCTTTGCCTGATCAACTGACCGAGAGCACCCGGCAGCAACTGATAAAAAATACCAGCCAAGCGGTCGATAAGGCACTGCGCACCATCATCGAACAGTGCCAGCCCAGCCATCTGGTGCTGGTCTTTGACAGCCAGCAACCGACCTGGCGTCATCAGCTGTATCCGGATTACAAAGCCAACCGCAGCCCGATGCCGGCACTGTTGCAACAAGCCCTGCCAGAGCTGCAGCAACACATCCGGCAGCTTGGCATCGCCATTTACCAGCAAGAGGGGTATGAAGCCGATGATATCATTGCCTCGCTGGCACTGAAGATGCGGCAGCATCAGCAACAGGTGACCGTTGTTTCAACCGACAAAGGCTATTGCACCCTGCTGGATAGTGGGGTCAAGCTGTATGATCATTTCCGCCGCGACTATCTGGATGAAGCCTATGTACAACAAAAATTTGGCGTACCATCCAGACGCTTGATCCGTTACTGGAGTCTGGTCGGTGACAGCACCAACCATATTCCCGGTGTGGCGGGTATCGGCCCCAAAACGGCGCTGGAACTGTTGCAGTTGGGCGATACCTTTACCGAGATCCTGCAACATCCGGACTGCCCCAAGGCATTGCGCGCCAAACTCACTGAGCACAAAGCCGATATTCAGTGCTTCTTGCAATTATTTCAACCCCGTACCGATCTGGAGCTTGGTCTGAACCTGCAACAGTTACGTTACCCCAACCAGGAGCCTGCTGATGCTTAGAATGATTGCGCTGCTACTGGCAGGTATCGCCCTGTACTTTATTGTTGTTGCCGGTATTCTGCGGTTTTACCCGGATGATCCCCAGCAAATGAACTGGCAAATCCGCGAGGCCTTTAACGCCAAGTACATTCAAAGCCTGGAGAAAGAGCCCAAGGTACGGCAACAACAAGTGATCGATCGGCTGGGTGGCCCGGATATTACCCGCGCCTATCGCAAAGATGGCGTAGTGCATCAATTGCTGTATTACCGTACCCATCGTGCTATCGCGGACGGCATCACCACGGAAGATGAGTGCACGGCCCTGTTGTTTATAGACCGCCAACTGGTGGCCATCGGCAATGAAGCCATCGATTTGTATGAACAACAACGCCCCAGTGTTCATTAAGCCGGGTGACTGGCAGCCACTGTATCAGGCTGTCACGGATTTTTATCAAACATCACATAACCCAACTCAGGCGGATGTGGTGCAGCAACAGGCAGACCAGCTGGCGCAAGCCTTTTGCCACTGCGCTTCAGAGTCTGACTATGCTGTCTATGCTCAGTTGCCGTTTCAACCAGAGCAATCGCCTTTTTGCACCCTATTGGCTGTTAAGCAGTGCAGTCTGCTCTATTTGCTTGGCCGAACCCTGCAGTGGCCGGAAAAACTAAGCCAGCAACTACTCAGCACCGCACTGCTGAGCCTGGCGGCGCTGGCAGCCCCGTTAAATAAGTTGACCGACGAGCAGCGCAAAAGCAACAAACTGCTGCAGTTTCCTGCCCACTACAGCCTGAGCCGGCTAAAAACGGTGCTGGCACCTGCCAGCCGCTATTGGCTGCAGCATTGTTATGCCGGTAAAACCAAAGCTGGCTGGCAACAGAACCCCTTTAGCACCGCCCTGCAACTGACCAATCAGCTGGCCCGCCAACTGCTGCTGAATCCGGCCGATGATCTGTTGCAGGCACTTCGGCTGATGCTCTGGCGTCAGCCCGATCCGGCCAGCTTTCAGTTGCTCGAAGCACTGGCTGGTATTGGCCCGGCGCTCTGGCGTTGTGGCCAGGTGCTGCAGCAAGAACAGCAGCAGTGGCTGGTACTGGATCAACAAGCTGAGCTCTGGCTGGTCGTGTCCATCAGGCAAGGCCAACTGTCCGGGCCGGTGCAGGCGATTGAGCCGCCGGATGAAGCCTATCAGCTGCAAAGCGGTTTTCATGACTGGCGGTGGTTGCAGCAAATCAGCAAAGCGGAGCACAGTGATTTAATTCAGCAATCGCTGCCAGGCATAGTTTCGGGTCATGAGTCGGCCTCAGTGTTAGACTTTGCAGCCATTCAGCAGCGCTGTACTTTAGCGCCAGACCGGCTGATCCCGATGCTGGAGCAGGATGCAGCCGGTACCGCCTTGCTGTTAGCCGCTGCCAGCAAAGCCAACCGCAGCCAGCAGGACATCCACCAGCTGAAACATGCTCTGTTGCTCCTGGGCCACGCCCAACTGCCCTGGCTGCTGGCTCAAGTGCAGTGCCAGCGTTTTGCACTGCAACAACACCAACCCCATCATCACTGGTTGTTGCAACTGCGCGGCCTGCTGCATCAGGCGCTCTTGGAACAGCCATGGGATCTACCGGCTGCTCAGCTGGAATTGCTGAGTTGGTTGCTGTGCTTACCGCTTTGGCAACAGAGCGCGCTGCGGTATCTGGCTGGTTTTAGCCCCACCAGCTGCCAGCAGCTGCACAAACTCTGTCAGCAGCAGCTGTGGCAGTCCGATGGCTATTTAAAGCGGGTGCTGTGGCTGCTTAAGCAGTACCAGCAACCCAAGGCATTGCAAAAAGCGGTGCTGCATTTTCGTGTGCCGGCCAGTGCCCACGCCCAGCCCGGCCAGGTAAGCCAGTACAGTGAGCTACTGCACGCTGCCTGGCAATGTTGTGATAGCCTGATGCTGCAAAGCGCACCCGCCAGCCAGCTGACAGAGCAGCTGCCTGCCAGTCTGTTGCAAGATTGCTACTACCCACTCACCCTATCAATGTAGTTTTATTACTTAATTTTAGCGCGATAAAGCTAAGACTAAGGTCGTATATCAAGTAACCTTCCTACAAACTGGTATCATATCCGGAAAAAATGCTATAATTTGCCGCGATTTTGGGCCTCTTCGCCCAGCCCCCAATTCCACGAAAGTAAATTATAAGGTTTCTCATGAGCACCCAAACCATTACGGTCATCAAAGGTGATGGCATCGGTCCAAGCATTGTTGAAGCAGCCATTCAAATTCTCGATAAAGCTGGCTGTGATTTTCAGTACGAATACGTTGATGCCGGTTTAACCGCGCTGGAAAAAACCGGTGAGCTGCTGCCAGAAGCCACTCTGGATGCGATCGCTCGCAACAAGATCACCTTAAAAGGCCCCTTGACCACACCAGTGGGTGAAGGCTTTACCTCCATCAATGTGACCTTGCGTAAAAAATTCAATCTGTACTCCAATGTACGGCCGGTGATTTCGTTCAAAGGCACCAAAGCCCGTTACGAGAACATCGATATCATCACCATCCGGGAAAACACCCAGGGCATGTACTCCGGCCATGGCCAGGTGGTGTCGGAAGATGGCCTGGTCGCCGAAGCCACCAGCATCATCACCCGCGAAGGTGCCGAGCGCATCGTGCGTTTTGCCTTTGAGCTGGCCCGCCGTGAGCAGCGTCAGAAAGTGACTGTGGTGCACAAGGCCAATATCCTGAAGTCTACTTCTGGTTTATTCCTGAAAGTGGCCCGCGAAGTGGCGGCTCAGTACAGCGATATCCAGATGCAGGAAATGATCGTAGATAACGCCTGTATGCAGCTGGTGATGAACCCGCAGCAGTTTGATGTGATTGTCACCACCAACCTGTTTGGCGATATCCTGTCTGACCTGTGCGCCGGCTTGGTCGGTGGCCTCGGCATGGCGCCGGGTGCTAACATTGGTGAAGACTGCGCGATTTTCGAAGCCGTGCACGGCAGCGCGCCGGATATCGCCGGTAAAAACCTGGCCAACCCAAGCTCAGTGATCCTGGCCTCGATTCAGATGCTGGAGCATTTGGGCATGAAAGACAAAGCCGAGAAAATCAAAGCGGCCCTGACCGATGTAATTGCCAGCGGCGATCGCACCACCCGCGACCTCGGCGGCAGCCACGGCACCACCGACTTCACCGCTGCGATGTTAGAGCGGCTATAACCCCTACCCGCCTTTACTGAAAAAAACCGCCGCCCGGCGGTTTTTTGGCGACACTCCTGACATAGCCCGGCATACAGCCCTGTGCCTTGTGGCAACCAAGCCAGCAACCACAGCAAGCCTGTACAAACAGCCAGTACGCAGTAAACCACCCGGTAAAAAAGTAAATCGCAAGCATTTGACCCGTGATTGCCAATAGTGCGATGGTTCAAAGCTAAAATTTTGTTGCTTATCAGCATGTTTTTGGCTACGTTAATTTTATCTAAAAAGATAAAAGGGATAATCCCGCGAGAAAAGAAGGGACTTTCTAAACGACAAAGCTGTTCGTTAGCTGATCCGCATGATTGTCAGTTATCCTTTTTTTTCGTTATTTTCTTGCGAAAACAAGCCCTAACTGATAGTGTGTGCTGCGGTTCTCATGATTGTAATAGAGTCTAACAATGTTAATTGACTATTCAGTTCAAAATTTCGCTTCTTTCAATTCAACCCAAGAGTTGAGTTTAATCTCATCAACAACAACTCAAGAGCTTTGTGATTTAGAAAACGTCCATGAAGTGAACAAGTTTGGCATTAAAGGTGTTCTCCAAAGTGCAGCTATATTTGGTTCAAATGGTTCAGGAAAAACTAACTTTGTAAATTCGCTGAAAGTCTTAAAAAACCTAGTATTGGGTTCTTTAGATTCCATTTCAGAAAGCTCAATAAATTATGTAATTCCATTCATACTGAAGAAAGACAGCTCTGATATACCTACTGAATTTGAAGTAAGTTTTATAGCTGAAGGGAATTTATATAGGTATGGGATTTCTATTATTAACGGTGAAATAGAAGAGGAATGGTTATATTGGAATAAGACAGCCCGAGAAACAATGCTTTTCCATCGCGTAAAGCAATCAGTTAATTATAACCAACGCTCTTTTTCAGAAGCTAATTTTTTTGTAAAAAAAGAAGAAGATACGTGGACAATTGAAAAAACCAAACCGCATGTACCTTTTTTATCTGTGCTTTCGCAATTTGATGGAGAAAGATCTAGTGTCGTTACTCGTTGGTTTGAAAAACTCAATATAATTTCAGGAATTAGAGAAGTTGGTTTTAAGAGATTTACTATAGCACTATTTGAAAAAAACTCAGCTTTTAAATTATGGGCTTTAGAAATTCTTAAGTCATTACAAATTGAAGACATTAATATAGTAGAGAATGAGAAAGGCTTCTCCCTTCCAGTGCCACAAAACGCAATAGATGATAAAGATTTAAATGATGCCTTTTCAAAACTTAAAGGATATCTAGATAAAAATTCCTTTAAAGAAAAAAGCATAGAAATAGTTAAAAAGACTTTTGACGGGGAGTTGCTCTCTCTCCCGCTAGGTATGGAATCAGAGGGAACTCGAAAGTTAATTTATTTGCTAGGCCCTTTATATGACGTTATAAAGAATAATGAGATCCTGGTTGTGGATGAATTTGATAATAAGTTTCATACCTTATTAAGTAAGTTCATTATACAACTCTACAATAAGCATAACTTCGGAGGAAGCCAGCTTATTCTCACATGCCACGACACTAATTTACTCACTAATGAATTATTCCGAAGAGACCAAATATGGTTTGTTGAAAAAAATGACAATCACGAAAGTCAGATATTTTCATTAGTCGAGTACAAAGAGCATTACACTAGAAAAGAAAAAAGCTATAGCCGTGATTACCTTTTGGGGAAATATGGTGCTATTCCTTTATTTTCATCTATCGCTGAGCTTGGGGAGCTATTAAATGGCTAGGGATAGAGGAAGAAATAGTGCTCGCTCTCGAAAAGAAAATACTAGAGAAGAACGAAAGGTTGTTGAGGTAAGAGAGCTATTGACTTTTAGTTTCAGAGATCTGGATCAAACTCAACCCAAAAAGAAACCTGAAACTGTAGAGTTGTGGCAAGAGCTACGACTCTACCCAGCTTTATTAACGCGACTCAAAGAGCTTTCTACTTTGACTCGTGACGAAGCTTGTACCCAACAACAAATCAAAATTTATGGAGAATTCCCACCAAAAGGCAAAACTGACTTTGTGGCTCCTGGTTATATTGATAAGCATGTTGCTTGGGGTGTAATTGAAGGTTTAGGGGGAGTTCCAAGAGTTGCAGGCTATATGTCAGGAAATACTTTTTTTATTGTATTTCTTGATAGTGATCACAAGTTTTGGAAGTCCGATAAAAAACGAACATAACCCATATGAGCCTTCTCGGAGTCCGCAGAAGTCCGCGAACGTGCAGTTTGCATGGTTTTGACCTCAGAGCATGAGCCCCCATCCCGGTGGGCTGCACTGGTGTCTATTTCATCAAAAATTGGCTGTACTCCTGAGACATTAAGGGCTTGGGTTAATCGAATCGAAGTAGACTCAGGCAAAAGGCCCGGTGTTACTTCGGATGCAGCAGACAAGATCAAGCAGCTTGAACGAGAAAACAAAGAGCTCAAGCAAGCAAACGAGCTCCTGAAGAAGGACGCTGGTTGGGCAAATTCATATTCCCATTCAAAATGCATAATCGGGTAACCGGAGGTTTCTAACCTCCAGTCCCCACAACACCCTGCATGCGGATCCGCACAGGGCGTTTCACCCAGAGTAGTGAAGCTTGATCCATCCATCGCGCAAAGTTACTAGTCCTGCCTTTGTCAGAAACTCATTAGATAATGCCTGATTGATCCCAGGGGGTTTTAGAGCTGCACCAGGCTTCTTCTAACATCTACCTGCCGAGATGGTCTCAGATCCTGACTTCACCTGACTAAGCGCAATGGCTTATTGTCACTATAGATGAGTTATCGCATTAAGTCGCCAATCCCTTAAAGCAGCAAGAGTTGCGTCGTAACCCGCTTGCATTACGCGTTCTTGTGCCTCTTTTGAGGACATGCCCGGCACATTCAGTTGCGGTGCAATGAGAACATCAGCTTGTACAATTTCCGCTTTGGCTAACAAACAACTTTGTGTGTGCATCACTTGGCTGATAACGGTAGCAATGCCGAGCCCTTTTGCGCGAGGACTCTGGCAGTAGATATCGACCGCTATTACAACATCGGCACCCATGGCTCGGGCAAAGCGCACCGGTATCAGGCTCGTTACCCCTCCGTCGATTAGATGACCGTTGTGGTAGGGAACTGGCACATTCATTCCGGGAACAGCCGATGACGCCTGAACAGCGCTGCCAACAGAGCCGCTGTCGAGCAAAACCGCTTGGCCACTTTGCAAGTCTGTTGCGACGGCAGCAAACCGTCGTGGGAGCTGTTCAACCTGAGTTTCACCGGTGATACTATCTACCCAGTTTGCCAATTTGTTGCCCCGAATCAGTCCGTCGGCGCTCAGGGTGAAATCAATCAATGAGGAGATTCTGACATCGAGGGCAACGTCTCTGATTTGTTCAGGCGTCAAGCCACTGGCATAGGCGGCACCCACGACCGCACCGGCGGACGTGCCAACAATGAAATCAGGATAAATGCCCAGTTCCTCAAGTGCGCTCAACACGCCCACATGAGCAAAACCCCGCAGCCCACCACCGCCGAGTACTAAGGCAAGAGTCGGGCGGTTGGCGTCCGGCTCAATCAGCCGTAGAACATTTTCCACTTCAGCGAGACCCCGTGGGTGCAGGCTCAATGAGACGCCCTTGCGTGTGTTGGTGCAGCCAGCAATATTTATTGCCAGTAAAATCGCAAATATTAGCGTGAGGATATGCTTGGCGTAGAATTTCATGGTTTTTCCTATAATCGTCATTCGGTGCAGCGGCCCGTATACGATAGGCTTCTTTCATAACCTGGAGTTACAAAAGATGCCCCTTCTCATTCACTTCATCTGAGTCAGCGCAACGGCGTCAGCGCCAGCGGCAAACCGAAGCGTGCCAGATTCATCATGAACCGCGCGCCACACCGCCTCTGCCACATCAGACTCGTGGGTCACGGCGGAAAGCTGCGATAGCGCGGCAAAACATGACTGCGCAAATGGCAGGTAGGGCTCGGAGATCAAGCCTTGCATGCGTTCTTGTCCGTTCTCGGTAAAACGCGTCGAGGGTGCGTAACCGGGCTCGATAAGTTTGACCCGTAGGTTGAAGGCTTCCAGCTCCAGAGCGAGGGAGCCGGTAAAGCCCTCGATAGCCATTTTGCTGGCGGTGTAGGCAGCAACCAGAGGAAACGGGGCTAGGGTCGCACTCGAGGTGACATTGACAATAACGCCCGACTGGCACGTGCGGAATTGTGGCAGTACCGCTTGGATCATCGCCATCACGCCGAAGGTATTGGCTTCAAACACTTCGCGCACGGTAGCCATCGGTGTCACTTCAAAAGCACCGAAAAGCCCGATGCCCGCATTATTGACCAGAACGTCGATCGGGCCGCTGGCTTCCAGCGCGGAGGCAATGCTCCCGGGCTGGGTCACGTCAAGCGCAACTACGTGCATTCGGGGTGAGTTGGGCAATAAGTCCTTCCGTGGAGTACGCATAGTAGCAATAACATTCCAGCCGTGGGCGTGAAAGTAACGGGCGGTTTCGAGCCCGTAACCAGATGAACAGCCAGTGATCAGTACAGTTTTCATAATGAAGTTCCTAATATGTTGGGTAGATGTAATGAAATGATAGCCAAAGGCCTAAGGACCATCTATAATCAAAAGTCCAATAATTATTAGTCAGAGTCCAGAGTGAGCGATCCCCTGTCAGAAATCATCGCCTTGCTGCGGCCTAAGGCTGTGTTCAGCAAAATCATCAGCGGTGCCGGTAAGTGGGGCGTTCGCTACTCTTCGTTTGAAAAGCCAAGCTTTTGCACCGTGCTCGAAGGGAGTTGCCTGTTGATGGTTGAGGGCCAAGAGGCCATCGCACTTGAGGCGGGCGACTTTGTGCTGATGCCCGCCACGCCGGGGTTCACCCTGTGTGGTTTCGAGCCGGTAACGCCGCAGCCAATCGACCCGAAAGCGATGACTTCACCGGGGGAGGAGATTCGCCATGGCAGAACCGACGGCAAGCCTGACGTTCGCATGCTGGGCGGGCACTTTGTGTTTGATTCACCGGATGTGTCACTGCTGGTGGCGCTGTTGCCGGTATTGCTACACGTACGCGGGGTGGAAAGGCTTACTGTGTTGGTCCGCCTGGTGCGCGATGAATGTCTAACGCAGCGCCCAGGTCGTGAGCTTGTTCTGGCCAGGCTTGTGGAGGTGCTGTTGGTTGAAGCCTTGCGCTCGATGGCAGACGAGCATGCCCCTGTCGGTTTACTGCGTGGGTTAGCCGATACCAAACTGGCTGTCGCCATGCGGCTAATGCACAGCAATCCGGCTCGCGCTTGGACAGTGAAAGAACTTGCTTATCATGCGGCGCTATCGCGCTCTGCATTTTTTGAACGTTTCACCCGCGCCGTTGGACAACCGCCCATGGAGTATCTTTTAGCTTGGCGTATGGCTCTTGCTAAAGACCTCCTACGCGATAATGATGTCGCCATCGCGACCATTGCTGAGCGCGTGGGTTACGGGTCGGCCAGCACTTTTAGCACAGCGTTTAGCCGACACGTTGGGCAACCGCCGGGGCGCTATGCGCGCTTGCTCTAAAGTGGCTGGGGAGGGCCGAAGCAGCCTTCGTTCCCAGCTGCTGAGTCATGGTGGGATAGCACCTTTATGCCTGTGGAATGCAGATGTGTGTTCCAGGTGGAGCCGATTTCGATTTTAGCTCAAAGGTTCATGATGAAGAATGGATTGTCATAACAAAACCATAGCAAAGCTATTAAATTGACGTCTTTTCCGTTGCTCGTTTTGCGGCTTAACGCTACGCTACCACAAAACAATCAACTACAAAGCCGCAATTCATGGTGGCGTGATGCCTAGTTGATGGAGACCGAATTGAGTGAAGTGTTGACAGCTAGGGAGATCTCAAGCCTTTTTTGGCTCACAGTGTTTTGCTTCTGGGTGGTATGGAAAGACAAATCCGGAGGCTTGAAAGCGGCCTTCAGGAATTTTTTTCTTTGCTTTTTAAATCCTTGGATTATCTCAGCGTTTTCATTGGCTATATTTTGGATAGCTGGCACTGTAATTGTGCTCGCTAATCTTGGTTTTTGGGGCATTGAACATCTGAAGCTCACACTTTATTGGGCTATGGGTGTAGCCGTTGTTTCCTTATTTGAATCCAAATCAGAGAGAAAAAATTTTTCTGGGCTTTCAATGGTTCGGGATCATGTGGGAGCGATAGCGGTTATACAAATATTTGTGAGCATTAAATCACTTCCATTGGCAGCAGAATTCGTTCTTGTACCTATTACCAGTACGCTGGTTATGGTGGCGGCTTTTTCAGAGAAAAAGCCAGAATATAAACCAGCCAAAAGAGCGTCTGAAGGCAGTCTGATCATTGTTGGTTTGGTATTGTTTTCTTGGAGTTTGCTAGCGCTCTATAGCGATCCAAAGAACTATCTGTTCGATTTTTCGACGAATATATTGCTGCCTACTATATTAACTTTGGGGTTTTTGCCGTTTTTAATCTGTTTTTATCTATTCTTGGGCTATGAATATACTATCAGAGTGATCACTGGAATAGAGGGATTAAGGCGAATGGAGAAGCTCCAGCTTAGCCTATTAGCCTTTAGATGTGCTGGTTTCAACTTAGAGCGGATTTCACTGCTAGAAAGTCATATGCGGTTATATCGACCGAAAAGTCGATCGGATCTGTTGGAGGTTATTGATAACTTGTCGTATACATTCAATATACGATCAAGTTCAGTGTCCGAACAGTCCTTGGAGTCAGGCTTCATGGGATGGTCAGTTCCAGATTCACAAAGTTGGTTGTCGCAGTACAATTTAGCCCCAAAGTTCTACGAGTGGCTAGGTCATGCTTGGCAAGCTTGCGCTTCGATTGCAGCAAGTATACAGGACTCCAAAACAACATTGTCTTACTACATCGTCGGAAATAGCCAGAGAGCTGAGGAGTTAGAGTTACTGCTTGAGGTTTTTGGCGATCAGGCTGATAGTTATTTATCCGGCCAGTTTAATGATGCTGCGGCAAAGCTTGTTGAAATGACATGCGGGATGAAGCTAGATAGCTCAACAAGGGCAAGTTTGGCGAATAGGGAGCCTTTCTCAATTGAGCGTGAGGGATGTTTAATTGAATTTTCCTACACAGAATTTTCTTCTCCCTCAGGGGTTGAGGTAAAGCTACTGATTAAAGCAGTATCGGAGCCAGCAGAAAGTATGGGGGATAATGGCGTAGTATGAATTGTATAATCGAGGGTGTTCAATATTCTGTGTCAGCCAAGTCACAGGTCTATATGAGCATCCAACCGGCCTTCGAAGTGGATAGCCAGCTGAGGTAGCGTCAGGTTCCAGTTCTGAACTGGATGCGTCCAGCGCTCGGACGCCTTCCACATACGGGCGTAGAGCAGCTTAAGCAAGCTGTTCTCATTGGCAAATCCGCCCTTCGTTTTGGTCAGGTTACGGAACTGACGGTGCACAACTTCAACAGTATTCGTCGTGTAGATGGCCGTTCTTACGTAGTCCGGGTATTTAAAATATGCTGAGAGCGTCAACCACTTACTGCGCCAGGACTTAATGACCATCGGGTACTTCTCCCCCCATTCCGTTTCTAAGTTGTCCAGAGCACTTTCTGCAGCACCTAGGGTTACTGCCTTGTACATGCACTTTAAATCCGCCATAAAGGCTTTCTGGTTCTTGCTGGTAACGTATTTCATTGAATTCCGGATTTGATGAATGATGCAGTGCAGGGTCTCAGTTTTAGGATTGAATCGCACCAGGTTTCTCGATCTCAACGCGCCGAACGGGTTTTGGTTGGTAATCGCCGGAATATAACTCAACTTTACAGTCTCCCAGCAACCGGACTTTACCCATGCAGGAAACTCATCGACGGACATACCATTAACTCCTGCGGCTCCTTTATTGGCTCGAACTTGTTTCCATGCCTGCTGTAAGTTGCCGGTTGGAGCATTTGTTCGAACAGATTGTTGCTAAAGGCTGGCTTTAGGCCAATACGCTGTGTCACGTAATTGCCGGTCGGCATTCGTGTATTCAAGTTTGACAAGGCTCCTCCTTTCTCTGAATGTTTAGGCCTTCACTTTGTCCAGCCCATTACGGCTGGTATTTGGCTACTACGCCCTCTGCTGACTTCTGTTTACTCACGCTCAGAGTTACCCCTGAACGCGCTATCGGTTTTCATCTTGTTTGCTCCCTCAGAACGATGACTTCTGAGGGCCGAGGCACTTGTATACCAGAGCCTGACTGGTTGCTGGGCCGATCGCATGGTAAACAGATCTCCCCAGATAAGAACATGAACTTTCACTGCGCAACTGCCTCATTTACGGTAGCCGTTAGTTCACTTGGTTTCGCTGTCTTGTGCCAGATCGCCTTCAGCCTACGCCTCCTGAGGGATCCCCACGAATTTAAAGCTCATAGTATCAGCTCTTTTCCAATTTGATCACAGCCCAATCCAGCTCGGC
>ERZ869909.965-NODE-965-length-26617-cov-4.717709_pt1 | contig 26617 bp, 21 predicted proteins | sample MGYA00520892_ERZ869909 | MGnify/ENA primary metagenome ERZ869909 (study PRJEB32215, sample SAMEA104723947) | bioreactor metagenome | biome: bioreactor; feature: anaerobic bioreactor; material: water | place: China | collected 2015-03-12 ... | reverse complement strand
TCGCCGCCATGCCGATCGCCGATTTTGCCGCCGCCTTGACCGCCTGCGTGCGCCCCAGCCGCCCGGCAATTTCGCGCGGGGCGATCAGCAACAGCAGTGTCTGGGCGTCGTCATTCATGGGGGCAAGTTGCAGGTTGCACATCACCGGCGGGCGCTCGCCGGTGCAGACATCGGCATCGTTGATGAAGATCGGCGCACGATTGGCCCGGGCGCGGGCGGCGGCCTCTTCAATGGGCGCGTCGATCGACAGCCGGTCATAGGCGGGTTCGCCCGCCAGTTGCGCCGATGAGGCCGCCATGAACAGCTCTGCCGCCGGGTTGCATTCGAGGATGGTTTCCTGCCCGTTCCTTTCGGCGATCAGGAAAGCGGGCACCGGCAGGGCGGACCAGATCGCACCGGTGACAGGTCTATCGCTCATGCCGCGGCCTCTTGCGGTTCCAATGCGTCGGGCAAAAGAGACAGCACCTGTGTGGGCTCGGCCATGCGCATCAGTCGGACGCGCAGATCCGCCCGGCCACCGGCGGCGTCGATATACCAGCCCAGATGCTTGCGGGCGATGCGAACGCCCAGATCGCGCCCGTAAAAGCCCAGAATGGCCTCGTAGTGGCGCGACACCAGATCGGCCAGCGCCGTCCCGGCAGGCACCTTTGGCGCAGGCGTGCCGTAAAGGGCGGCGGCGATCTGCGCCGGCAGCCAGGGCCGGCCCTGCGCGCCGCGCCCCACCATCACCCCCTGCGCGCCCGACAGCGCCAGTGCCCGGCGCGCGGCCTCGGCATCGGTGATATCGCCATTGACAATCACCGGAATGCGCACCGCTTCGGTGACGGCCCGGATGGCCCGCCAATCGGCCCGGCCGGTATAGAATTGCGCCCGTGTGCGGCCATGCACGGTCAGCATGCTGATGCCCGCACTCTCGGCCCGGCGCGCCAGTTCCGGCGCGTTGCGGCTGTCATCATCCCAGCCCAGCCGGCATTTCAGCGTCACCGGCACGCGCACCGCTCCCACCACCGCGTCGATAAGTTCCAGCGCCAGGTCCAGATCGCGCATCAGCGCCGAACCCGAAAGCCCGCCCACCACCTTCTTGGCCGGGCAGCCCATATTGATGTCGATGAGCGGCGCGCCGCCAGCCTCGGCGATGCGCGCCGCCTCGGCCATGGCGCCGGCCTCGCGCCCGGCCAGTTGCACCGCTGTCGGCATCTGCCCGGCCTCGGCGCGCGCCCGCGCCCGGGTTGATCGCCGCGCGGTGATCATCTCGCCCGAGGCGATCATCTCCGACACCAGCATACCGGCGCCGAACTCCGCCACCATCTGGCGAAACGGCAGATCGGTGATGCCCGACATCGGCGCCAGCAGCACCGGCGGGTCGATGGCGACGGGAAAGGCGCGGCGGGGCTGGGTCATCGGGGGTGTCGTATTGTTATGGGCGTCGGGTGTTGGGCGCGGCGGCTCGTTGGGGTCTGATCTGGCCATGCCCTGCACTATCGCCTCTGCGCCGTTTTGGCAAAGGTGCCGCCGCGCCCGACTGCGCATAATTTCATCATCCGCAGCCGCCTTGGCCCATATTGCGCGCATTGCGCCTAATTTTTCATCACCAGCGAAATCCCAGCCCGAGCGCGCCACGGCCTCGGCGCGGCAAAAGACCCTTCACAGCGCCGCGCCCGCACACTAAGCCTGCGCCATGAGCAATGAAAACCACACCGTCGTCGTTCTTGTCGCCGCCGGGCGCGGCGCGCGCATGGGAGGTGATCTGCCCAAGCAGTGGCAGGCACTTGCCGGGCAGCCGGTGCTGGCCCATACCATCGCCGCCTTTCGCCGCGCCGGGCTGACCCGGCTGTTGCTGGTGCTGCATCCCGACGATGCGCAGCGCGCCGAGGCCCTGGGCCTGCCCTGGGTGGCCGGCGGCACCACCCGCGCCGGGTCGGTGCGTGCCGCGCTGGAGCATCTGGCCGCCGATCCCCCGGCCCGGGTTCTGATCCACGATGGCGCCCGCCCGCTGGCCAGCGCGGCGCTGATTGGCCGGGTGCTGGCGGCGCTCACCGATCACCCCGCCGCCGCCCCCGCACTGCCGGTCACCGATGCGCTCTGGCGTGGCGAGGGCGCGCGGGTTCAGGGCAGCCAGCCGCGCGATGGCCTCTATCGCGCCCAGACGCCGCAGGGTTTTCGCTTCGACGCCATCCTCGCCGCGCATCGCGCACTCAAGGGCGATGCCGCCGATGATGTGGCGGTGGCGCTGGACGCCGGGCTTGACGTGGCGATTGTCGAGGGCGAAGAGGACAATCTCAAACTCACCTACCCGGCCGATTTCGCCCGCGCCGAGCGCCTGCTGGCACCGCGCGAAGCCAAGGAGAACCCGATGGATATTCGCACCGGCAACGGTTTTGACGTGCATCGCTTCGGCCCCGGCGATCATCTGTGGCTCTGCGGTGTGAAACTGCCGTTCGGGCGCGGATTGCAGGGTCATTCCGATGCCGATGTCGGCATGCATGCACTGACCGACGCGATCTATGGTGCGCTGGCCGAGGGTGATATCGGCCGCCATTTCCCGCCCTCCGATCCGCAGTGGAAGGGCGCGGCCAGCCATATCTTTCTGCGCCATGCCATTGATCTCGCCGGGAAACGCGGGTTCCGGCTGAGCAATGCCGATGTCACGCTGATCTGCGAGGCGCCAAAGATCGGCCCGCATGCGGCGCAGATGCAGGCGGCGCTGGCCGAGATTCTGGGCATCGAGCCGGGGCGGGTCTCGGTCAAGGCGACCACATCGGAACGGCTGGGCTTTACTGGCCGCGAGGAGGGCATCGCCGCGCTGGCCAGCGCCACGCTGATCGCGCCATGAGGCCCGCGCGCCTCATCGCCACCTGGTTCGGCGCCGGGCTTCTGCGCCACGCGCCGGGCACCTGGGGCACGCTGGCGGCGCTGCCCTTCGCCTGGGCGCTGCATCAACTGGGCGGTTTCGCGGGGTTGGCGCTGGGCACGATGGCGGTTTTCGCGCTGGGCTGGTGGGTATCGGTGCTGGAGACCCGTCACAGCGCCGATCCCGACCCTTCCGAGATCGTCATCGACGAGGTGGCCGGCATGTGGCTGGCGCTCTGGCCGGTCTCGCTGGGGGCACAGCTGATGGGCTCCGATATCCTGCGGCTCTGGCCGGGCTGGGTGGTGGCCTTTCTGGCCTTCCGCGCCTTCGACATCCTCAAGCCCGGGCCGGTGGGCTGGGCCGACCGGCTGCATACGCCGCTGGGGCTGATGCTCGATGACATCCTCGCCGGGCTGCTGGCGGCGCTGGTGGTGGTGGCCGCCGCCGCCTTCGCGCATGGGGTGCTGATGTGAGGCGGCTGGCGCGGCAGATATTGCACCGCGCCCGTGACCGGGGGGTGATGATCGCGGTGGCGGAAAGCTGCACCGGCGGCATGCTGGCCGCGGCGCTGACCGATCTGCCGGGCTCGTCGGAAATCTTCGCCGGCGGTTATGTGACCTATTCCAACGCGATGAAAACCGCCGCGCTGGGCGTGCCCGAGGCGCTGCTTGCCGCCCATGGCGCGGTTTCGGAACCGGTGGCGCAGGCCATGGCCCGCGGCGCGCTGGCGGCATCGGGCGCCGATCTGGCGCTGGCCATCACCGGCATCGCCGGCCCCGGCGGCTCGGAATTCAAGCCCGAGGGGCGGGTCTGTTTCGCGCTGGCGCGCGCCGATACCGTGCAAAGCGAAACGGTGGAGTTCGGCGCGCCGGGGCGCGACCGGGTGCGCCGGGCGGCGCGCGATCACGCGCTGCGCCGGCTGTCAGAGGCCCTGGCCTGAACCGGTTTCAGAACGCGCAGCGACGCCGCGCATGGCCTCGTCCAGCTCATGCACCAGACTGGCGGCCATCGAACGATAGCTCCAGATTTCGAAGGCCTGCGGCGCGTTCTTGATGATCAGCACCGGCAGATGCCCCAATTGCGAGCGCAGGCTGGCCGGGGCGGCCAGCGCCTGATCGCGCAGATCCACCGCCACCAGCCGGGCCAGCACACCGAGCACTGCCGCGCCTTCGATATGCAGCGCCACCCAGCCGTCAGATTGATCAACCAGCGCCGCCGGCAGGCCTTCTGGCGCAGCGGCGCCGATCAGAAAGGCGCTTTCCCGCCCGGCCCAGACCAGGCGCGCACCGCCCTTGCCCGCAAGCACCTCGCCCGGCTGTGGGAAGCGAAACCCAAGTGGTTTTAACGCCTTGTCCAGCGCAGCAAGCCGGCCCGGATAAGGCGAGACCTGCCAGACCGGCCCGGGATCAAGCGCCTCAAGCCGGCAACCGCGCCGAACAAGCGGCAGGCCCAGCCCCCGGGCGGGTGCAGAGGTTTCCAGTTCAGCCACGCATCTTCCCCCCGTCCGGATCATCGAACACCGGATCGACCACCCGGCACAGCACCTTGCGCCCGCGCAAGCCGTCATCAAGGCGGATCTCCTGCCCGTGCCGTGCCCGTCCGTCGCGCAGGAAGGCCAGTGCCAGCCAGCTTTTCAGCACCGGCGAATAGCCCACCGAGGTCACATAGCCCTGCCCGTTCTCGCGCGTCGCCGGCGCCTGTGGCGGGTAAAGATGCGCCCCGGCGCTCAGTTCCGCCTGCGGATCGAGCGGCATCAGCCCCACCAATTGCTCGCGCTCGGCGCCCAGCAGGCCGGGCCGCTGACTGGCCGCCTTGCCGATACAGTCCTTGGCCGGACTGATCATGCGTTCCATGCCAATATCGAATGCCGTCACCCGGCCATGGATCTCGGCATGGGTGATGAAACCCTTCTCGATGCGCAGCACATTGAGCGCCTCCATCCCGTAGGCCCCGCCGCCAAGCGCCTCGGCCTCGGCCACCAGCCGGGCGAACAGCGCCCCACCATGGCGCGCCGGCACCGCGATCTCATAGCCCAGCTCGCCCGAGAAAGAGATCCGGAAAAGCCGCCCCTCAACCCCCAGAATGCGCGCCTCCTGGCAGGCCATGAAGGGAAAATCCTGGGCGTTTACAGGCTCTTGCAGCAGCCTGTTGAGAAGATCGCGCGCCTTTGGCCCGGCCAGCGCGAATTGCGCCCAATGCTCCGTCACCGAGGCAGTGCGCAGCGCCCAGCCGGCGCAGAAGGCCTGCTGCACGAAATCCAGATGCCGTGTAACCTGACCGGCTGCCGCCGTGGTGGTGGTGATCAGGAAGTGCTCAGGCCCCAGCCGCGCGCAGGTGCCGTCATCCATGACATGGCCATCCTCGCGCAGCATCAGCCCGTAGCGCACCCGCCCGGGCTTCAGGCTGGACATGCGGTTGGCATAGACAAGATCAAGAAATCGTTCGGCATCAGGGCCTTGCACGTCGATCTTGCCAAGGGTCGAAACATCGCACACCCCCACCGCGCCGCGCACCATCATCACCTCGCGGTCGCAGCTCTGGCGCCAGGTTGTTTCGCCTGCGCGCGGGAAATAGCTGGGCCGATACCAGAGCCCGGCCTCGATCATCGGCGCGCCCATTGCCCGGGTCTGCGCATCCGAAGTGGTGAAGCGTTGCGGTGCAAAGCCGGTGCCGCGCCCGCCAGCCCCGAGCGCCGCGATGGAGACCGGCACGAAAGGTGGGCGGAAAGTGGTGGTACCGGTGGCCGCGATGGGCTGGTCATTGGCCCCGGCCAGCACCGCCAGCGCCGCCACATTCGACGATTTCCCTTGATCCGGCGCCATGCCCTGGGTGGTGTAGCGCTTCATATGCTCGACCGAGCGAAAACCCTCCTGCGCGGCGAGCTTCACATCCTTGGTGGTGACGTCATTGGCGAAATCGAGCCAGGCGCGGCCGCCGGCATCGACTGCCCACAGGGGCGCGATGGCATAGGGCGCGTCCTCGGCTGAGGGTGGCGTCATCGCGGGTGGCTTGAGGCCCAGATCCTCCAGCGCCGCTGCGGCCTGCGCCAGGCCATCGGCCAGACAGGCGGCGGTCGAGAACCGCCCGCGCGCCGCGCCAGCCACCGAAAGCCCGGGAATGGCACCGGGGCGTGGCAGGAAAGCAGCAATGTTATCATGCCATTCCGGTCGGCTGTTAAGATGGCAAGTCAGGTGCAGCGTCGGGTTCCAGCCGCCGGAAAGCGCCAGGGTGCGGGCCTCGATCTCGCTGATGCCACCGGCATGGCGCACCGCCACCGAGCGCAGCCCCAGCCGCCCACGCGTGCCCACCACCTGCGCCTGAGCATAGACCGGGAAATCCTCAGTCACCGGCACCGGGCGCGGATCGACATAGCCGGCGACCACCACGCCCATGGCATTGAGCGCGCGCGCGGCCTGCAAGCCGCTGTCATTATTGCCGAAAACCACCACGCGGCCGGGGTTGACGGCCCAGCGGGCGGCATAAGCACGCACCGCCGAGGCCAGCATCACCCCGGGTCGGTCGTTATCGGGATGGGCGATGGGCCGCTCCAGCGCGCCGGCACAAAGCACCGCCCGCCGGGCCACGATGCGCCAGAAACATTCGCGCGGCAGATCATCAGACGCGGCCAGATGCAGCCCCACCCGTTCCAGCGCGCCGAAGGTGCCGTCATCATAGGCGCCGGTGACGCTGGTGCGCGCCATCAGCCGTACATTGGGCAGCGCGCGCAGCTCGGCCAGCACTTGCTCCAGCCAATCAAGCGCCGGCTGGCCATCGACCTCCGGCTGATCACCCAGCAAACGCCCGCCAAACCGGCTGTCCTCATCGGCGAGGATCACATCCGCCCCGGCCCGGCCCGCCGTCAGCGCCGCCATCAGCCCTGCCGGCCCGGCGCCGATGATCAGCAGGTCGCAATGCGCCCAGGCCTTTTCATAGCGCCCCTCGTCATGGCGCATCGACAGCGCGCCCAGCCCGGCGGCACGGCGGATCACCGGCTCATAAAGGCGTTCCCACAGCGCACGCGGCCACATGAAGGTCTTGTAGTAGAACCCCGCGCTCAGGAAGGGCGCAAGCAGATCATTGACCGCCAGAAGATCGAAGGAAAGCCCCGGCCAGCGGTTCTGGCTTTGCGCCGAAAGCCCGGCGTAAAGCTCCTGCATCGTGGCACGCACATTGGGGGTTTTCTGTGCCCCTTCAAGTACTTCGACCAGGGCGTTGGGCTCCTCGGAACCGGCGGTCAGCACGCCGCGCGGCCGGTGATACTTGAACGACCGCCCCATGAGCCGCACGCCGTTGGCCATGAGCGCCGAGGCCAGAGTATCGCCCTGAAAGCCCGTATGATCGCGCCCGTCGAAGGTGAAATTCACCGGGCGGTCGCGCGCGATCAGGCCACGGCCAGGAATGCGCCAGTCTTGCCTCATGCCGCACCGCCCACCGGCTCGGCGCCGGAAATCGCATGGGTCAGCGTATCGCGGCGCAGGGTGATCCAGCTGCCGCAGGGGTCGTGATACCACAGATCGCGGGTCAGCCCGGCGGGGTTGGCGCGGTTGTGCAGGTAGTCATCCCAGGCCTGCGCGGGGGCATCGGCTTCGGGGCGGTCAAGGTAATCGGCGGCACCGTAGTAGGTGAATTCGCGCCGGTCGCGCAGGCCGCAGCAGGGACAGGGAATACGCATCAGGCCCTCAATGCAGGTTATGCTGGCTGCCGGTGCCTTCTTCATCCAGAAGATGCCCGGTGGCGAAACGGTCAAGCCGGAAACGCGCGGCGACGGGATGCGGCTGGCCGGTGGCGATCAGATGCGCCAGGCACCAGCCCGAGGCAGGAACGGCCTTGAACCCCCCGTAATTCCATCCACAATTAACAAACAGCCCCTCGGTCGGGGTGCGGTCGATGATCGGTGAACCATCGGGCGACATATCCATGATCCCGCCCCAGGATCGCAGCACCCTGGCCCGGCCGATCATCGGCATGAGCGTCATGCCGGCCTCCATCACATGCTCGACCATCGGCAGATTGCCGCGCGCCGCATAGGAGGCGTAGAAATCCAGATCGCCGCCAAACACCAGCCCGCCCTTGTCGGACTGGCTGATATAGAAATGCCCCATGCCGAAACTGACCACATGGTCGATGCAGGGTTTCAGCCCCTCGGTGACGAAAGCCTGCAACACATGGCTTTCGATCGGCAGCCGCATGCCGGCCATCGCCGCCACCTGGCTGGAGCGCCCGGCCACGACCATCGCCACCTGTTTGGCGCGGATCACCCCGCGCGTGGTCTGCACCCCGCGCACCCGGCCATCCAGAATGTCGATGCCGGTAACCTCGCAATTCTCGATCAGATCGACCCCGCGCCGGTCGGCGGCGCGCGCATAGCCCCAGGCCACGGCATCATGGCGGGCGGTACCGCCGCGCGGATGGTAAAGCCCGCCATAGATCGGAAAGCGTGTCTGCTCGAAATCGAGATAGGGCAGCATGCGCCGCACCCCCTCGCGGTCCAGGAGCACGGCATCATCGCCCTGGGCCAGCATCGCGTTGCCGCGGCGGGCGAAGGCGTCGCGCTGGCCGTCGGAATGGAACAGATTGATCAGCCCGCGCTGCGAATGCATCACGTTGTAGTTCAGCTCGCTCTCCAGCCCTTCCCAGAGCTTGAGCGAATGGCTGTAGAATTCGGAATTGCCGGGCAGGAAATAATTGGCCCGCACGATGGTGGTATTCCGCCCGATATTGCCCGAGCCAAGATAGCCCTTTTCCAGCACGGCGATATTGGTGATGCCGTGGTTCCTGGCCAGATAATAGGCCGTCGAAAGACCGTGGCCGCCGCCGCCGATGATCACCACATCATATTCGGGCCGGGGATCGGGCTTGCGCCAAGCCGGCTGCCAGCCCCGGTTGCCGCGCAGCCCCTCCCAAAGCACCCGAAAGCCGGAATAACCCACGTTCGCCCCCTGAAAAGCCTTGCCCATCAAAGCCTTTGGCGGCCTTGCTGACAAGCCCCCGGCGGGCGTTTCGGCCTAATTTCAGCCGGTTTTCCATAGCCTATTCGGCCCGGTGATCGCCGCGGCACAGGCTGTGATCTGCGAGGCTCTCGATGACCCGGCAGGCGGCAGTGGATTCGCCGGTGCAGGCGGTGCTGATGCGCTGCAATTCACTCCGCAGCGCCTGCAACCGGGCGATGCGGTGCTCGACCTCGGCCAGTTGCCGCGCGGCGATTCGGTCGGCGGCACGGCAGGGCTGATCGGGGTTGTCCTGCAGTGCGAGCAGCTCGGCAATGGCATCGAGCGAGAAGCCCAGATCGCGGCCATGGCGGATGAAGCGCAGCCTCGCCAGCGCCGCGCCATCATAGAGCCGGCGGTTGCCATCGCTGCGTGGCGGGGCCGGCAGCAACCCCCGCGCCTCGTAGAAGCGGATGGTGCCGACCCTGATGCCGCTTTCGCGCGCCGCCTCGCCGATGCTGTATTCGCGCATTTGCCCCTTGCTCCTCCAGCGACTGTAGCTGCTACGCCCGGCACACAACCCCGCGAATCGTCGCGTCAAGGAGAGCAGAATGTCGGCCAATTGCCACCACCATACCCCGGTTTTCGACGGCACCAGCCGTGCCTATCGTCGCGCCCTGATCGCGGTGATCGTGATCAATGGCGGCATGTTCGCCGTCGAGATGGCGGCCGGCGCGCTGGCGGGCAGCCGCGCGCTGCAGGCCGATGCGATGGATTTCCTGGCCGATGCGCTGACCTATGGGCTGAGCCTGGCGGTGATCGGCCTGCCGCTGGCCACGCGGGCGCGCATCGCCCAGATCAAGGGGCTGTCGCTGGCGGCGATGGCGCTTTGGGTGCTGGGTGTGGCGCTGCATGACATGCTCGCGCCCGGGTTGCCGCGCGCCGAGGTGATGGGGGTGATCGGTCTGGCGGCGCTCATGGCCAATCTGGCCTCGGTGGTGATCCTGATGCGCTGGCGCGATGGCGACAGCAATGTGCGCTCGGTCTGGCTGTGCAGCCGCAACGATGCGCTGGGCAATATCGCGGTGATGGCGGCGGCGCGGGCGGTGGCGCTGACCGGCAGCGGCTGGCCGGACCTGATCGTGGCGATGCTGATGGCGGGGCTGTTCCTGCATTCGGCGGTGCAGATCCTGCGCCGCGCCCATGCCGAGCGGCGCGCGAACCCCGCCCATCACCACCCGGCCTGAACCCGGCTATTCGGCGGCGGTGCGGAACACCGGCTCCATGCGTGCCAGCACATCCTCGGCGAGGTGGCATTTGATCTGATGCCCCTCGCCCAGCCGGCGAAGCGGCGGCACTTCGCGCTCGCACAGCCCGCCGGGCACCTGTGCCTTCCACTGGCAACGGGTCTGGAACGGGCAGCCCGGCGGCGGGTTCATCGCCGAGGGGATGTCGCCCTCAAGCACGATACGCTTCTTTTCGATCCTGGTATCGGCAATGGGCACGGCGGAAAGCAGCGCCTCGGTATAGGGGTGGTAGGGCGGCGCGAACACCTGATCGGTGGTGCCCAGTTCCACCACATGGCCCAGATACATCACCATCACCCGGTCGCTGAGGTAACGCACGATCGACAGGTCATGGCTGATGAACAGAAGCGTGGTGCGGTTCTTGCGCTGGATATCCATCAGGAGTTCCGTCACCGCCGCCTGCACCGAGACATCCAGCGCCGACACCGGCTCATCGGCCACCACCACCTTGGCATCGCCGGCAAAGGCCCGCGCGATGCCGACCCTCTGCTTCTGCCCGCCGGACAGCTGGCGCGGCATGCGCTCGGCGAATTCGCGTGGCAGTTTCACCAGATCGAGCAACTCCAGCATGCGCTGGCGTCGCTCGGCATCGGATTTGCCGACCCCGAAGATCTCCAGCGCGCGGATGATCTGCCGGCCCACGGTCATAGAGGGGTTGAGCGTATCGAACGGGTTCTGGAACACCATCTGCAAGGACGAGACGGTATCGGTGTTGCGGTGCTGGATCGGCGTCGATTGCACGTTTTCATCGAACAGCATGATGCGCCCGGCGGTGGCGGTTTCCAGCCCCATCAGCACCTTGGCGAAGGTGGATTTGCCGCAGCCGGATTCGCCGACGATGGCCAGGGTTTCGCCCTCATGCGCCTCGAAGCTGAGGGTTTCATTGGCCTTGACCACCTTGGTATCGCCGCCCGAAAACAGCGAGGACGCCGCGACCTCGTAGTATTTGCGCACGTCTTCCATGCGCAGCACCACCTCGCCGATCTCGCCGCTGTCGGTCTGCTTCTGCACCGGCGGCGCGGCCTGCCAGTCGATCTCGGCCAGTCGCAGGCAGCGCGAATCGTGGCGCTCGTCACCGCTGACCGGTTGCATGGCGATCTCGCTGGCATCGCAGCGCCCGGCCTGGAAGTAATCGCAGCGCGGGCCGAAATTGCAGCCCGGCGGGCGCTCATGCGGCAGCGGGAAATTGCCCGGAATGGCGCGAAGCGGCCGGGCGGTCTTGTCGGCGCCGGGCAGCGGGATCGATCGGAACAGCGCCTGCGTATAGGGGTGGCGCATGCGTTCGAAGACATCGCCAATATCGCCGGTCTCCACCGCCTCGCCGGAATACATCACCGTGATACGGTCGCAGACCTCCATCACCAGCCCCAGATTATGGCTGATGAACAGCATCGAGGTGCCGTATTTCTCGCCCAGATCCTTGACCAGATCGACGATCCCGGCCTCGACCGTGACATCGAGCGCGGTGGTGGGCTCATCGAGGATCAAGAGCGCCGGTTTCGACATCAGCGCCATGGCGATGACGATGCGCTGCTGCTGGCCGCCCGAAAGCTGGTGCGGATAGGCATCGAGGATGCGGTCGGGATCAGGCAGGCGCACATCGGCCACCAGTTGGCGCGCCAGCGCCCGCGCCTCGGCCTTGGCCATGCCCTGATGGATCATCGGCACTTCCATCAGCTGCTGGCCGACACGCATGGCCGGGTTCAGGCTGGCCATCGGCTCCTGATAGATCATGGCGATTTCCGAGCCGCGCAGCTTGCGCAGTTCTTCCAGCCCCATATTGGTCAGATCGCGCCCCTTGAACTTGATGCTGCCGCCGACGATGCGCCCGTTCACCCCCAGATCGCGCATCACCGCCAGCGCGACAGTGGATTTGCCGCAGCCCGATTCCCCCACCAGCCCCATCGCCTCGCCGGGCAGCACGGTGCAGGAGAAATCCATCACCGCCGGGATCTCGCGCAGGCGGGTGAAGAACGAGATCGACAGGTTTTCGATCTCGAGGATCGGTTGGCTGGGGTCCCAGTCCGGGCGGGTGGTCATGGCGGTCTCCTGTTGCGGAGGGCTGGATCAGGGCGGATGCCGGGGGTGGTGCCCCCGGCAAGCAGTGGCGGCGGCTCAGTCCTTCAGGCTTTCCTCGCGCAGCCCGTCGGCCAAGAGGTTCAGCCCCAGCACCAGCGACATCAGCGACAGCGCCGGCACCAGCGCGGGATGCGGATAGACGGTCAGCAGCCGGCGGCCGGCATTGATGGTAGAGCCCCAATCCGGGCTTTCGGGCGTCACGCCGAGGCCGAAGAAACCCAGCGTTCCCAGAAGGATCGTGGTATAGCCGATACGCAGGCAGAAATCGACGATCAGCGGGCCGCGCGCATTGGGCAGGATCTCCCACAGCATGATATACCATGGCCCCTCGCCGCGGGTCTGGGCGGCGGCGACATAATCGCGGGTCTTGATGTCCATGGTGATGCCGCGCACGATACGAAACACGGTGGGCGCATTGACGAAGACCACCGCCACGAAGACATTGAGCAGATTGGGCGACATGCCCCAGAAGCCGAGCGGATCGGCATTGAAGGCCAGCCCCGAATAGGCCCAGAGCCCGAAGCCCAGCACCAGCCCGACATAGAGGTTGCGCTTGCCCGGCTGGGTGAAGAACCGCGCGTTCAGCAGCACCATGACAAAGAGCACCGGCACCAGAAACAGCACGCCGGCCATCACTGTGGGGATCATGGTGTTCTGGATCTCGGGCGCGACCAGCAGGAAGAACAGCAGGATCACCGGGAAGGCCAGCACCAGATTGGCCAGGAAGGTCAGCCCGGTATCGAGCCGCCCCCCCAGATAGCCCGCCGGCAGGCCGAGGCTGATGCCGATCATGAACGAGATCATCGCCGCGAAAGGTGCGATGCGCAGCACCTCGCGCGCGCCCATCACCGCGCGCGAAAACACATCGCGCGCCAGCGCATCGCCGCCGAGCAGATAGTATTCGTAGAGATTGCCGGGGTTGGGCAGCGGCGTGCCGGGCACCACGTTGCGCATCCGGCTGACCTGCGACAACGGGTCATGGGTGATGATGAAATCGGCAAACACCGCCGCGAAGACCCAGAACATGACGATGGCAAAGCCGATCATGCCGACGGTCGAATCAAACAGCTTGCCGTAAAGCCCCAGCCGCCGCTTGAAGCGCAGCGACAGCGCGAAGGTGATCAGAAGCGCCACCCAGACGGGCAGCAGTTGCCAGGCGATGCGGGCGAAAATCTCAAGCCAGCCAAGCGGTTCCATGAGCGGCCCTTTCAGGAAATGCGGATGCGCGGGTTGAGATAGACATAGCCGACATCGGAAATGAGCTGCGTCACCAGCACCACCACCACCGCCACCACCGAAGCCGCCAGCAGAAGCTCGATATCGTTGTTCACCGCTGCCTCGAACAGCGTCCAGCCGAAGCCGGGATAGCTGAACAGCACCTCCACGACGACCACCCCGTTCAAGAGCCAGGGGATTTGCAGCATGATCACCGTGAAGGGCGCGATCAGCGCGTTCCTGAGCGCGTGTTTCAGCACGATATTGGCAAAGCTCACGCCTTTCAGGCGCGCCGTGCGCACATATTGCTGGGTCATCACCTCGGTCATCGAGGCGCGGGTGATGCGTGCGACATAGCCCATGCCGTAAAGCGCGATGGTCATCACCGGCAGGGCGAAATTCCAGAAGGTGATCTGTTCGAGCGCCGAGCGGGCATTACCCTGAAACAGCACCGGGCCGTCGATGGCCCCCCAGTTCACCAGCAGCGGCGACAGCCCCACCGTGGAGGATGCCAGCAGCGCGATGAACAGCACACCCGAGACATATTCCGGTGTCGCGGTCGAGGCGATGGCGAAAGTTGAAAGCGTTCGGTCGGTGCGCGAACCCTCGCGCATCCCCGCCAGCACGCCGACCACCAGCGCCATCGGCACCATGACGATCAACACCCAGAGCATCAGCCAGCCCGTCGCCCCCAGTCGGGCGCCGATCACATTGGCGACGCTCTCGCGAAAGCGCGTCGATTGCCCCCAATAGCCTTGCAACAGCCCGCAGCGTGTGCCGGCGGCCTCGGGCCCGATCCGGTCCACGCAGCGCCCGCGCAGCGCGCCGCTTTCATCGTCGCGCACCCAGCCCGGCAGCACGCCGAGCCATTCGCCATAACGCACCACCACCGGCGAGCCGTAACCGTTGCGTTCCAGCCAGCGCGCCACTTCGGCATCGGACATGCGCGAGCCGGCCTGCGTCTTGGCCAGGGTTTCAAGCTTGGCGGGCAGGTTTGTGAGGTAGAAGACCACGAAGGTCAGGCACAGCGCGGTGACGATCATCACACCGATGCGACGCATCAGAAAGAGCAGCATGGCGGTTCCTGTAGCTGGGCCGGGCGGTCGCAGACAGGGCGACCGCCACCGGGGCGAAGGAAAGGATCAGGAAAAGCGGCGGCGGGACGCCTGCCCCGCCGCCGCCCCGTCGTCAGCTCTTCCAGTAGTTCTGGTAGCGCACCTCGAAGGTCGGGTGCATCTCGGCGCCGTGCACATTGGGTCGCGCATGGCGGAACAGCGAGCGCCAGTAGGGCTGGATGAGCACGCCTTCCTCCTGCATGATCTCCTGCAGCCGGCGCATCACCTCGCGGCGCTCGTCGGCATCGGCAATGCCGTTGGCCTGATCGAGCAGGCTGTCGAATTCGGCATTCGCGAACGCCGTCTCGTTCCAGGCCACGCCCGAGCGATAGGCCAGGTTGAGCACCTGCACGCCGAGCGGGCGCATGTTCCACTCGGTCGAGGAGAACGGATACTTCAGCCAGTCGTTCCAGAAGGTGGCACCGGGCAGGATGGTGCGGCGGATATTGATGCCGGCATCGCGGATCTGCGCCGCCACGCTGTCGCAGGTCGCCGCCTGCCAGGCATCGTCGATCGAGATCAGCTCGAACTCGAAATCGCCCAGGCCCTCGGCCTCGATCGCCGCCCGCGCCCCTGCCGCGTCCACCTGCAGCGGCGGCAGCTCGGCATATTCGGGGTGGATCGGGCAGACATGGTGGTTTTCCGCCACCTCGCCCAGGTCGTTATAGCCCAGTTCCAGCACCACCTCGTTGTCCACCGCCATCTGCAACGCGCGGCGCACATTGACGTTGTCGTAGGGCTCCTGCTCCTGGTTGAAGCGCACTGCCAGGGTCGAGGCCGTCACCGCCTCGGTGCGCACCATGCCGATGGCATCGAAGATATCGACGAAATCGCCGGTGGTCTGATAGAGGATCTCGATCTCGCCGGCCTCGGCGGCCGCCACCCAGGCCGAGGGATCGGTGCCCAGATCGACGAATTCGATCCGGTCGAGCCAGCCGCCATTGCCCTCGTTCCACCAGGTATGATCGGGGTTGCGCTCGATCACCGCGCCGATGCCGGTCTCATGGCTGACCGGGCGATAGGGGCCGGTGCCGATGGGATTGGCCACCGGATCATCGCCGGTGAAGGACGGATGCACCACGGCGGCCGGATAATCGGCCATGCTGACGATGATGGCGATATCGGGGGCCGAGAGGTGCAGGCGCAGCGTATGGCTGTCCACCACCTCGACAGCGCCGTCACGCAGCTTGCCGTCATCGGCGATGGCGCCCATGCGGCTGGCCATGGAATTGCCCTCGACCGAGGCATCGCACCAGCGCTCGATGTTATGCGCGACATGTTCGGCGGTGAAATCATCGCCGTTGTTCCATTTCACGCCCTGACGCACATTCAGCGTGTATTGCGTGGCGTCCTCGTTGGCTTCCCAGCTTTCCAGCAGCACCGGGGTCAGCGAGCCGTCACGCTCGTAATGCACCAGATACTCCAGCCAGCCGCGGCAGACATTGGCCAGTTCCGACCAGTCCCAGGTGCGCGGGTCGCGCTGGGCCTTGATGTCCATCTGCATGCGCAGCGAGCCGCCGCGCTGCGGGGTGTCGGCGCGCGCCTCGGGCGCAATCAGCCCCAGCAGCCCATAGGCCGCCGGCGCCGCCAGACCCAGCGCCGTGGCGCGGGTCATGAATTCGCGCCGGCCCAGCTTGCCCTCCTGGCACTCGCGCGCATACATCCGGGCGACCGGATGAATCGTCGTCTCACCGTGAACCGTGTCTTTCATCGTCATACTCCCTGGAATTTTCCGGTCATTGTCTGACGGCGGGGTGTAACCGGCCACCCTGCCCTGTTCTGACTTGATTGCGCCCAAGCCGGGCGCGGACCGCGTTTGCAAAAACGACATGCCTTCATCCAAACGCGACATCCCTTGAATTGCAACCCGTTTTCGGCACCCATCGTGCCCTTCTCGGTGGGCCGGGGCTCGCAGCAGACCCCGGCGCCGGCGCTCAATCGCGCGGTGCCCCTCCCTCGAAAGCGTTGCCGTTCACATAGTCGCAAGGCGCCTCCTGCATCTCCAGATGCAGGCCCTTGCCGTCATAGGGATGGGCGCGCGCCAGCGCCTCGTCGAATTCGATTCCCAGCCCCGGCGCCTGCGGCGGGGCGATGAACCCCTCCTCGACGCGCAGCGAATGGCGGATCAGCGGCAGATGGAATTCGCCGCCAGTCTGGATGCTTTCGACCATCAGCAGATTGGGGATATTCGCCGCCAGCTGGATATTCGCCGCCCATTCCACCGGGCCGGCGTAGAGATGCGGCGCGACCTGGGCGCCGAAAGCCTCGGCGATGGCGGCGATCTTCTTGGTTTCCAGAATGCCGCCCGAGCGCCCCAGCGCCGGTTGCAGGATCGCCGCACCGCCGGTGCGCAGGAGGGTGGCAAATTCGGCCTTGGTGGTCAGCCGCTCGCCGGTGGCCAGCGGAATGCGCACCGCCTGCGCCACCTGCGCGAAATCGAGCAGATTGTCGGGCGGGATCGGCTCTTCGAACCAGAGTGGCAGATAGGGTTCGATCGCCTGCCCCAGCCGGATCGCGCCCGAGGGCGTGAACTGGCCATGCGTGCCAAACAGGATATCGGCGCGGTTGCCCACCGCCTCGCGGATGGCGCGGCACATGCGCACCGACAGGTCGATATCCCACATCGCCGGCTGATGCCCGCCACGCAGTGTGTAGGGCCCCGCGGGATCGAGCTTGATGGCGGTGAAGCCCTGCTCCACCGCCGCCAGCGCCGATTCCGCGTTCATCTCGGGCGAGGTCCAGAACTCGGCCTTCACGTGATGCGGCAACGGGTAAAGATAGGTATAGGCGCGGATGCGCTGGTTCATGCAGCCGCCCAGCAGCGCATGAACCGGCCGCCCATGCGCCTTGCCCAGAATGTCCCAACAGGCGCATTCCAGCCCCGAAAAAGCGCCCATCACCGTCAGATCCGGGCGCTGCGTGAAGCCCGAGGAATAGGCGCGGCGGAACATCAGCTCGATGTTCTCCGGGTTCTCGCCCTGCATGTGGCGCTCGAACACATCCTCGATCACCGCGCGCATCGCCTTCGGGCCGACCGAGGCCGCATAGACCTCGCCATAGCCCGAGATTCCGTTGTCGGTGGTCAGCTTGACGAAGATCCAGTAGCGCCCGCCCCAGCCCGGCGGCGGGGTGCCCACCACGAAGATCTCCAGATCCTTCAGCTTCATGCGCAATCCTTCCTGGCTGTCGTTGCGGCCGGTACCGCCGCCCGCCCGCTCAGCATGCCCAAAATACGTCCGGGGGTGAATGGCGATCGCTCACCCGCGCATCCGCTCTCCCGAAGGGTCAAACGGCGGCTCCAGCGCGATACGCGCCGCGCGCCGCTCGCCCATGATCTCGATCTGAAAGAACCCCTCCTCGCCGCGCTCGGCCAGCGCCGCCGGCAGATAGCCCTGCGCCATCGACAGCCGTACATGATGCGCGTAACCACCCGATGTTACCCAGCCCACCACCCGCCATTCGCCGTCGCGCGCGGGTTCGGGGCGCGGCAGCGGCTGGCCCGCGGTATCGAAACGCGGCGCGCCATGGCCATGCGGTGGCTCGATGGTGCCGAAATTGGCGTCACCCACCCGCGCCCAGATCGGCTCGTCGCCCAGCACATCGGCGTCGCCGGCATCAATGATCATCGACACCCGCCGCAGCCGTGGCCCGGCGTCACGCTCGGCCACCGCCGCCGCGCGGCCAATGAAATCGGGCTTTTGCAGCTTGATGAAACGATCCATCGCCCCTTCGAACGGCCCGTAGATCGGGCGCAGTTCGGCAAACCAGGTGGGGAAGTTCTTTTCCAGCCGCATCGACAAGAGCGCGCGCATGCCGAAATCGACGATCCCATGCGGCGCGCCCGCCTGCTTGATCGCCAGATAGACGCGGCGCAACTGCGCGGGCTTCATCCAGATCTCATAGCCCAGATCGCCCGAATAGGTGATGCGGTTGATCATGCAGGGCACGCCCGCCACATCCATCTCGCGGAAATCCATGAAGCGGAAAGCGGCGTTGGAGACATCCTCATCGACCAGCGCCGCCAGCACGTCGCGCGATCTTGGCCCGGCCAGCGACAGGCCCATCAGGTTGTGGTGGAAGCGGTGCAACCGCACCGAGCCATCGGCGGGCAGATGGCGCTCGAACCAGCGCATGTGATATTTCGATGCCGCCAGCGACCCCCAGATCAGGAACCGCCCCTCGGCGGCCTTGGCGATGGTGAAATCACCGATCAGCTTGCCGTTCTCGTTCAGCATCGGGGTCAACACCAGCCGGCCGGTGCGCGGCATGGTGTTGGTCATCAGCCGGTCCAGCCAGGCCTCGGCGCCGGAGCCGGTAATTTCATATTTCGCGAAATTCGAAACTTCAGTGACACCGACCCGCTCGCGCGTGGCCCGGACTTCGGCGCCAATATGGTCGAAATCATTGGAACGATGGAAGGAAAGCACGTCATGCGCTTCTTCGGCCGAGGGCGCGAACCACAGCGGCGTCTCCAGCCCCCAGCTATCACCCATCACCGCATGATTGTCGCGCTGCATGATGTCATAGAGCGGCGTTGTTTCGGCGGGGCGGGCGGCGGGCAGTTCCTCGTTGGGGAAACGGATCGAGAAGCGGCGCGAGTAATTCTCGCGCACCTTGGCATTGGTATAGCGCAGGCTCGCCCATTCGCCGTAGCGCGCCACATCCATGGCGAAGATGTCATGGCCCGGGTCGCCATCGACCATCCAGTTGGCCAGCGCCAGCCCGACGCCGCCGCCCTGTGAAAAGCCCGCCATCACCGCGCAGGCCGACCAGAAGTTGGTCAGCCCCTGCACCGGCCCGACCAGCGGGTTGCCATCCGGCGCGAAGGTGAACGGGCCGTTGATGACCTTCTTGATACCGGCGCGCTCATAGGGCGGGAAATGCCGGAAGCCGATCTCCAGCGAGGGGGCGATACGGTCCAGATCCGGGGCCAGAAGCTCATGGCCGAAATCCCAGGGCGTGGTGAGCGGCGACCAGGGCTTGGCGGCTTTCTCGTAGGTGCCGAGCAGAATGCCGCGCCCCTCCTGCCGGGTATAGATCTCGCCCTTGAAATCGATGACATGGATCAGCTCGCGCCCGGTGCGCTCGTTGAATTCGATGACCTCGGGCATGTCCTCGGTGAGCAGATACATATGCTCCATGGCCAGCACCGGCAGCTCCACGCCCACCATGCGCCCCACCTCGCGCGCCCAGAGCCCGCCGGCATTCACCACATGCTCGCACTGGATCGGGCAATTTTGCGTATGCAGCGTCCAGGTGCCGTCGGGGGCCTGGGTAATGTCCTGCACCGGGTTGCGCAGTTCGATCTCGGCGCCCAGCATGCGCGCGGCTTTCGCATAGGCATGGGTGGTGCCCGACGGGTCCAGATGCCCCTCCACCGGGTCCCAGAGCGCGCCGACGAAATGGCGCTCGTCCATCAGCGGGAACATCGCCTTGGCCTCGGACGGGGTGATCAGCTCGGTCTCCATGCCCAGCACGCGGCCGCGCGCATGGGCCATGCGCAGGAAATCCAGCCGCTCGGGGCTGTCGGCCATCATCACCCCACCGACCAGATGTAGCCCGCAGGACATGCCCGTGAGCTCCTCCAGCTCCTTGTAGAGCGAGATCGTATAGGCCTGCAGCTTGGCGACATTGGGATCGCCGTTGAGCGTATGGAACCCCCCGGCCGCGTGCCAGGTGGACCCCGAGGTCAGTTCCGAACGCTCGATCAGCAGCACGTCCTTCCAGCCGGCGCGCGCCAGATGATAGAGCACCGAACAGCCGACAACGCCGCCGCCGATGACCACCGCGCGATAGGTTCTGCTCATGTATTCCTCCTTGGGGCGCGCGGCCCGGTCATGCTGCGTCAGTCTGGCGGCCCGCCTCTGGCGGATGGCACCCCAGCGCGATCAATCGTTGCTGCAACTCATGCGTCAGCCCGGCATCGGTGCCGCGCGCGGTGACATAGGGCAGGCCGGGGCGCGCCGCCGTCCAGCCGATCACCAGCAGATCCGCCGCGCCCGGCTCATGGGCCCGCGCAAGCGCCCAGCTGCGGCAATCAATGGCAGCCAGATCGGCGCGGCCTTCGACCACCGCGCGCACCGAGGCCCGGTGCCCGCCGGTTTCCACCGCCCCGGCGGCCTGCCCCGCCGGATCGGCGCCCAGATCCGCCATCAGTGCCAGCCAGCCCGACATCGAATCGCGCCCGTTCACCGCCAGCCGGCGCCCCTCCAGCAACCCCTCGGGCAGATGCGCACCAGGCGTGGCGGGTGCCTCCACGGGCTTGCCGCAGCGGGCAATCACCGCCGAGCGATAGAGGCTGCCCTGCCCGCCCGCGACATCGGAATAATCCGGCTGCGCCAACACGCGCAGATGCCGCGAAAGCCCCAGCGACAACGGCCCCCAGCAGCATTGCGACAGCACCAGCCCCGGATCGCACCAATGCGCCCAGAGCGCCTGCGCCGTGGCCGGGCGGGAAAGCTCGGCCGGCAGTGCTGTCTCGAAGCCCTGGCGCAGGCGGGCGTAAAGCGCCAGCGTGTCGCCCCGGGTCTCGGGCCAGTCATACATCGGAAGGCTTGCCAGCATGAGCCCTCTCCTTCAGGCGGCGCGGCGTGGGCCGGAACCGCGCCCACCATGGCGCGGCGTGACCAGCCGGTTGGCGCGGGGCCTTGGCTTGCCGGGGGGCGGCGTATCGAGCGGCAGATCCGGGCTCAGGCGCAGCGCCGGATGCACCACCGGCTCCTTGGCGCGCAGGGCATGGGCGCGAAACAGCTGCCAGTAATTGTCATAGACATAGCCGCCATTGAGCGCCTGCCAGTGATCGCGCCGCTCGCGGTAGAGCCTTGGCAACGCATACCAGGGCGCCTGCGGCAGCTGGTGATGCACGATATGCAGATTGTTGTTCAGAAACAACCAGCTGAGCGGCGAGCCTTCGACAATGATGGTGCGACCCTCAGGCGTTTCGTGCCAGCGATGTTCGGCATAGGTGCGGATGGAGATCAGCGACAGGCCGGGCCAGACCACCGCCAGCACATAGAGCCAGAACGGAATGCCCATGGTCCAGATCGCCGCCAGCACCGGCACCAGCGCCAGCGCATGCAGCGCCCAGGCCAGCCGCACACCGCGCGCCCCGGCCAGGAGCAGCCGCGCCTCGCCGGCCAGAAAGCCCGCGGCCCCCAGCACCGGCCCCAGAACGATGCGCCCCAGCATGGTATTGTTGAGCGCCAGCACGGCGCGCAGCCATCCGGGCATCTGTGCATGACGCCAGCGCGCCTTGTAATAGCTTTCGGGATCGTCGAACGGATCGGTCAGCCGCTCATCGTGGTGATGGGCCAGATGCGTCGCCCGGTAACGCCGGTAGGGATAGATCAGCGACAGCGGCATCGCCACCAGCGCCTCGTTGAGCGCGCGGCGGCGGGTCGGATGGCCATGCAGACACTCATGCACCAGCGAGGAATGAAATGCCGCCATCAGCGCCATGATCGCCAGCGCCACGGCCGGCGCCAGCGGCCAGAGAAGCCAGCCGGCCAGCCCCCAGACCCAATAGCAACCGATGATCAAAGCCAGGGTGGGCCATTCGATACGCATGAGGAACCGCTGGGAAACGCTGTGCATGGCGCAATCTCAACCCAAATGTCGTCACAGGACAATGTGCGAATGGAACGCATATTTGTGATGCATTGAAGGCTTTGATAAATTATCGTTACAAAACTCAACATATCCGGCCGGGAATCGCATGAGCAAACGCCACGCCGCCGCCCTGTTTCGTGACCGCATGGCGCAGTTGCAGGCGCAATCGGGGATGACGCAATCGGCCTTCGCCGAGGCCATCGGCATCGACCGCTCGGCGCTGTCGCAGCTGATGAGCGGCACCGCCCCGCGCCTGCCCCGCGCCGAGACCCTGCTGGCGTTGGCGCAGCGGTTTCAGGTCTCGGTCGATTGGTGCCTGGGCCTGACCGAGGATCGCGGTGTCATCACCCAGTCGCTCAATGCGGTGGAAACCGAACAGGCGCTCGATTCCGAGAGCCGCACCGCCATGGAGCGCTGGCACCACGAGGCCGCCGGCCAGAAGGTGCGCTATGTGCCCGCGCAATTGCCCGATCTGATGCGCACCCCGGCGGTGATCGCCTTTCAGGCGGCCAGTTCCGAGCAGGAGCGCCGGCGGCTGCTGGCCCAGACCTCGCGCCGGCTGAAACTCTCGCGCCAGCCGGAATCGGATATCGAGATGTGCATGCCCTTCCAGACGCTCGATGTCTTTGCCGCGGGCATGGGGGTCTGGCGGGGCCTGCCGGCACGCGACCGGCAGGTGCAGCTCGATCATATCGCCGCCACGGTTGATGAACTTTACCCCGCCTTTCGCATGTATCTCTTCGATGGCCGCAAGCGCTTCGCGCCGCCAATGACCATGTTCGGCTATTCGCGCGCCGCGGTCTATGCCGGCGAGGTCTATCTGCTGATCCGCTCGAAACAGCTGATCCGCGATCTGGCGCAGGCTTTCGACGATCACATCCGCCATGCCGAATATCATGCCCATGAAGCGGCGGCCTTTGTGCGCGGCCTCGGCGTGCGCCCGGACTGACCGCCTGTTGCCTGCTGTGCGCAAGCACCGCAGCGCGTTGCCCAATGTGCGCTTGCCTGATGTGGCGAAAGCTTCCTAGCCTTGGGCGAGCATCGCCAAGGCCCATCGGGGAGGCCCAAGAAGGAGGCATGTCGCCATGACCGAAACCGCACCGCAGAAGCGCGCCGGAGGGCGTTCAGGCGGACGGGCCGGCAACCAGCGCCGTCCGGCCGGCCTGGTGCTGGAGCAGATGCCCTGGCGCATTCCCCGCAACCCCGACCGTCCGACCGAGCCGGTCGATGCCGAGGGCGTGCAGGCGATCCATCTGGGCGCCATGCGCATCCTGTCCGAGATCGGGGTGGAATTCCTCAATGAAGAGGCGCTGGCGATCTTTCGCCAGGCCGGCTGCCGGGTGCATGAGCAGAATGTGCGCATGGATGCCGATTTCGTCATGGAGATGGTGCGCCGGGCGCCCGCGTCCTTCACCATCACGCCGCGCAACCCCGAGCGCCAGATCATCATCGGCGACGGGCACATGGTGTTCGTCAATGTCTCCAGCCCGCCCAATTCCTGGGATCTGGCGCGCGGCAAGCGGCCCGGCGATTTCGCCACGTTCCGCGAATTCATGATGCTGACGCAGGCCTTCAACTGCATCCATATCGCCGGCGGCTATCCGGTGGAGCCGGTGGATATCCACCCCGGGGTGCGGCACCTGGATTGCCTCTATGAAAAGCTCACCCTGACCGACAAGGTCTGCCATGCCTATAGCCTGGGGCGCGAGCGCGTCGAGGATGTGATGGAGATGGTGCGCATCGCCGGCGGGCTGAGCCACGGCGAGTTCGATGCCAGCCCGCGCATGTATACCAATATCAACTCGGTCTCGCCGCTCAAGCATGACTTCCCGATGATCGACGGCGCGCTGCGGCTGGCACGGCGCGGCCAGCCGGTGGTGGTGACCCCCTTCACCCTGGCCGGCGCCATGGCCCCGGTGACTATGGCCGGCGCGGTGACGCTTTCCATCGCCGAGGCATTGGCCGCCATCGCGCTCTTGCAATATGTGGCGCCGGGCTGCCCGGTGGCGATCGGCACCTTCACCTCGAACGTGGACATGCGCTCGGGCGCACCGGCCTTCGGCACGCCGGAATACATGCGCGCGACGCAGATCACCGGACAGCTGGCGCGGCTCTATGGGCTGCCGCTGCGCTCCTCGGGCGTGTGCACGGCGAATATCCCCGACGGGCAGGCGATGTGGGAGACCTCGAACAGCCTCTGGGCGGCGGTGCAATCGGGTTCGAACATCGTCTATCACGCCGCCGGATGGCTGGAGGGCGGGCTGATCGCCTCGCCCGAGAAGTTCATCATGGATTGCGAAGTGCTGCAGATGATCCAGCGCTATTTTGAACCGGCGACCTTCGGCACCACGCCCGATGACATCGCCCTTGAGGCGGTGGCAGAGGTGGGGCCGGGCGGGCATTATTTCGGCTGCGCCCATACGCGCGAGCGCTATGCCGGCGCGTTCTATGCGCCGATGGTGTCGGACTGGCGCAACTTCGAGGCCTGGGAAGCCGATGGCGCCGAAGCCACGCCGGAACGCGCGCACCGGCTTTATCGGCGCATCGTCGATGCGTTCGAACCGCCGGCCATGGATGAGGCGCGGCGCGAGGAACTGGCGGATTTCGTGGCCCGACGCAAACGCGAGGGCGGCGCACCGACCGATTTCTGACGCCAAGGCGGGGGCGCTGCCCCTTCTGGCCGTGCCGGCCATTCACCCCCGGGATATTTTCGGCACAAAGACCGCGTGCGCGGGCTCTTCACCTGCGCGCGCCGGGGCGCTAGTCTGGCGGCGCTTAACAGGAGAAATACCATGCGCGACTTCCAGAAGCCGGGCCGCTCGGCGGTCTATGCCAGCAACGGGCTGTGCGCCACATCGCATCCGCTGGCGGCGCAGGTGGCGGTTTCCATTCTGCAAGAGGGTGGCAATGCGGTTGATGCGGCCATCGGCGCCGGGGTTCTGCTGGGGTTCTGCGAGCCGCAGATGACCGGGCTTGCGGGCGATTGTTTCGTGCTGATCAAGCCCGCCGGCGAGGAGCGGATCGTGGCGCTCAACGGATCGGGCCGCGCGCCGGCCGGGCTGAGCGCCGCCGAGATGCGCGCACGCGGGCTGAGCAACGTGCCGACCTACGGGATCGAGGCGGTGACGCTGCCCGGCGCGGTCGATGCCTTCTGCCGGCTCTCGGACGACTGGGGCAAGTTGGGGCTGGACCGGGTGCTGGCACCGGCAATCCATTATGCCGACGAAGGCGTGCCGGTGGGACCACGCACCGCGCGCGACTGGGCCGAGGTAGCGCATCTGCAAGGCGAAGCACGGCGGCATTTCCTGCTGGAGGGGCGCGCGCCGGGCGTGGGCGAGATTTTCCGCGCTCCCGGTCAGGCGGAAGTGCTGCGCCGTATCGCCCGTGAAGGCCGCGCCGGCTTCTACGAGGGCGAGGTAGCCGAGGATATCATCGACAGCCTGCGCGCGCTGGGCGGCTGCCATACGCTCGATGATCTGGCCGCCACCGCCTGCGACTATACCGAGCCGGTCAGCGGCCAGTATCGCGGCGTGGAACTGCTGGAGCATGCGCCCAACGGCCAGGGGGCAACGGCGATCCTGCTTCTGAACATCCTGCGGCATTTCGATCTGGCGTCGCTTGACCCCCTGGGCGCCGCGCGCGCCCATCTGGAGGCCGAGGCCACGCGGCTGGCCTATGACGCCCGCGACCGGTTCATCGCCGATCCGGACCATACCAGCCGCCTTGCGCATATGCTGGCACCCGAGACCGCCGAGCGACTGGCCGCCCTCATCGACCCCGAGCGCGCCATGGCCGAGGTGAAACCCCTGAGCGAGGCGGTGCATCGCGACACGGTCTATATCACCGTGGTTGACCGCGACCGCATGGCGGTTTCGCTGATCTATTCGATCTATCACAGCTTCGGCTCGGGGCTGGCCTCGAGCAAGTTTGGCCTCGCCTTCCAGAACCGCGGCGCCGGTTTCACCCTTCAGGCCGGCCATCCCAACGAGGCTGCTGGCGGCAAACGCCCGATGCATACGATCATCCCCGCCATGCTGCGCCAGTCCGGCCGGCTGATCATGCCGTTCGGTGTGATGGGCGGCGCCTATCAGCCGACCGGCCATGCGCGGGTGGTGTCGAACCTAGTCGATTACGGCATGGAGCTGCAAACCGCGCTTGATGCGCCGCGCGCCTTCGCCGGGGATTTCTCAGGTCAGCAGGGGCTGGCGCTGGAAACCGGCTACGATCGGAAAACCTTTGATACCCTAGGCGCGCGTGGCCATCGGATGCGCTGGAGCGAGGAGCCGCTGGGCGGGGCGCAGGCCATCCGCATCGAAGACTCGGGGCTCCTGATCGGCGCCTCCGACCCGCGCAAGGACGGCTGCGCGCTGGGCTACTGACCCGGCTTTGCGGTCTTTGTGCCCAAATATCCTGGGGGTGAATGGCCGGTACGGCCAGAGGGGGCAAAGCCCCCTCAACCACTGCCGGACCGGGGGCAAAGCCCCCTCAACCACTGCCGGACCGGGGGCAAAGCCC
>ERZ869909.964-NODE-964-length-26621-cov-5.197747_pt1 | contig 26621 bp, 24 predicted proteins | sample MGYA00520892_ERZ869909 | MGnify/ENA primary metagenome ERZ869909 (study PRJEB32215, sample SAMEA104723947) | bioreactor metagenome | biome: bioreactor; feature: anaerobic bioreactor; material: water | place: China | collected 2015-03-12 ... | reverse complement strand
ATGGCCCCGCCGGGCCGGGCTTGGGGAGGGTGTCGGGGGCGCAGCGCGCATAGGGCAGGGCGCAGGCGCGGGCGAAGCCTTCCATATCGGGCGGGGTGGGCGTGCATCCCAGCACCTCGGCGCCGGCCTCGCGCATGGCGCTGGCGATCTCGCCGAAGCCGTGGTTGTTGAAGACGATGAAGGTGATATCGAGGCGCTCCTGCACCGCCGTCAGCAATTCACCGGGGCTGAACATCAGCCCGCCATCGCCGATCAGGCAGAGCACGCGGGCTTCGGGCGCAGCCAACGCCGCGCCGACCGCCGCGCCGGTGGCATAGCCCAGCGCGCCATAGCCGGTGGCGGCGTTGAACCAGCCGCCGGGGCGGTCGTGGTCATGGTAAAGATTGCCGGCATAGACGATCTGCGTGGAATCGCCGACCATCACCGCGCCGGGATAAAGCCTGCGCAGCCGCTCCAGCAGCGCGATTTCGGCCTGATAGGCGGCGGGCAGGGAGTTGCGTGCGGCGCGGCGTGTGGCCTCGGCGCGTGCGGCGCCGTCAGCGGCCGGGCGTTCGGCGAGCAATGCGGGCAAGAGCGTGGCGGCATCGCCTTGCAGGGTCAGCGCTGCCGGGTGGCGGGTCAGTTGCGCAGCGTCGATATCGAGCCGGATCATCGCCGAAGTGTCGGGGAAGCCGCCGGCGCCATACATGTCGCAATCGGTCGGCCCCAGTTCCGAACCCACCACCAGCAGCGCATCGCTGTCGCGGATCAGTGCGCGCACCGGCTCCAGGCTGGGGCTGGCGGGCACGGCGAGCGGGTGGCCATGCAGCAGGCCGCGGGCGTTGGTAGTCAGGATCACCGGCGCATCCAGCGCCTCGGCCAGCGATTGCAGCGCCGCACCGGCATGGCGGCAGCCGCCGCCGGCCAGGATCACCGGTGCTTTCGCAGCGCCAAGCCGGGCGCGGGCTTCGGTCAGGTTGGCGATCTCAGCGGCTGAATGGGGCGTTGCGGTCGCGGGCGCGGCGGGGCAGGGCGCAGCCATCAGATCGAGCGGGATCTCGATATGCACCGGCCCGCCACGCCCGCCGGTCAGCGCCGCACCGGCACGTTCCAGAATGTCAGGCAATTGCGCGGGGTCGCCCAGTTGAAAGGCCGGCCCCAGCGTGGCGCTGAGCGCCAACTGGTCAGGCAATTCATGCAGATAGCCCAGACCCTTGCCCAGCGTTTCGCGCGCATTGACGCCCGAGATCACCAGCATCGGCACGCTGTCGGCCCGCGCCTGCGCCATCGGTGTCAGCATATTGGTCAGCCCCGGCCCGGTGATCACCAGCGCCACGCCGAAGCGGCCCGAGACCCGCGCATAACCATCGGCCATGAAGCCCGCACCCTGTTCGTGCCGCGGCGTGACATGGCGGATGCCCGAGCCGGGCAAGGCGCGGTAAAGTTCGATCGTATGCACGCCGGGAATGCCGAAAACGACCTCGGTTCCCATGGATTTCAGCCATTCGACAAGGGTTTGCGCGACGCTTTTCATGCTGTCCATCCTTCCGCGAAAGCCTGGATCCGGGCGCAGGCCAGTTCGGTTGTGTCATCCGTGGCGTTGAGTGCCACGCGCAACCAGCCCTCCAGCCCCGCGCCGAAGGAAGCGCCGGGCATGACCGCGACGCCGGTGGCCTCCAGCAGCGCCAGCGCAAAAGCCTGCGAATCGTCGCTCAGCGCGCGAATGTCGATCAGCGCGAACATGCCCGCCTGCGGCCGATGCACCCGCAACCCGGCCTTGCCATCGAGCGCGGCGTGGATCAGTGCCGCGCGCCGGGCCATGCGCGCGGCCATGCCCTGCGCCAGATCGAAGGGCGCGCGCAGGGCGGCGGCGGTCATGTCGGCGATGAAGGGCTGCGAGCCGAAGAGCATGGTTTCCGACAGCGGCAGGGCACGGGTGCAGAACTCCGCCGGGCCGCAGAGCCAGCCCGAGCGAAACCCCGGCGCGGCATGGCTTTTCGAGATCGAGGCGGCGACGATCACCCGCTCCTCCAGCGCCGGATCGGCCAGCGCCGAGGTGAAGCGCGCACCGCCATGGGTCAGATCGCCGTAAACCTCGTCCGAGAGCAGCCACAGGTCATGCTGGCGCGCCAGTGCGCCGATGCTTGCCAGATCCGCGGGCTCAAGGATCGCCCCGGTCGGATTATGCGGCGTGTTGAGAAAGATCGCGCGGGTACGCTTGGTGATCTTTGTGGCAATATCAGCGGCTTGCATGCGGAAGCCGGCTTCCGGGCGCAGCGTCACGGCGACCATATCGGCGCCCGAGGCGCGGATCAGCCCCTCATAAGTGGCATACATCGGATCGCCGATGATGACCTCGGTGCCGGGTTCGCAGATCGCCATGAGCGCCAGATAGAGCGCGGTCTGGGTGCCGGGCAGGCACAGAAAGCGGTCGGTGCCGATGTCACGGCCGGTTTGGGCGCTGTAGCGCTCTGACAGGGCTTGCAAAAGTTCCGGTTCGCCACGGCCGTTGGAATAGCCGGTGCGCCCGGCGCGCATCGCCTCGCAGGCGGTTTCCATCAGCATCGGCGCGGGCGGCACATCGGGTTCGCCGATGGTCAGGTTGATCACCTCCAGCCCGGTGGCGCGGCGGGCATGGGCGGCGCTGTTGAGCAGCCATTTGGCCGAACCCAACCCGGCCAGACGCTCGGTGACGGGGGCGTAATGCATGTCAGATCTCCGGCAGGTCCAGATCAAGAAGCCGCTCGAAAGCGTTGATCGCAATGGTTTTCATTTCTCCGGTGGCGAAGCTGTCGGGCAGGGCCGAGGCTTCGATCCAGAGCCCGTCAAGCAATGCGTTTCCGGCGATGGCCAGCGCCCTCGTGCGCGCGGGCGGGGCGGGTTTGCCGGCGGCGCGCAGGGCTTCGACGATCAGCGTCTCCAGCCGGTCGCGGAAGGCCAGATAGGTGGTCTCATGCACTGCGCGCATGGCCGCATCACGCGGCACCAGCTGCATCGAGGCTGCCCAGAGCGCCATGGCGCGCGGATCGGTGACCGGCGGCGAGACGGCATTGGCGATCAGCCCCGCCAGCCGCAGCAGCGGATCGCCGGGCAGTTCATCGAGCCGCGCGGCGCTGGCCTCGGTCAGCCCGCTCATCAGCGTCTCATGGGCGGCGGCGATCAGCTCTTCCTTAGTGGCGAAATAATGCCGGATCAGCCCCTGGGTGACGCCGGCGCGCAGGGCGATGGCGCGCACCGTCGCGGCCTGCGGTCCGCCCTCGGCGATGCAGTCCAGCGTCGCCTGGATCAGCGCGGTGCGGCGCGCCTCTTCGCTTTCGCGGCGGAAGGGGCGGCGGGCGTTCATGCCCGCAGCACGGGGCGGGTGAGGCAGGTGGGGCCGCCCTCGCAGGCGATGCAGAGCGCATCGCCCTCGAAAACCTGCACGCGGCAGCCGGCGGCTTCCATCAGCGCACGGGTGCGGGGGAAGCCGTCGATCATCACCAGATCGCGCGGCTTGAGCATCAGCACATTCAGGCTCAGCCCGTTCGAGGCGGTGAATTCCTCTACGGGGGCATGCAGCAGCTCCCAGCCGCGCGCCTTCAGCGCGGCCCAGAGCGCATAGGGCAGGAGCGGCGCATGGATCAGCGCCAGTTTCTCGGCCAGCGGCGAGATCAGCGACATCAGATGCAGGCAGGCGGCCGGGCCGGTCCAATAGGGCAGGTCATAGGCCAGCACCCTGATGCCATGCGGCGCCAGAATTGCGGCCACGGCGTCGATCCCGGCCTGGTTGGAGCGCGCGCCGCGCCCGATGGCCAGCGTCTGCGGATCGATCCACAGGCAATCGCCCGATTCGACCGTGGCCTCGCCCGCAAGCTGGCCCAGCACCGGCACACCCAGCGCCTCATAGGCGCGGATATGCAGCGCGGCTTCGGCGCGGCGCAGCGGCTTGCCCATGTTCAGCACCACCGCCCCGTGGCGCGTCACGAAGGAAGGGTCCTGCACAAACATCGCATCCGAGAGCCCATCATCGGCAGACTCGATCCACTGCACATCGGCGCCTGATTCGGCGACGATACGCGCCAGTTCGGCATGTTGCGCGGCGGCGCGAACCGGGTCGAAGCCCGGCCCGTAATGCCATTGGGCCGGGTCGGCGCCGGCCATGGCCGGGCCGGGCGCGCGCATCAGCACGCGGGCCAGCGGTTTCGAACGGTCTTCGGCGCCATGGGTCGCAGGGGTCATGGGAGGTCTCGCGGCAGGATGCTGAAATTATACGCTTGCATAATTGCCAATTCTGGGGCCAGATACAATGGCAAAACGCAAGGACGATCCGGTGCCGCGTTTCGCCCCTGCCTGCGGGCCGGGGTGTGTCGCGGCCTTCGGGGCGTTCGACAAGCAGCGCACAGCGCATCCAGCAGAGGAGAAGACCATGAAGAAACTTGCTTTGATGGCAACGGCGGCGTTTCTCGCCGCATCCGGCATGGCCGCGGCCGATCAGGTGCGCGTGGGCATCGCCGCCGAACCCTATCCGCCCTTCGCTTCGCCCGATGCCGCCGGCAACTGGGTCGGCTGGGAGATCGAAATCATCGACGCCATCTGCGAGGCCGCCGGGCTGGATTGCGTGCTGACGCCCACCGCCTGGGACGGCATCATTCCGGCGCTGATCTCGGGGCGGATCGACACCATCATGGCCTCGATGTCGATCACCGAGGACCGGCTGCAGACCATCGATTTCTCGGAGCCCTATTACAACACCCCCACCGCCATCGTTGGCCGGCGCGACATGGATATCGAACCCACGCCCGAAGGGCTGGCCGGGCTGGTGCTGGGCGTGCAGGTTGCGACCATCCACCAGACCTATGCCCAGACCTATTTCGAGGGCGCGACCGAACTGCGCCCCTATCAGACCCAGGACGAGGCCAATCAGGATCTCGCCGCCGGGCGCATCGATGCCACCCAGGCCGACAGTCTGGCGATGGAGGATTTCCTGGAAACCCCCGAGGGCCAGTGCTGCGAGATCAAGGGTTTCGTCGCCAATGACCCGGCGATCCTGGGCCGTGGCGCCGGGGCCGGCGTGCGCAAGGGCGATGACGAGCTGCGCGAGGCGATCAATGCCGGCATCGCCGCCATCCTTGAAAACGGTGTCTATGACGAGATCACCGCGCGCTATTTCGCCACCTCGATCTACGGCAACTGAGCGCCTTGCTGGACTGGCTCTATTCGGTCTGGCCGGCGCTTGAAGTGTCGGTCAACCATCTGTCCCTCCAGCCGCCGGGCTGGGGGGGCAATCTGTTGCGCGGGGCGTGGGCCTCGTTGCAGATCGCGGTCGGCGCCTTTCTGCTGGGGCTGGTGATCGGCACTTTCGGGGCGCTGGGCAAGCTCAATGGCGGGCCGGTCGCGCGCGATCTGCTGGCGGTCTATACGACCGTGGTGCGCGCGGTGCCCGAGCTCATCCTGATCCTCATTCTCTATTATGCCGGCACCGATCTGCTCAATCAGGCGCTGCGGGCCATGGGCTATCGGCCGGTGGAGATTTCCGGCGTCGTGGCGGGTATCGCCGTACTGGGCGTGGTGCAGGGCGCCTATGCCACGGAAGTGCTGCGCGGCGCCATCCAGTCGGTGCCCCGCGGCCAGATCGAGGCGGCGCGGGCCTTCGGCATGGGGGCGGTGCTGACCTTCCGGCGTGTCACCTTCCCGGCCATGCTGCCGCTGGCGCTGCCCGGCCTTTCGAACCTGTGGCTGATCGCCACCAAGGATACCGCGCTTCTGGCCATCGTGGGCTTTTCCGAACTGACGCTGGAAACCCGGCAGGCCGCCGGGGCGACGCGGGCCTACTTCACCTTCTTCCTGGCCGCCGGGGCGCTCTATCTGCTGATGACGCTGGTTTCGGGGCGGGTGTTCGGCTGGATCGAGGCGCGCTACCGGCGCGGGCAGGTGGCGCCATGAGTTCCACCATGAACCCCGCCCTTCGGCGTATCGCCGATGAGGTTCTGGTGCCGCATCGGCTGGTGATGGTTGCCGTTGCCATCGGTGTTGTCATCTGGGCGGCGATGTCGATGCGCTGGCACTGGATTCCGCGCTATAGCGATCTGGCGATCCAGGGCATCTGGCGCACGCTCTGGTTGTTGGGGCTGAGCGTGCTGATCGGTTTCACGCTGGCGGTGCCGCTGGGTCTGGCGCAGGCCGCCGGGCCGCGCTTTTTGGCCGCCCCGGCGCGGGCCTTCTGCACGGTGATCCGCGGCACGCCGCTCTTGTTGCAGCTCTGGCTGATCTATTTCGGGCTGGGCAGCCTGTTTCCGCAATTCCCCTGGATACGCGAGAGCGAGCTCTGGCCCTATCTGCGTCAGGCCTGGCCCTATGCGTTGCTGGCGCTGAGCCTCAGTTTCGCCGGCTATGAGGGCGAGGTGATGCGCGGCGCGTTCAAATCGGTGCCGCATGGGCAGCTGGAAGCTGCGCGTTCGATGGGCATGTCGCGCTTTGCCATCCTGCGCCGCATCTGGCTGCCGCAGGCGCTGCAACGCGCCCTGCCAACGCTGGGCGGCGAGACGGTGTTGCAGATGAAGGCCACGCCGCTGGTGGCCACGATCACCGTGATCGACATCTATGCCGTGGCCAGCAGGGTGCGGCAGGATACTTTCATCATCTACGAACCGCTATTGCTGCTGGCGCTGATCTACATGGTCATCGCCGGGATGATCGCGCTGGCCTTCAAGCTGCTGGAGCGGCATTTCAATCGCGGCATCGTGGTCTGACGGGGCAGGGGCGCAGCCCCTACCACAGGATCGAGGCCCCCGCCGAGGCCGGCCCGGCGCCGGCGCGCAGTTGCGCGAAAAGCTCGCGTCCGCAGCCCTCGGCATTGGCGCTCAGATCGGGTGTCACCGGCTCGCGCGCGGCAAGATCTACGCCTGGCGCCTCAAGCCGGCCGCTGGTGGCATCCAGCCGCAGCAGATCGCCGTCGCGCAGCCGCGCCAGCGGCCCGCCGGCAGCGGCCTCGGGGGTGACATGGATCGCCGCCGGCACCTTGCCCGATGCCCCCGACATCCGCCCGTCGGTGACCAGCGCCACCTTCAGCCCGCGATCCTGCAGCACCGCCAGAATCGGCGTCAGGCTGTGCAGTTCGGGCATGCCATTGGCGCGTGGCCCCTGAAAGCGCACCACCACCACCACATCCTGCGTGAACTCGCCGGCCTGGAAGGCCGCCTTGACCGCCTCCTGGCTCTGAAATACCCGCGCCGGCGCCTCGATGACATGGCGCGCCGGATCGACGGCCGAAACCTTGATCACCCCCTCGCCGAGATTGCCGCGCAGCGCTTTCAATCCGCCCGAGGGCTGGAATGGGTCGCTGGCCGGGCGCAGGATGCGGCTGTTGAGGCTTTCGCCCGCGCCATCCTCCCAGCGCAGCGTGCCGTCGATCATGCGCGGCTCCTGCCGGTAACGCTGCAGGCCGCTGCCGGCCACGGTTTCGACATCCTCGTGCAAAAGCCCGGCATCGAGCAATTCACCGATCATGTAGCCCAGACCCCCGGCGGCGTGGAAATGGTTCACATCGGCCAGCCCGTTGGGATAGACCTTGGCCATCAGCGGCACCACCGCCGAGACGGCATCGAAATCCTCCAGTTCCAGCAGCACGCCGGCGGCGCGGGCCATGGCCGGCAGATGCAGTACCAGATTGGTGGAGCCGCCGGTGGCCATCAGCCCGACCAGCCCGTTGACGAAGGCGCGCTCATCCAGCACCCGTCCGGCGGGGCGATAGTCATTGCCCAGCGCAGTGATGGCGGCGGCGCGCTCGACGGCGGCGCGGGTCAGCGCGGCGCGCAGATCGGTGCCGGGATTGATGAAACTGGTGCCCGGCAGATGCAGGCCCATGAATTCCATCAGCATCTGGTTGGTATTGGCGGTGCCGTAGAAGGTGCAGGTGCCCGGCCCGTGATAGCTGGCCATCTCGGCGGCCATGAGATCGGCGCGGCTGGCCTCGCCGGTGGCGAATTTCTGACGCACCTTGGCCTTTTCATCATTGGGCAGGCCCGAGACCATCGGCCCGGCCGGCACGAAGACCGCCGGCACATGGCCGAAGGTCGCCGCCGCGATCACCAGCCCGGGCACGATCTTGTCGCAGACCCCCAGATAGAGCGCCGCATCATAACAATTGTGCGACAGCCCCACCCCGGCGGCCAGCGCGATGACATCGCGCGAGAAAAGCGACAGCTCCATGCCGGCCCGCCCCTGGGTGACGCCATCGCACATCGCCGGCACGCCGCCGGCCACCTGCGCCGTGGCGCCGGCCTCGCGCGCGGCGGCGCGGATCAGTTCGGGGTAATGTTCGAACGGCTGATGCGCCGAGAGCATGTCGTTATAGGCGGTGATGATGCCCAGGTTGGGCGCACGATCCTGGGCCAGCGGATCCTTGTCGGCGCCCATCGCGGCATAGGCATGGGCCTGATTGGAGCAGGACAGATGCGCGCGCGCCGGGCCTTCCTCGGCGGCACGGGCGATGCGCTCCAGATAGGCGCGGCGGCTGGTGGCAGAGCGCGCGATGATGCGCTCGGTGACGGCCATGATACGGGGATCGGTGGGCATGGGTGGCCTTTCCGGGCTGGGCCTGACGGGCCGGGCGGCAGCGCAGGCCATGAGCGGCGTTGCGCCCTGTATAGTTTGCTAGCGCTAACGCTTCAAGCCCGCTTGGGCCTTGGTGCGAGCCTTGCGTTTTTTGCAAGGCTGGGATGCCAGAAATCAGACTACTCGATGCTGCGCTGCAGCGGTATCTTGGCTGCAAGAACAACAGACCGCCCTTGGATCACCCGCCCCGCCAGCCGATCCTGTGGCCATCGCCGCGCAGCGGCATAATGGAGATGAAGATGAACAGCTTTGACGCCAAGACCCAGGAATACCGTTTCGACCCCGCTCAGCTCGATGTGATCGCGCTGGAGCGTCAGGCCCGCACGCTTCAGGCTCAGGCAATGGCCGAACTGATCGGTGCCGCGCTGCGCTGGATCGCCGCCCGCCTGCGCCGCCAGCCGGCCGCTCAGGGCGCCGGTCAGGCCGTCTGAGCCGCAACCGGTTCTGCTCAAAGCATCCAGCGGCCCCTCGTCCGCATGATGCGATGAAACCGCGCCCCGCTCCGGTCCTCCGGGCGGGGCGTTGGCTTTGTGGCCGCCGCGCGGGCCTTTCCCCGCCGCGCGCCCCGCGCTAGAGAGGGGCAACGCCCTTTCAAGCCCCCTGTTGCCCTGGGATTCCCCTTGGCTTCCCCAGCAGATTGCGCCCCCATGTCGAACGCTTCCGAGACCCCCTCAATCTATCCCGTCGTGCGGCTGCGCCCCAAGGCCGAGGCCCGCGCCATTCGCCATGGTTTTCCCTGGGTCTATGCTGATGAACTGGTGCTGGACCGGCGCTCGCGCGCGCTGGCGCCCGGCGCGCTGGCGGTGCTGGAAGATGCCGAGCGCCGGCCGCTGGGGCTGGTGACGGTGAATGTGCAGTCAAAGATCGTCGCGCGCATGCTGTCGCGCGATCCGGCCACGCTGGTCGATGAGGCCTGGCTGCGCGAAAAGCTGGCCCGGGCGCTGGAACTGCGTGAGCGGCTGTTCGATGCGCCCTACTACCGGCTGGTCCATGCCGAGGCCGATGACCTGCCCGGCGTGGTGATCGACCGTTTCGGCGATGCGGCGGTGATCCAGCCCAATGCCGCCTGGGCCGAGGCGCATCTGGACGCGCTTTGCGCGGCGCTGGTGGCGGTGAGCGGGGTGTCGGTTGTGGTGAAGAACGCCACCAGCCGGGTGCGCGCGCTTGAAGGGCTGACCGAGGAAACCGCCATGCTGCGCGGCGCGCTCGACGGGCCGGTGCCGGTGGCGATGAACGGCGCCACCTATCTGGCCGATCTGACCGGCGGGCAGAAGACCGGCCTGTTCTATGACCAGCGCCCCAACCATGCTTTCGCCGCAAGGCTGGCGGGTGGTGGCTCGATGCTCGATGTCTTCAGCCATGTCGGCGGGTTCGCGCTGGCGGCGCTGGCCGGCGGAGCCGAAAGCGCGCTGGCGGTGGACAGTTCCGCCCCGGCGCTCGAACTGGCGCAGGCGGGCGCCGAGGCTTCGGGGGTGGCGGCGCGTTTCGCCACCCGCCGGGGTGATGCCTTCGCGACGCTGGAGGCGCTGGCAGCCGAGGGCGCGCGCTTCGATCTGGTGGTCTGCGATCCGCCGGCCTTCGCGCCCAACCGTCAGGCGCTCGATGCCGGGCTGCGCGCCTATGAGCGGGTGGCGCGGCTGGCGGCACCGTTGGTGGCGCCGGGGGGCTATCTGGCGCTGTGTTCGTGCTCGCATGCCGCCGATCTGGTGGCCTTTCGCGGCGCCAGCACACGGGGCATCGGGCGTGGCGGGCGGCGGGCGCAGCTTCTGCATACCGGCTATGCCGGGCCGGACCATCCACAACTGCCGCAACTGGCCGAAAGCGGCTATCTGAAGGCGCTGTTCTTCCGGCTCGACTGAGATGCGGGTGCTGATCGATACCTGCGTGCTCTATCCGCCGCTCCTGCGCAATCTGGTGCTGGGTCTGGCGGCGCGCGGGCTCTTCACCCCGCTTTGGTCTCAGGCCATTGCCGCCGAATGGCTGCATCTGGCCGGGCAGCGCGGCGAGACCGGGGTGGCGGATAGCCTGGCGCGGATGCGCGCCCGCTGGCCCGACGGTTGCACCGCACCCGGCGAGCCGGAACTGCTGGATCTGCCCGATCCGGGCGACCGCCATGTGCTGGCCGCCGCGATTGTCGGCGGGGCGGGGCAGATCCTGACCGCCAATCTGGCCGATTTCCCGCCCCGGATGCTGGCCCCGCATGGGCTGCGCGCGGTGGCACCGGATGATTTCATCATGGCGCTCTGGCTGGCCGGGCGTGGCCCCGTCGAGCAGGAGGTGGCCGCGCTCTGGCCCGGGCTTGCGGGGCGCGATCTGCGCCGCGCGCTGAAGAAGGCCGGCCTGCCAAGGCTGGGCAAGGCGCTGGAGCATTAATCGCGCCTTAGCCGCTTTTGCATTTTGCCACTGGTCCGGGCGCTGGTGCTGCGCTAGCCTTCCGGCAGGAGGCTTTACGGATGTTCGATGCCCAGCATCAAGCCTGGCTTGAAGAGATGCGCCGCAAGCTCTTTGGCTATGCCTGCGCGCTCTGCACCGATACCGCCAGCGCTGAAGACCTCTATCAGGATGCGATGCTGCGGGCGATGGCTGCCCCCAACCCGCCCGATGATCCGCGCCGCTATCGGCTGTGGATGTTCCGGCTGCTGCGCAACCTCTGGATCGACCGTCTGCGACGCGACAGGCGGCTGGATGAGTTGCTCAACGATCCCGCCCTCGCTGCGCCCGATGAGGCGCGCATCACTGGCGGCGAGCAGAGCGCTGTCAACCGGCTGGCGGTGCGGCAGGCTTTCATGCAGCTTTCCAAGGCGCATCGCGACGTTTTGGCGCTGGTGGATATCGGGGGTTTCAGCTACGACGAGGCCGCCGAATTGCTCGACCTGCCCCGGGGAACCGTCATGAGCCGCATCAGCCGCGCCCGCTCTGCCATGGCCAGCATTCTGGCCGATGTGCCGGTTGTCGCGCTGCCGCTGCGCCGGGAGCGTGGGCAATGAGACCGGAAATGGCCAGCGATGCGCGTCTGAGCGCCTATGTCGATGGCGAATTGTCGCCCGAGGATGCCGCCGATCTGGCGCGGCTGGCGGTTATCGACCCCGAGGTGGCGGCGCGCATCGCGGTGCTGCATCAGCTCAAGGCCGGGGTTGCCGATCTGGGTCATGGCGAGCCGCCTGACCTGCAAATGCCCGACCTGCCCATGCCCGCTCGCAGGGCCGCTGCCCGACCGGTGCCGCGCGCGAATGGTGGGCGCCGTGGCCTTGTCCTGCGGCTCGCGGTGGCGGTTCTGGCGCTGGCGGCGGTGCTGGGCTGGGTGAATCTGCAACCCGGTGACCCGGTGCAAACCGAACCTGGCCTTGCCGCCCAGATCGCCGGCCATGATGCCTGGGCGCGCGCGCTGGAGCGCGATGGCGCCTCGCCATTGGCGCCGGAATGGCTGGAGGGCATGATGCGCGCCACCGGGCTGCGGCTGGTGCATGCCGCACCGGTGCGCTGGGGCGAGCAGACCGAGGTCATGCATTATGCCTTCGTCGGTGCCAACAACTGCCGGCTGAGCCTGTTCGAACAACCCGGCGCCGGCGTGGGCGAACTCGCGCTGTCGGTGACCATTCAGGCCGAATTGCTCACCGCGCGCTGGCAGGTGCATGGCTTCGCCTATTCGCTGGTGGCCCGCAACATGGACCGCGAGCGCTTCGTGACCATCGCCGCCGCCGCGCATGACGTGACCCATGCCCGCGCCCCGGCCGGCGCCGCGCTGATCGCGAGCCTGCAAGCCGCTCGCCAGCGCTGCAGCGCCTGACCCCCAAGGCAAGAACCCGCCCCGGATCGGCGGCTCGGCTTCCGCGCCGGGGTAAATAATCCCGTGCTGCCGGGGAATAATCTGCATCTGCCGTTCGTCTTATTGGATAGGGCGGTGCTTTGCGCCACCCGCCAACACTGCAACGGGAGGATGCAGCTTATGCCGAAGATGGAAAAAGGGCTCATCGAGCTATACCATGAAGACCCCGAACGCGCCGATTATCTGGTTTTTGGCCGCCGCGCCGGCCCTGACCGGCGGGGTTTTCTGCGCGGCGCCGGGCTGGCCTCGATGGGCGCGCTTCTGGGCACGGCAATTCCGTTCAGCGCTAATATGCCGCTCGGCCTGATCCCCGCCGCGCTGGCCGATTCGGTCGATGAGTTCCGCTTCGAGGCCAAGCATGGCGATCTGATCATCCATAACGACCGCCCGGTGAACATGGAAACCCCGGCGCATCTGCTCGATGATGACATCACGCCGGCGGCCAATCACTTCATTCGCAACAACGGCACCATGCCGATGCCGATGAGCAAGGCCGATTGGCGGCTGAAGATCGACGGCGAGGTCGAGACCGAGCTGGAACTGAGCTACGACCAGTTGATGAACGAGTTCGAACTGGTCACGCTCCGGTTGCAGATCGAATGCGGCGGCAACGGGCGCGCCGGGTTCAACCCGCTGCCGCGCGGCAATCCCTGGACCATCGGCGCCATCGGCAATGCCGAATGGACCGGCGTGCGGCTGCGCGATATCCTGCGCCGCGCCGGGGTGAAGCAAAGCGCGGTCTATACCGGGCATTTCAGCTATGATGACCACCTTTCGGGCGATCCTGACCGGCAGGCCATCTCGCGCGGCGGGCCGATCGACAAGATGATGGACCCGCATACCATCGTCGCCTTGCAGATGAATGGCGGCGATATCCCCATCGAACATGGCTATCCGGCGCGGATCGTGGCGCCGGGCTGGGCGGGGTCGGTCAGCCAGAAATGGGTGACGCGGATCTGGGTGCGTGATCGCGAGCACGATGGCTCGGGCATGACCGGGCTGAGCTACCGCATGCCGCGCTACCCGGTCGAGCCGGGCGCGGAAGTGCCGCATGAGGACATGATGGTGATGGGTTCGATGATCGTGAAATCGGTGATCACCAACCCGGTGGCGGGCACTGATGTGCAGGCCGGGCGCCCCTTCGAGCTGCGCGGCCAGGCCTGGGCCGGCGATGACTGGGTGACGGCGATGGAGGTCTCCATCGATTTCGGCGCCACTTGGCAGGCCGCCAGCGTCGATCCGGCGCCCAACCGTTACTCCTGGCAGCGCTGGCGCGCGCAGGTAACGCCGCCGCAGGCCGGTTATTATGAGGTCTGGGCGCGGGCCACCGACAACCGTGGCCGCAGCCAGCCGATGGTGGTGCCAGGCTGGAACCCGCGCGGCTATCTCAACAATGCCTGCCATCGCATCCATGTGAACGCGGTCTGACGGGGGCATGATGAAGAAGAGCTTTCTGCCGGGGGCGGCGCGGGTCGCCCCCATCCTGGGTCTGGTGCTGGGTCTGGGGCTGGCAGCCCCGGCTTTGGCCGGCGACGACTATGAATTCGCCCCGCTGCCGCCGGGCGAGGGCGCCGAGGAGACCTATTTCGCCTGCATCGCCTGTCATTCGTTGCGCACCGTCACCAATGGCGGCTATTCGCGTGCCGTCTGGGACGAACTGCTGGACTGGATGGTCGAGGAACAGGGCATGATGGAACTCGACCCCGAGGAACGCGAGATCATCCTCGATTATCTGGCCACCCATCTGGGCGAGGACTGGAGCGGCTGAGACCGTCGCCAAGACCAAGCCGCTTAATACGTTTCCCTTACGGGCCCGGCCGCGCTGCCGGGCCCGATTTTCATGGCAGCGCCACCGGCCCCGGATTCCGGCACCATTGTCATGGTGCTGTTACAAATCCTTGGCAGGAGTGTCACATCCCGGCGCTAGGTCAGGGCCATCGCCAAGAGGCGAGGCACGCGACCCAACCAAGGAGTTGACATGAAACGCTCTGCTGCCCTGCTGTCCGTGGCTGCGATTGCACTGGCTTCTGCCGCCGGCGCGCAGTCCGTGGACCCGAACCTGCCCGAATATACCGCCGCTTCGGGCGTCTCGGGCAACCTGTCGTCGATCGGTTCGGACACGCTGAACAACCTGATGACCTACTGGTCGGAAGGTTACCGCAGCTTCTATCCGAACGTCGCCATCCAGATCCAGGGCGCCGGTTCGGGCACCGCTCCCCCCGCGCTGATCGAGGGCACCGCCCAGTTCGGCCCGATGTCGCGCCCGATGCGTGGCACCGAGATCGAGCAGTTCGAAGCCCGCTACGGCTATGCCCCGACCCCGATTCGCGGTGCCATCGACGCACTGGGCGTGTTCGTGCACCGCGACAACCCGATCGAGTGTCTGAGCCTGCAGGAAGTTGACGCCATCTTCTCGTCCACCCGTTCGGGCGGTGCCGATGCGGCGATCACCACCTGGGGCCAGGTTGGCCTGACCGGCGAATGGGCTGACCGTCCGATCGCCATGTATGGCCGCAACTCGGCCTCGGGCACCTATGGTTACTTCAAGGATGTGGCGCTGTTTGGCGGCGACTACAGCCCCGAAGTGCGCGAGCAGCCCGGCTCCTCGACCGTGATCCAGGGCGTTGCGGCCGATATCGGTGGCATCGGCTACTCGGGCGTTGGCTACGGCACCGCCGATGTGCGCGCGATCGAACTGCGTGGCGAAGATGGCGAGTGCTATGGCCCGACCGGCGAAGCCGCCGCCATGGGCGACTATCCGATCGCCCGCTTCCTCTACATCTATGTCAACCACAACCCGAACGAGGCGATGGAGCCGCTGCGCGCGGAATTCATCCGCTACGTCTATTCGCGTCAGGGTCAGGAAGACGTGGTGCGCGCCGGGTTCTTCCCGCTGGTGCAGGCGATTGCCGAGCAGGATCTGGCCACTTTCGGCCTGAACTGACATCGCAAACGGCGGGCCGGGGTGTTGCAAGCCCCCCGGCCCCTCCGGCCTTTCCCCCCTGCCAGACGAGTCCCCGATGCCCCATCCGATCCCTGATGCCGTGGTTGCCGATGGCCATAGCGCCGAGGCCCGCGCCGAACGCCAGCGCCAACGCAGCATGCAGACCCGCCGAGGGGTTATCCTGGGCGAGAAGATTGCCGGATGGGTGATCACCGTGGGCGGGCTCATGGTGATCTTCGCCGTTCTGGGGATCATGGTTTTCCTGTTCCGGGTGGTGATGCCGCTTCTGTCCTCGGGCGAGGTGCTGGGGCAGGTCAACCACCGGATCGAGACCCGGGCGCCGGTCGTCTGGGTCAATTCCGATGAATTCCAGACCCTTGGCCTCGCTGTCGAAAATGACGGCGGGGTGACGGTCTTCCATGTGCCCACCGGCGCCACCGTGCTGCGCGAACAGTTCGATTTCTCGGCCGATGTCAGCGCGGTTTCCGGCACCATCGAGCGCGACCGGATCGTGCTGGGCTTCACCGATGGCACGGTGCGCTTCGCCGAACTGGGGGTCAGCAACACCGCCACGCCCGAAAGCCGCCTGCCCGAGGGGCTGGTGACGCTCGATGCGCGCGACCGCACCGCCGGCGGGCAGGTCTTTACCCGGGTGCAGACCGGCGATTTCCGCACCCTGACGCCCGAGATCTCGCTGGGCGAGGTCGAGCAGATTTCCGAACACGCCATCATTGCGCTCGATTACCGCACCGGCGGCACGGTCGAGCGGCCGACCATCGCCTTTGCCTCCGTCGATGCGGTGGGGCAGGTGCGGGTCAGCCGCTCGCGCGTGCAGCGCAACATGATGACCGGGCAGGAGACCGTGCGCACAACCACCGTCGATCTGCCGGCGCTGCCCATCGAGCCGGACGTTTCGGTGACCCAGGTGCTGCTCTCGGGTTCGGCCGACCGCGCCATCGTCGCCACCGATGACGGCCGGCTGCACCGCTACGACCTGCGCGATCTCGATGCCCCGGTGCTGGCCGAATCGCGCCGGGCCACCGCCGAAGGCGTGGCAATCACCGCGCTGACCTTCCTCGGCGGCGAGCAATCGCTGGTGGTCGGCGGCGAGGATGGCTCGCTTTCCGTCTTCTTCCGGCTGCAACGCTCCGGCGCCCCCACCGCCGACGGGTTCGAACTGGTGCGCGCGCGCGATCATGCCGCGATGCCCGCCGCTGTTGTCGATCTGAGCGAGGCGCAGCGCGACAAATCCTTCGTGGCCACCGATGCGGCGGGCAATGTCTGGCTGGTGCATTCGACCTCCGATCAGGTGTTGTTCGAATTCGCGCGCTCGGGCGAGGCCCGGGGCGCGGCGCAGGCGATGATCTTCCCGCGCGGCGACGGCGTGCTGATGATGGCCGAGGATGGCTGGATGGAAGCCTGGCAGGTGCGCGCGCATCACGCCGAGGTGACGATCCGGGTGCTGTTCGGCCGTATCTGGTATGAAGGCTACGGCCAGCCCGAATTCATCTGGCAATCGACCGCCGGCACCGATCTGGCCGAGCCGAAATATTCGCTGGTGCCGCTGGTCTTCGGCACCATGAAAGCGGCCTTCTATGCCATGCTCTTCGCCACCCCCATCGCGCTGATGGCGGCGATCTACACGTCGGAATTCGTGGATCGCCGGGTGCGCGCCACCGTCAAGCCGATGATGGAGATGATGGAAAGCCTGCCCACGGTGGTTCTGGGCTTTGTCGCGGCCCTGGTGCTGGCGCCCCTGGTCGAAGAATGGATCGCGGCGGTGCTGCTGGGCTTCTTCTCGCTGCCGGTCGGGCTCATGCTGGGCGCCTTCCTGTGGCAGATGCTGCCGCCGCATGTGGCGCTGCGCTATGACGGTTTTCCGAAATTCACGCTGATGGCGCTGATGATCGCGCTGGCGGCGCTGAGCGCTTACAACCTTGGCCCGGCGTTTGAACAGCTGCTATTCCAGGGCGATTTCAAGGGCTGGACGACCGGCCGCATCGGCACCGGAACGCCCTTCATGTTCCTGATCCTGTTGCCGATTTCCTATCTGGCCGTGGGCTGGGCCTTCCGCCGCTTCCTCGGCCATCATTACCGCGCGCTGCTGGGCGACCGTGATCGCGCGGCGGCGGGACGGCTGGATGCGCTGCGCTGGCTTTTGATGCTGGCGGCGGCGATGCTGTTCAGCTTCAGCGTGGCCAGCCTGTTGACGGCGATCGGCTATGATCCGCGCGGCGGCTTCGTGGACAGCTATCAGCAGCGCAACGCGCTGGTGGTGGGCTTCGTCATGGCCTTCGCGGTGATCCCCAACATATACACGCTGGCCGAGGATGCGCTCAACGCGGTGCCCGGCCATCTGCGCGCCGCCTCGCTGGCCTGCGGCGCCACGCCCTGGCAGACGGCGCTCTGGGTGGTGGTGCCGACCGCGGCTTCAGGTGTCTTTTCGGCGATCATGATGGGCATGGGCCGCGCCGTGGGCGAGACGATGATCGTGGTCATGGCCGCCGGCAATACGCCGATCATGGAATGGAACGTCTTTTCCGGTCTGCGCACGCTCTCGGCCAATATCGCCATCGAACTGCCCGAGGCGGTGAAGGATGGCACCAACTACCGAGTGCTGTTCCTGGCGGCGCTGACGCTGTTCATCATGACCTTCTTCATCAACACCATCGCCGAGCTGATCCGCCAGCGCTTCCGCAAGCGCGCGTTCCAGCTCTGAGCCGGGGGCCGACATGACCGATATCAAGCAAGACGACATTCCCGCCTCGGGCGCGGCCGGCGTTGCGGCGGTGGCGGCGCGCGAGGCGGTGCCGGGCCGCCGGGTGCGCCGCTTCTCGGCCGATCTGTCGGCGGTGGGCGAGCCGGCGCTCTGGGGCTTTGGCGGCGCGCTGGCGCTGGGCATCATCCTGATCGCGGGCTTTCTGTTCATGATCGCCTGGAACGGGGTGACAACCTTCTGGCCCAAGCCGGTCGAGGTGGTGGAACTGCGCGACGGCAGCGTGATCGCCGGCGTCGCCACGCGCGGCGGGCCTTACCGGGTGGGCGAGGATGTGCTGGTGCGCCTGGACGATACCCAGCGCGCCGAGATCACCGAGAATGGCGGCATGGCCAGCCGCACGCTCTACAAGACCGCCAACTTCGATCTCTATGGCGATGATTTCCGCTGGGTTTCCGATTTCGAGGTCGCCGGTACCAGCACCCCGGCCGATTTCTACTATTTCGAGCGTCAGCAATGGGGGGTGTTTGTCGGCCGGGTCGCCGGGCTGGTGATCGACGGTCAGGCCCAGCCGTATGATGCGGCGACCATGGTGCGCGAGCAGAGGCGCGCGCGCGAGCGTTTCGAGCAGATCCGCCGGCTCGAGCGGCGCGAGATCGGCGCCATCAATCACCGGATCGACCAGGAGCGTCTGGCGATGCGCCGCGCCGCCTTGCGCCATGGCGCCGACAGCGACCGCACCCGCGCCCAGATCGAGAGCAGTGAGGCCCGCATCGCCGAATTGCGCGCTGAATTCAGTGTGCTGCAAGAGCGTGTTGATGCGATCCGCGCCGTGGACCGGGCGCATCGTGTGCAGCTCGAAGAGGTCGGCGGCCGACAGGTCGATACCGAACTGAGCCAGATCGTGCGCTATTTCGCCGCCAATGAGCTGAGCTTCACCCAGAAGCTGGGTATCTATGTCTCGCGCTGGTGGGAGTTTGTCTCCACCGAGCCGCGCGAGGCCAATACCCAGGGCGGCGTGCTGCCGGCGATCTTCGGCACGGTGGCTATGACCATGCTGATGGTGGTTTTCGTGGCGCCCTTCGGGGTGATCACCGCGCTTTACCTGCGCGAATATGCCAAACAGGGGCGTCTGACCTCCATCGTGCGGATCTCGGTCAATAACCTCGCCGGGGTGCCCTCCATCGTCTATGGCGTGTTTGGTCTGGGCTTCTTTGCCTATACGATGGGCGGCACGATCGACCAGCTTTTCTATCCTGAGAGCCTGCCCAACCCGACCTTCGGCAAGGGCGGCATCCTTTGGGCCTCGCTGACGCTGGCACTGCTGACGGTGCCGGTGGTGATCGTGGCGTCCGAGGAGGCGCTCTCGGCGGTGCCGCGCTCGATGCGCGAGGGTTCGCTGGCCTGCGGTGCCTCCACATGGCAGACCATCCGCTATGTCGTGCTGCCCAAGGCGCTGCCCGGCATCATGACCGGCATGATCCTGGCCATGGCGCGCGGCGCCGGCGAGGTGGCGCCGCTGATGCTGGTCGGTGTGGTGAAGCTGGCCCCGGCGTTGCCCATCGACGGCTTCTATCCCTTTATCCACCTTGACCGCAGCTTCATGCACCTCGGCTTTCACATTTTCGATGTTGGCTTCCAGTCGCGCAATTCCGAGGCCGGCAAGCCGATGGTCTTTGTCACCACGCTGCTGCTGCTGGTGCTGATCGTGACCATGAACGCCACCGCCATCTATGTCCGCAACCGCCTGAAGCGCAAATACGCGGGCGCACAGTTCTGAGGGTTTCGCCATGACCGATACGATGATCGCCGAGGCCGGTTTCGAGCCGACCGCCTATCACTTCAAGACTTCTGACCAGGGCATCGCGCTGGATATTCAGGATTTCAACCTGTGGTATGGCGCCAAACAGGCGCTCCATGACAACAACCTGCAGATCCAGAAAGGCATGGTCACGGCGCTGATCGGGCCTTCGGGCTGCGGCAAGTCCACGCTCTTGCGCTGCCTCAACCGGATGAATGATCTGGTCGATGACCTGCGGATTTCCGGCAAGGTGATGGTCGGCGATTTCGATATCTACGGCCGTGGTGTCGATGTCATCGCGCTGCGCAAGCGCATGGGCATGGTGTTTCAAAAACCCAACCCTTTTGCGATGTCGATTTATGAAAATGTCATTTATCCGCTCAAGGTCGATGGCATCACCAAACGCTCGATCCTCGATGAGACGGTGGAGCGCTCGCTGCGCGCCGCGGCGCTCTGGGATGAGGTCAAGGACCGGCTGAACGAGAGCGCGCTGGGCATGTCGGGCGGGCAGCAGCAGCGTCTGTGCATCGCGCGCGCGGTGGCCTCGGACCCCGAAGTGCTGCTGATGGACGAACCCTGTTCGGCGCTCGACCCCATCGCCACCGCCAAGATCGAGGATCTGATCGCGCAGCTTGCCGGGCAATATACCATCGTTATCGTCACCCATTCGATGACCCAGGCGGCGCGGGTTTCGGACAATACCGCCTTCATGTATCTTGGCCGCCTGATCGAATACGGCGATACCGAGACGATCTTCACCAACCCGCAGAAAACCCGCACCAATGATTATGTGACCGGGCGGTTCGGCTGATCGGAGACGCGATGGAAGGGGCGGAATTCACGCAGGAACGGCCGCAGCTGCCGCCGGCCCCTTCGGGTGCGGATCGCGCGCGGCTGGCGGCGCTCTTGGCGGCGCTGCCCGAGCCGGTGCTGCTGATCGGCGCCGACCGGCGCATCGAGCTGGCCAATGCCCCGGCGCGCGAATTGCTGGGCCCCTCGGTCGAGGGGGCGCCGGCGCTGGCGCATATCCGCCAGCCCGAACCGGTGGCGATGCTGGAGGCGGGCTTTCGCCATCTTTCCGATCCCGCTGCGCCGGCTGGCCCCTTCGAGGCGCGCAAGGTCGTTACCAGCGCCACATCCGAGACCACCTATCGCATGAGCGTCGCCACGCTGGACCCGGCGGTGGGTTTTGCCGGGCTGCTGGTCTGTTTCCGCGACATCTCGCATATCGAGGAGGCCGAGCAGCAGCGACGCGATTTCGTCGCCAATGTCAGCCATGAGATGCGCTCGCCGCTCACCGTGCTGGCCGGGTTCATCGAGACCCTGCGCGGCTCGGCGCGCGATGATGCCACGGCGCGCGAGAATTTCCTGGAGATCATGGAGCGCGAGGCCCAGCGCATGACCCGGCTGGTCAGCGATCTGCTGTCGCTGTCCAAGGTCGAGGCCGCCGAGCGCATGCGCCCGCGCACCACGGTTTCGGTATCCGAAGTGCTGCGTGCCACCTATGCCGCGCTGCGCCCGCAGATCGAACAGGCCGGCATCGATGTCGAATTGCGCGATCTTCCCGATACTCCCGAAATCCCCGGCGACCGCGACCAGCTGGTGCAGGTGTTTCACAATCTGGTCGAGAACGCGCTGCGATATGGTGGCTCGGGCGGGCGGATCGTGATCGAAATGGTGCTCGTGGACAGCGCACCGGGGCTGGCCGGGCCGGCGATGCGGATCACCGTCACCGATTTCGGTGACGGGATCGACCCGATCCATCTGCCGCGCCTGACCGAGCGTTTCTACCGTGTCGATGGCCATCGCTCGCGGGCGATGGGTGGCACCGGGCTGGGGCTGGCGATCGTCAAACATATCATCAACCGCCATCGGGGCCGGCTGTCGATCCGTTCGGCGCGGGGCGAGGGCACAACCGTCTGCGTGCTGCTGCCGCGCCAGTAGCGCAGGAGCGGTGCGATTGTCATGCGATTGTCACAACGCGCGTCTAGGTTGCGCGCAACAGAATGGAAAGTGCCGGAATCATGAGCAAACCCCATACCCTTTCCGCCTTCGACCAGGATCTGGACCGGATCCGCGAACTGATCCTCGCCATGGGCGGGCGTGTCGAGGAGGCCATCAACCTCGCCTCGCGCGCGCTTGACCAACGCGATGAGGAAGCCGCTGCCGAAGTGGTGCAGGGCGACAAGGCCATCGATGCGATGGAAGACGAGATCAACCATCAGGTGGTGCGTCTGCTGGCCCTGCGTCAGCCCCAGGCCGAGGATCTGCGCGCGGTGATCGCGGTGATGAAGATGGCCGCCGATCTGGAGCGGCTGGGCGATTATGCCAAGAACATGGCCAAGCGGGTGACGGTGCTCAGCAACAGCCCGCAGATCGAGGGCGCCGGCGCGGCGATCCGGCGGCAGGCGCGGCAGGTGGGGCAGATGCTCAAGGACATGCTTGATGCCTTTGCCCGCGCCGATGTCGAACTGGCCGAGGACGTGATCGCCCGCGACGCCGAGATCGACCACATGACCAACGCGCTGTTTCGCGAATTCATCACCCATATGATGGAAGACCCGCGCTCGATCACCGCCTGCCTGCATTACACGTTCATCGCCAAGAACGTCGAACGCATGGGCGATCTGGTGACCGGTGCGGCCGAGCAGGTGGTCTATCTGGCGACCGGGCAGAAGCCGGGCGACCGGGTCAAGGGCGCCTCGACGGCGACGCTGGACCTGGGCGCGCCGGATGCAGGCCAGGGCGAGGGGGCATAACCCATGCGCAAGGCCGATACGCCGCTGGTGCTGGTTGTCGATGACGAACCCGCACAACGCGCGCTGCTGAGCTACAACCTTGAGGCGGCAGGCTTTCGGGTCGCTACCGCCGGCGATGGCGAGGAGGCGCTGCTGGTCATCGCCGAGGAAGCACCCGATGTGATCCTGCTCGACTGGATGCTGCCGCGGCTTTCCGGCATCGAGGTCTGCCGCCAGATCAAGGGGCGGGTCGGTGGCTGCGATGCGGCGGTGATCATGGTCTCGGCGCGCAGCGAAGAGGGCGACCGGGTGCGCGGGCTGGAAACCGGTGCCGATGATTACATCGTCAAACCCTATTCGGTGAACGAATTGCTGGCGCGGGTGCGCGCCAACCTGCGCCGCGTGCGCCCGGCGCAGAGCGGGCAGGTGCTGGAGGTCGGCGATATCCGCCTTGATCCGGAAGCGCACCGTGTTTTCCGCCAAGGCGAGGAACTGCATCTGGGCCCGACCGAGTTCAGGCTGCTATCGGCGCTGATGGAGAAGGCCGGCCGCGTCTGGAGCCGCGAAGCGCTGCTGGACCGGGTCTGGGGCCGCGACATCTATGTCGATACCCGCACCGTCGATGTGCATATTGGCCGGCTGCGCAAGGCGCTTTGCGCCAAGGGTGGCGATGATCCCATCCGCACCGTGCGCGGCGCCGGCTACGCGCTGGAATAGCCCACCCTGCTTCACGCTCCCGCTTCACGCCTTGTTACCGTTTGCGCTTCAGACTAAGCCTGTCTGACGCTGCGCCGGCGCGCTTGCCGGAGCCATGAACGGAGTTGCGTGATGTGCCGCTGGGCTGCCTATATCGGCGCGCCGATCTATCTTGAGGATATCGTCTGCCGCCCGGCGCATTCGCTGGTCCGCCAGAGCCACGGCGCCACCGAATGCAAGAGCGCGATCAATGCCGATGGTTTCGGGCTGGCCTGGTATGGCGAGCGCCCCGAGCCCGGGCTCTACCGCGATGTCTATCCGGCCTGGTCCGATCCCAACCTGCGCTCGATCACCGCGCAGGTGCGATCGGGGCTGTTCATGGCGCATGTGCGGGCCTCCACCGGCACGGCGATCAGCCGCAACAATTGCCATCCGTTCGCGGTGGGGCGCTGGTCGTTCATGCATAACGGCCAGATCGGCGGCTATGAGCATTTCCGCCGCGATGCCGACATGATGATCCCCGATCCGCTCTATCCGCAGCGCAAGGGCGCCACCGACAGCGAGGCGCTGTTCCTGCTGGCGCTGGCCGAGGGGCTTGATGACGACCCCTATGGTGCCATGTCGCGCGCCATCGCGCGGCTGGTGGCGCTGAGCCGGGCCAAGGGCGGGGCGCCGCATCTGCGCCTGACCGCCGCGCTGAGCGATGGGGAGGTGCTGTATGCGATCCGCTGTGCCTCGGACGATCAGGCGCCGACGCTCTATCACCGCTGGGCGGGGCAGGGGCGATCTGTCGTGTCCGAGCCGCTTGAGGCCGACGGGCCGGGCTGGGAGGCGGTGCCACCGGGCAGTTTCTGCACCTTCCGGGGCGAGAGCGTCGAGATCCGGCCCTTCACGCCCGAGGCTGTCTCGAAGGCCGCGTGAGGGGGGCGCTGGCGCCCCCCCCCGCACGGCGCTTCGTGCCTCAGCCCTCGATCATCGCGGCGATGCGGGCGTTGAGCTCGGCATCGACCTGGGCCTGTTGCAGCACGGTGATGTATTCCTCGACGCTGATGCCGTCGGTGGCCTCGATGGCATCGACCATCTCGGCATTGGCCTGGGCGACGATCTGGGCGCGGTCATCGTCGCTCTCGGCGGCCTCGAATGCCGCCTGATGCCGGTTTTCAACCTCGGTGACGGCCTGCATGGCGGCCACGAAGGCCACCAGCTGGTCCTGGGTGATGCTCTCGGCGGCGGCGGGTTGATCGGCCATGGCGGGCAGCGCCAGCGGCGCGGCGAGGATCAGGCCAAGGGCGGTGGCGGCGGTGGCGAGGGTCTTGCGAATAGGCATGTCTGCTCCTTCAAGGTTCCGGCCCGGGTATTCGGGGCGCGGTCAGAGGGAACCTAGGCATCGCGGGCGCGGGCTGCAAAACCCCCGCGCGGCGCCCCGCCCAGCAAGTTCATGCCGAGAGGAAAAACAAAGAGAAAAGGGGGCTTGCGCCCCCTTCTTCAGCCTTTGGATTTGGATTGGCGCTTGCGCTCATGCGGGTCCAGATAGCGCTTGCGCAGCCGGATCGCCTTGGGCGTCACTTCCACCAGTTCGTCATCGTCGATATAGGCGATGGCCTGTTCCAGCGACATGATCACGGGCGGCGTCAGGCGCACGGCCTCGTCGGTGCCCGAGGCGCGCACGTTGGTCAGTTTCTTGCCCTTGAGCGGGTTCACTTCAAGATCGTTGTCGCGCGAATGCTCGCCGATGATCATGCCCTCATAGACCGGCTCCTGCGCGCCGATGAACATGCGCCCGCGCTCTTCGAGGTTCCACAGCGCATAGGCGACGCTGACACCGTTTTCCATCGAGATCAGCACACCCTGGCGGCGGCCCTGAATGGTGCCCTTGTGCGGCGCCCATTCATGGAACACCCGGTTGAGCACGCCCGAGCCGCGGGTATCGGTCATGAACTCGCCATGATAGCCGATCAGCCCGCGCGAGGGCACATGGGCGATGATCCGGGTCTTGCCGGCGCCGGCGGGTTTCATCTCCACCAGATCGCCCTTGCGCGGCCCGGTCAGTTTCTCGATCACCGCGCCGGTATATTCGTCATCGACATCGATGGTGACTTCCTCGATCGGCTCCAGCTTCTGGCCGGCTTCCTCGCGGATGATCACCCGGGGGCGGCTGATCGACAGCTCGAAACCCTCGCGGCGCATGTTCTCGATCAGCACGCCCATCTGCAATTCGCCACGCCCGGCGACATCGAAAGCCTCGCCGCCCGGCGTATCGGTGACCTTGATCGCCACATTGATCTCGGCTTCCTTGAGCAGCCGCTCGCGGATCACCCGCGACTGCACCTTGTTGCCGTCCTTGCCGGCCAGCGGGCTGTCGTTGATGCCGAAGGTGACGCTGATGGTCGGCGGGTCGATGGGCTGAGCGGGAAGCGCGGTATCGACCGAGGTATCGCACAGCGTATCGGCCACCGTGGCCTTGGACATGCCGGCCAGGGTGACGATATCGCCGGCCTCGGCCAGATCGATCGCCTGCTGGCTGAGGCCGCGGAAGGCGAGGATCTTGGTGACGCGGAACTGCTCCAGCTTCTCGCCGGTGCGCGACAGTGCCTTGAGCGTCTCGCCGACTTTCAGCGTGCCGGTTTCCACCCGCCCGGTCAGGATGCGCCCCAGGAAGGGATCGGCCGAGAGCGTGGTGGCCAGCATGCGGAAGGGCTCGGTGCGCCGTTCGACCTGTTTGGGCGCCGGCACATGGCGCACGATCAGATCGAAGAGATCCGACATGTCCTTGCGCGGCCCGTCCAGTTCGGCATCGGCCCAGCCATTGATGCCGCTGGCATAGAGCACCGGGAAATCCAGCTGGTCGTCATCGGCGCCGAGATTGGCGAAAAGGTCGAACACCTCGTTGAGGGCGCGGTCGGGCTCGGCGGCGGGCTTGTCCACCTTGTTGAGCACCACGATGGGCCGCAGCCCCAGCGCCAGCGCCTTCGAGGTGACGAATTTGGTTTGCGGCATCGGGCCTTCGGCGGCATCGACCAGCAGGCAGACGCCATCGACCATGCTGAGAATGCGCTCCACCTCGCCACCGAAATCGGCGTGGCCGGGCGTATCGACGATGTTGATGCGCGTGCCCTGCCATTCGACGCTGGTCGCCTTGGCCAGAATGGTGATGCCGCGCTCGCGCTCGATATCGTTGGAATCCATGGCGCGCTCGGCCACGGCCTGCCCGGCGCGGAAAGCGCCCGATTGTTTCAGAAGCTCGTCCACCAGCGTGGTCTTGCCGTGGTCAACGTGAGCGATGATCGCGATATTGCGAAGGTCCATGAACTCTGCCCTTGATGCTGCGC
>ERZ869909.963-NODE-963-length-26650-cov-32.790426_pt1 | contig 26650 bp, 21 predicted proteins | sample MGYA00520892_ERZ869909 | MGnify/ENA primary metagenome ERZ869909 (study PRJEB32215, sample SAMEA104723947) | bioreactor metagenome | biome: bioreactor; feature: anaerobic bioreactor; material: water | place: China | collected 2015-03-12 ... | reverse complement strand
TTGAATGAGAACCTCCTCGGTATGAGTTTCTTAAAGCGTTTGCGCTCGTATGAGTTTTCCGGCGACTTCCTGACCCTCCGGGGCACATCCTGATCCTGGGGAGCTAGACGCCGCGCGGAGACATCTCGCCTGCGCCCCAACAGGGCGGCACCTCCGACGGAGAGCGTTCCCCCATGGCACTTTCGTCCGGCGCTCGATCGCTCCTGAGCGAGCTTGCAAGCTGGGGCGCGGCGGCCGGCATTCTGGTCGTGGGCGCGCTCAACTACGATACGCTGCGCTCCACCGTCTCCGAGACGCTCGGGCTCGGGCCCGAGCCGGTCGCGGCCGAGGCGGTCTCCACGCCCGATCCGTCGGCCGCACCCACTCCCCTGCGCAGCGGCACCGAGGAGCTGAAAGCCGGCCGCGACGGCCACTATTACGCGCGCGCCGAGATCAACGGGCGACCGCTCGACGTGCTCGTCGATACCGGAGCCTCCATGGTTGCATTGACCTATGAAGATGCCGAACGGCTCGGCCTCAACCTCCGCCCCTCCGACTTCACGGCGCGCGTGCATACCGCCAACGGCACGGCGGCGGTGGCGCCGGTGGAGCTCGACCGGGTGAGCATCGGGCGGATCACGGTGCGGAACGTGCGCGGCGTCGTCTCGGAACGCGGCCGGCTCGGCAAGACCCTGCTCGGCATGAGCTTCCTCGGCGAGTTGCAGCGCGTGGACATCAGCCAGGGCCGGCTGCTGCTGGTGGAATGAGCCTGCCGTCCGCCCTGCGAACCTTTTGACCCTTTCGCGCATTGATGCGCGGTGGGTGCTGGATCAGCGCCCTCAACATGGTGCATAAACGCCACCGCACGCCGAGGGTTCTTCTGCCCACCCGGCTTTCCGCCGCATTTTCAGCGTTCCCACAAGCCGGTCCGCCGCGGCCCAGAGCGGTCGCCTTCATGAAGGTTATCCGATGTTCCCCAAGCCTCGTGCCGATCTCGTTCCCAACACAGCCGATTTCGAACGGCTGCCGCTCGTGAAGCCCACGGGCTTTCGCGAGTACGACGCGCGGTGGCTGTTTCCAAACGAGATCAACCTCATGGGGCTCAACGCCGTGGGGCTCGGCATGGCGCGCGTGTTCGAGGAGCACGGCATCGCGAAACGCATCGTCGTCGGGCACGACTACCGTTGGTATTCCGCATCCGTGAAGCAGGCGCTGATGACGGGCCTGCTGGCCGGCGGTTTTGAGGTGTTCGACATCGGGCTCGCGCTCTCGCCGATGGCCTACTTCGCGCAGTTCGAGCTCGACGTCGAAGGCGTCGCAATGGTGACCGCCTCCCACAACGACAACGGTTGGACCGGCATCAAGATGGGGCTCGCCCGGCCCTTGACGTTCGGCCCCGACGAGATGGGGCGCCTCAAGGAGATCGTGCTCGCGGGCGACTTCGCACCGTCCGACGGCGGGCGCTATCACTTCGTCTCCGATCTCGCCGAACGCTACATGAAGGATCTCGCGGATCGCCCTCGCCTCAAGCGCCGGCTCAAGGTCGTTGCGGCATGCGGCAACGGCACGGCGGGGGCATTCGCGCCCAAGGTGCTCGAAGCCGTCGGCTGCGAGGTCGTGCCGCTCGATGCCGAGCTCGACCACAGCTTCCCGCGCTACAATCCCAACCCCGAAGACATGAAGATGCTGCACGCCATCGCGGAAGCCGTGGTGGCCCACAAGGCGGACGTGGGCTTCGGCTTCGACGGCGACGGCGACCGCTGCGGCGTGGTCGACAACGAGGGGCACGAGATCTTCGCCGATACCGTGGGCGTGATGCTGGCACGCGATATCGCGGCGATCCACGAGAACGCCGTGTTCGTTGCGGACGTGAAGTCGACGGGGCTCTTCATGACCGACCCGGTGCTTCAAGAGGCGGGCGCCAAGACGCTCTACTGGAAGACAGGGCACTCCTACATGAAGCGCTATACCTTCGAGCAGAAGGCGCTCGTCGGCTTCGAGAAGAGCGGGCACTTCTTCTTCCAGCCGCCGCTCGGGCGCGGCTACGACGACGGCCTCGTTGCCGCCCTCGCCGTTTGCGACATGCTGGAGCGGGCGGAGGGAAAGACGATCGCGGACCTCCGCCGCGCGTTGCCGAAGACCTATCAGTCGCCGACGATGTCGCCCCATTGCGACGACGAGAAGAAGTATGGCGTCGTGGAGCAGGTGGTGGCGGACTACGAAGCGCTCGCGAAGGACGGCGGCACCGTTGCGGGGCAGAAGATCCGCGATCTGGTGACGGTCAACGGCGTACGCGTCACGCTCGAAGACGGCACGTGGGGCCTGGTGCGCGCCTCGTCCAACAAGCCGGAGCTTGTGATCGTGGTCGAAAGCCCGGTGTCGGAAGAAAACAAGGTCGCAATGTTCCGCGATATCGAGGCGCGCCTCGCCGCGTTCCCCGAGGTCGGCGCGTACAATCAGAAAATCTGAACGCGGGCCTTAGGGACTTCTTCACCAGCAGGGGGATTTGCGCGGCCTCTGCGCTCCCCGATTAATCGGATCGAGGTGCGCACCGGCGCACATTCGGGCTTCGTGACAGCGTTCATGAGGTTCCGATGGCCTTGGCGAAAGACAGCTCGAACTCCGGGACGTTCGGCCGGCGCGGCATCGGCGCGATCCCGAGCGCCCGCCCTCATCCCGCGCGCACATCCACGGTGTCCGGCAGGCCCGAGGCACGCACAGCGGAGGCGGCGGCTCGGGTGACGGACGCCATCGCGCGCGACGTTGCGACGGCGGCGTCTCGCGGCAAGGCCTACGCTTATGCCTGTCTCTCCGGCGCGACCACGTTTCTCGCGGTGCTCTTCATTCTGAGTGGCGTCGAGAGCCGTTTCTTCCAATCCGGCCCGATGCTGTTCCTGCTCGCCATCCCCGTTCTGCCCACGCTCGCGCTCGTTCTCTACATTCCGACGGTCGTGCTTTCGGACATCGCGCGTCTGCTCTCGGTTCCACGCGGCTGGGCGGACATCGGCATCGGGCTCGTGCTCGGTGTGGGGATCGCCGTCGGATACGCCATGACCAGTGCCGACCCCAAATCGCTTGCGACCGCCGTCGCGATCGCGGCAGGTGGCGTCGTCGGCGGTTGGGCCTTCTGGCGTGCGCAGGGCTATCCGGGCTTGTCGCGTCCGGGGCGAGACGTGGCCGACATCGCCTACAAGAAAATCACGTAGTGCTTGTGAGACCGATGATTTTCACGCTTCAGGCTGATGGGGCCTGAAGCGATCATGGTCTCTTGAGTCAGACCGATGATTCACGCTTCGGGCTGATAGGGCCCGAAGCGATCATGGTCTCTTGAGTCAGACCGATGATTCACGCTTCAGGCTGATAAGGCCTGAAGCGATCATGGTCTCGTCTCACAGCATCGAGACGAGGAGCCGCGTCGCGACGAGCGCCAGGAACGCGGCGAAGGCAAGCTCCAGCGCGCGGCGTGAGATGCCGTGCGCGACCCGCACGCCGAGCGGGGCGGCCAGGACGCTCATCGGAATGATGATCGCGGCCCCGATGAGGCTGACGAAGCCAAGCGACATGGCCGGGAGCTCCGGATTGCCCCACCCGGCCCAGACGTAGCCGATGAGGCCCGGCACCGCGATGACCGGACCGAAGCCACTCGAGGTAGCCACCGCTTTGAGGATCGACCAGCCGCACAGCGTGAACAGCGAAACGAGGAACATGCCGCCGCCAATGCTCATCAGCGTCGAGACGAGGCCGATGAGAAAAGCGGCGAAGCGAACCAGCGCATTGTTCGGCACATCATTCGCGAGCCGCCAGTCCTCCCGGCCCAGCGCCATCTTGAGCGCCAGAAGAAAGCCGCAGACGACCCACACTCCCTTGAGCGCCGAGCTGGACACCACCGACACGAGGGCGATCCCGACCAGCACGCCAGCGACCACGAAGGGCGCGAGGCGGCGCAGCACGTCGGTCTCGACGGCACCTTTTCTGAGATGGGCCCGAAAAGACGAAATCGCCGTCGGAACGATGACGGCGAACGACGTGCCGAGCACGAGGTGCATGCGAATGCTGTCGGGCACCTGGAGGAACGTGAACGTTTCGAACAGGACCGGCACCAGAACGCCGCCGCCACCGATGCCGAGCAGGCCTGCGAGGAAGCCTGTCGCGAGACCGCCCACGAGCAGCGCCAGCACGAGCCAGAGCAGGTCGCCATTTGCGAGCGCGAGTTCCATGATCCCGCCAGCCCCTACTCCGCCGCGCAGACGTCGGCCTCGGCCGCGTCGTCCGTGCCAAGAGGACGGCCTTCGGCAATCGCGATGGCGTCGCGCAAGACGCCGATGCCCGGCCCCTCGCCAACGCCGTTTTCCGAGAGGTAGCGGCGGAACACGCGGGCGCGCGGTTGGCCATGATAGAGGCCCAGGATGTGGCGCGTCACCGAATTGAGGCGTCCGCCCCGCGCGATATGTTCTTGCACATAGGGAAGAAGACGGGCGAGCACGTCGCCGCGCCGGGGCGCGGGCGTTTCGCTGCCGAAGAGGACGCGGTCGACATCGGCCAGCAGATACGGCGTCTGGTAGGCTGCCCGGCCCACCATCACGCCATCCACGTGCTCGAGATGCGTCGCGGCGTCTTCGAGCGTCTCGATGCCGCCGTTGATGACGATGGCAAGATCGGGCCGCGCGGCCTTCAGCCGATAGACGCGTGCGTAATCGAGCGGCGGGATCTCGCGGTTCTCCTTCGGCGACAGACCGTCCAGCCACGCCTTGCGCGCGTGCACGATAAAGAGGCGGCAACCGGCATCCGACACCGCCGCGATGAAGCGCGTGAGATCGGCTTCGCTGTCCTGGTCGTCGATGCCGATGCGGCATTTCACGGTGACGGGGATGGAAACGCGCGACGCCATGGCCGCGACGCACGCAGCGACGCGCGCGGGCTCCGCCATCAGCGCGGCGCCGAAGCAGCCTTCCTGCACGCGCGGCGACGGACAGCCGACGTTGAGGTTGACCTCGTCGTATCCCATCGCTTCGCCGACGCTCGCGGCATCGGCGAGCTTAGCGGGATCGGAGCCGCCGAGCTGCAGCGCAAGCGGATGCTCCTCCGCGCCGAACCCGAGCAGGCGCGCGCGATCTCCATGGAGCACGGCCTCGGCCGTCACCATTTCCGTATAGAGGCGGGCGTTGCGGCTCAACAGACGGTGGAAGTGCCGGCAATGCCGGTCCGTCCAATCCATCATGGGTGCCACGCAGAATGTGTGGGAGTGACTTGTCACGGGCTTTCCAAGTTCGCGCTCAGCGGCGCGGTCTCGCTCGATACATTTTTCCGGCGCCGTCTGCGTGCGAGACGCGCTCGGGGCGGGCGGGCCGTCGTCCTCCCCTCTGGGTACTGGAGAGGGGTGCCCTCTCGCAAGGGTCATGATGTCGTCGGATCCTCGGTTTGAGGCCCATGATGGAGAGCGGGCGCACCAAAGCAGCCAGCAGCCGAGCCCTCCCGCTTGGGCTCCCGGTTGCCGGCTTCAGCCCCGTCCGCCGCCGCTGCCGTGGGCGTATCTCTTGACTTGGGTGCACAGTTTGTTACGGGCACCCGACACAGCCCTCAGCATTCGACGGCGAGGCGTCTCGGGCGGCGGCGGCGATCCGTAACGGGCGCCAGGGCTTCCGCCAGACGCGCGATGCCGGCTGCAATCTCCTGCTCGGTGAGCGAGGAGAACCCGAGCACCAAATAGCGGTCGTTTTCAGGAGAGGTATCGAGGCCGACCGCGGCGCCGGACGTCAACGTATAGACGCCGACACCCGCCTCGATCGCGCGTTGCTCGATCTCGCGGGCGGGAGGAAATCCGCTCGGAAGCCGCCAAGCCAGGTGCATGCCCGCCTCGTCGCCGATGATCTCGCCGCCGGGGAAGTGCTTTTCAAGCGCGGCGAGCAGCGCGTTGCGCCGCGAGAGATAGAGCTTTCGAATGCGCCGCACGTGCCGCTCATACCCGCCGCTGGTCATGAAATCCGCGAGAGCGGCCTGCTCCAGCCAGGGTTGACCGTTGTTCATCAGTGTTTTCATGTCGCGTGCGCGCGCGACGAGCTCGGGCGGAAAGACGACGTAACCGAGACGGAGGCCCGCGCCGAGCGACTTCGAGAACGTGCCGAGATAGATCACGCGCCCCGTGCGATCCAATCCCTTGAGCGCGGCGATGGGCGCGCCGTGAAACCGGAAGTCGCTGTCGTAGTCGTCTTCGAGGATGTAGGACTCCGTTTCTGCCGCCCAGGCCAAAAGCTCCAGACGGCGCTCGAGCGAGAGCGTGACCCCCAACGGGTACTGATGCGAGGGCGTGACATAGGCGACGGCGTTTCTGACGTCGGGCAGGTGGCTGCAATCGAGGCCGCGGTCGTCCACCGGAACGGAGACGACGTTGGCGCCGAAGCTTTCGAAGAGGAACGCCGCGCCCTGGTAGCACGGCTGCTCGACGACCGCCGTCGCACCGGGCCCCAGCATCATCCGGCTCACGAGATTGAGACCGTCCTGGCAGCCGCCGACGATGACGATCTCGTCGGCGACGGTCGCGATGTTGCGCGTCGGGCGCAGCCGGTCCGCAATCGCGCGCCTCAACTCGAAAAGACCCGACTGAGCGCGATACTCGGTGAGATCGGAGCCCGCGGTGCGCAGCCTTTTGACGATCAACTGCGCCCACGTCTTGCGCGGGAACGAGCCCGGGTCCGGCCGTCCGACCCAGAAATCCGCCACGAGCCGGCCCCGATGGGGGTTGACCACGGCCTGACAGCGAACCGTGGGGTGGACCGGACCGCCCATGGCGCGGCGAGGCTTGCGCGATGACGGCGGGCTGATCTGGCTCGCCGCATAGAGCGCGCTCTCGGGGATTTGGAACGAGACGAACGTGCCCACGGACGAGCGCGTCTCGATGTAGCCCTCGGCCGTGAGGCGCTCGTAAGCGAGCGCGGCCGTGTTGCGCGCGATGCCGATCTGCTCACTGAGCGCACGCGTGGCGGGAAGACGCTCGCCCGGACGGAGGCGTCCTTCCAGGATCATGGCGCGCACCTGCTCGAAGATTTGTGTCTGCAGGCTCACCGGACTCATCGGCTGAAGCCTCAACGGCAATGGCATTGGGATTTTCTCCCGGGAAAACACCAGCTTAACGATGCGCTCTGGCACCATACTATAGGCCAGATCCGGCCATCCGATAGAGCCGCGCAGCGTCATTAGGATGGAGCCACGCGGCCTTTCTCCAGGGCATCCGGCGCGGGATCACCCGTAAATGCGCTTCCTTCCGCAAATTTGTCCGTAGGCCACGCACGTCGCGGCGCAGTCTTCGCCGCGATCCGGCCCGCCCGGGCGGCACCACGCTTTTGCAGCCGCCCGGCGCTAGGCGCAGCCGGCGCGCGCCACCTAGTGTTTGCGAGATGAGGCACACGGCGCGGGAGCCCATGGCACACGGGCGGACGAGAGTTCACTCCTCTGCCGGAAGCCTCACGCAAAGGCGCCGAAGACCTTCCAACGCAGAGGATCGAGCAGTTCCGTGACCACAGCCCTGATCGTCGACGACCATCCGATCGTCATGGAAGCTTGCAAGCAACTGCTGAGAACCGCAGGCGTGGAAGAGATCGGCGAGGCGTCGAGCCCCGTGGATGCGTATCGCGCCTATCGGACGCTGAAGCCCGATATCATCGTCTCCGATCTCACCATCCGCACGGGGATCCTCGACGGCATCTCGTTCATCCGGCGGCTCCGCCTCCACGACAAGACGACGCCGATCCTCGTGTTCTCGATGCACACCGATCCCGTGATCATCTCACGCACGCTCGAGGTCGGCGCGACAGGCTATCTGTGGAAGACGACCTGCTCGGAAGAATTCGTCCGAGCGTTTCACAAGGTGCGCCAGGGCATCCGCTATCTCAGCCACGAGGTGGCGTCCGAGCTTGCATTCATGGAGCTGAGAGGCACGGCAAACCCGCTCAGCACGTTGACGCTGCGCGAACTACAGACGCTCGCCCTCATCGCGGACGGGCGGCCCTACGGGACGATCGCGGAGGAGCTGCACGTCTCCTATAAGACGGTCGCCAACACGGCCTCGCAAATCAAGGTCAAGCTGGGGGCCGCCAGTCTACCCGAGCTCATGCGCATCGGCATCGCGCATCTTCCCTCCGAAACCGGACGGCGCAACATCCGCGTTGCGTGACCCTTTCGTGACAAAATTTCCCGCAAACGCCGCCCGACCTTCGGCGCGACGCTTCGCGTTAACGCGCGGCTAAGCATGAGCGCGCTCGGCTGCGCATTCGGCATGACAGCCTCGCTCGCTTCGCATGGCGCGCATCCATCCGCCTCTCCGCTTGATCCGAAACAGGCCGGCCTCGATCCGCGTTGCCTAAAATGGTGATCTCTGCGGCGGCCGCGTCGTTCGACCACCGCCGCGCCAACCCCACCGAATGGAGGCGAATGCCATGGCCAAGACGATGAAGGCTGCGATCTTTGTCGAAAACGGACGCATCGTTCTCGATGAAAAGCCTATCCCCGAGATCGCGCCGACGGACGCACTCGTTCGCATTACGACGACGACGATCTGCGGGACCGACGTTCACATCCTGAAGGGCGAGTATCCCGTCGCCAAGGGGCTTACGATCGGACACGAGCCTGTCGGCATCATCGAGAAGCTCGGCTCGGGCGTTACCGGCTTCGAGGAAGGCCAGCGGGTCGTCGTCGGTGCGATTACGCCGTCGGGGTGGAGCAACGCGTGTCTCTGCGGCTGCGGCGCGCAGGATGGCGCGGGCACGAAGCACGGCTGGAAACCCTACGGAGGCTGGAAGTTCGGAAACACCATCGACGGCAGCCAGGCGGAATATCTCCGCGTGCCGGATGCGATGGCCAATCTCGCGGTGATCCCCGACCATATTGCGGACGAGCAGGTGCTCATGTGCCCCGATATCATGTCGACCGGCTTTTCGGGCGCGGAAAGCGGCGGCGTCAAGATCGGCGACATCGTGGCCGTGTTCGCCCAGGGACCGATCGGACTGTGCGCGACGGCCGGTGCCAAGCTGATGGGGGCGACGAAAATCATCGCAGTCGAATCCGTTCCTGCACGCATCGAAATGGCCAAGCGGCTCGGCGCGGACGTCGTGGTCGACTTCAAGGCGGAAGATCCGGTGGAAGCGATCATGCGGATCACGGACGGGCGCGGCGTCGACGTCGCGATCGAGGCGCTCGGCGTGCAGTCCACGTTCGAAGCCTGCCTCCGCATTCTCCGCCCCGGCGGCACGCTGTCGAGCCTCGGGGTCTATTCCTCCGATCTCAAGATCCCGCTCGACGCCTTCGCGGCGGGCCTCGGCGACACGACGATCCGCACCACGCTCTGTCCCGGCGGCAAGGAGCGCATGCGGCGCATGCTGGAGGTCGTCGCGTCGGGCCGTGTCGATCTCTCGGGCCTCGTGACGCATCGCTTCAAGCTGGACCAGATCGAGGAGGCCTACGACCTTTTCGCCAACCAGCGCGACGGCGTGCTCAAGGTCGCCATTACGCCGTAACGGGCCGGGCAAGACCGTCGCACCGGCGTCTGCTCCCCTCGGACAGCCCAGGAGCGGCGGCCCTTGCCCGGAACGCTCGGAACCAATGCCGGGCTCACGGCTTCCTTTGGGGTCGGCCTCGTGTCGCGCATCCGCGATCGGCAGCCAATCCGCGGACCCGAGCACGATCCCCGTGCGATCGTCTTCCGCGCTTCTCAAACAAGACCTGACATTCTCGCTGCATGACACGACCTCGCTGCACAGACACGACGTCCGGCGCGTTCATCGTCTCAACGGAGGAATGCCATGAAAGTCAAAGACGCCATGCACAAGGGCGCCGAATGGGTCAGCCCCGATACGCCGCTGACCGAGGTGGCGCGCAAGATGAAAGAGCTCGACGTCGGATCGATCCCCGTGGGCGAGAACGACCGCCTCGTCGGAATGGTGACGGATCGGGACATCGCCTGCCGGGCGGTGGCTGACGGCCGCGATTGCGATGTGGCGACGGCGGGCGACGTGATGACGGACGGCATCATCTTCTGCCGCGACATGGAAGAGCTCGACGACGCCCTGCGCATCATGGAGCACAAGCAGATCCGCCGCTTGCCGGTGATCAACGAGCAAAAACGGCTGGTCGGAATGCTCAGCCTCGGAGATGTCTCGCAGACGGCGCCTCACGCGCTTACGGGCGAGGTGACGGCGGCCGTGAGCGCACCGCACGCCTGATCCGGCACCCGTGATCGCAGAAGCGGCGGCGGCTCTCTCATTTTCGCGGGCCGCCGCCGACTTGCCGGATCAACGGCGTTCCGAGGAGACACCGAACGGGAAAGGACGGATGCATGACCATACCTTCGCCCATCGCTCGCACCGTGCAGCAAACCCAGGAGTGGCTGAAGGAGCTCCGGGACAACGCCGACTTCGAGACGGAGACGGCAGCGCTCAGCGTCTTGCGCGTCGTTCTCCACCAGCTTCGGGACCGGCTCACGCCCGACGAAGCGGTGCAACTCGGTGCGCAACTGCCGACCGTTCTGCGCGGAGTTTATTACGAAGGCTGGCGTCCAGCGCGCACCCCGGAGCGGATCCGGAGCAAAGAGCAGTTTCTGGACGCCATCGAGACGAAGCTTTTGCCGCGCGCCCTGCCGGTGGAACGGGTGGTGAGGGATGTCTTCGCGCTGCTCGCGCATCATTGCGACCCGGGCGAGATCTCGCAGGTGATCGACCAGCTTCCGTCCGGCCTCAAGGGGCTGTGGCCGGAACACGCGGTGACGTATCGCGCACGGGTGTGAGGACGCAGCTCCAAGGAAAGAGCTCGGCATATTGCGCCGCCGTTTACTTCGCCGTGCCGGTGAGAAAAACAATCCCGGTGTATCCGCTGCGGATCTCGCGCTCGACGATGCCGACGTTCCGCGTCTCGATTCCTTCGGCATAGGCTGCGAAAACCTGCTCGATGCCATCGGCGGAAAGGTTCAGCGCCGGATAGAAATAATCCGACACCAGATAGCCGTCGGAGCGCGCCAGGAATGCGGCGGCGAGCGTCCCGCCGGGACGCACCGAACGGGCGAAGGCTGCGCAGGCCGCCTCAAACTCGTCTTGCCGCTTCGTGATGGATTCGGCGCAGAAGAACATGGTCGCGGCGTCCCACGCGCGCGGGGGTAGATCGAAGATCGACCCTCGCGTCACCGTACACGTCTCCTTGAGAGCGGGAAGCGGATTGTCCGGCAGCGGACAGGTGTCGCCATAGGCTTCGCGCACGACGTCCCAGAAGTGCCGCCACTGCGGGCGCAGGTCGTCGCCGGCGATCTCGCGTTCGAGCCAAGCGAGGTTGCTGTCGGAGAACTCCCACGCGGTCAGCCGGCGTGCGCGCGGAAGCGCGCAGAAGAAGGGAATGAGGTTGGGCCCAGTTCCGACATCGACGATATCGAGGCCCTCAGCCGCAGGCTGCGCACGCTTCAACGCCTCGACGGCCAATCGAACGATGAGATCGTCGTCCGGGTGCGGCTCGCCGTAATAGTGCTGAAAGTAGGCTTCGGAATCGAATTCCTTCCAGGAGTAATCGGCGTTGCCGCGCCCGCTCGCTGCGTTCCCATCGTGCATCGCTGTCCTGCCTGACGCCGTGCGGTGTTTTCCCGTGCCGAGCGAGAAGACCCAAACACGTGCGGAAAATCAAGCGGAGGCTTTCGTCTTTTCGGACGCGTGCTCGATCAGCGTGGGCTTCGATAATGCCGATCCCTGCCACGGCTTGAACTTCCCGATCAGGCCCGACAGTTGATCGACCTCGACCGGGCGCGAGAAGTAGAAACCCTGCAGCTCGGTGCAACCGAACAAGCTCATGAGCTGGGCTTGATATTCCGTCTCCACGCCTTCGGCGACGATCTCCATGCCAAGCCCGCGCCCCAGCGACGCCACCGACTGAATAATGGCGCGCGACGTCTCCGAGCTCGACGCGTTGGCGACGAAGCTCCGGTCGATCTTGATCTTGTTGAACTTGAAGTTGCACAGGTAGTGCAGGCTCGAATACCCCGTTCCGAAATCATCGAGTGCGGTCTGGAAGCCCATCTCCTGCAGGGCATTGAGGGTCGACGTGGTGGAGGCGTTGGCCTCGAGCAGCACGCCCTCGGTGATCTCGAGCACGAAACGCTGCGGCACGACACCATGCGTCTCGACCAGACCCCTCAGGACTTTCACCAGATCCGTCTGGCGGAACTGAAGCGGCGACAGATTGACGGCGATGTCGAGATCGGGCCAGCGCTTCGCATCGCGGGCGGCCCGATCCAGCATCCATGTGCCGAGCGTCGCCATGAAGCCCGACTCCTCGGCAATGGGAATGAAGGTTGCCGGCGGCACCTCTCCGCGTTCCGAATGACGCCACCGCAGAAGCGCCTCGGCGCCGACGATCTCGCCCGTGCGGCATGACACGATCGGCTGATACTGCATTCGCAGCTCGTTGCGCTCGATGGCCGCGCGCAGATCGACCTCGATGGCGCGGCGCGTCTCCACATTGCGCGCCATATCGGCGGTGAAGAAGATCGCCCGGTCCCGTCCCTGCCGCTTCGCATCGTAGAGCGCGATGTCGGCGTGGCGCATCAGGTCGTCGGTCGTCGTGCCGTGGTCGGGCGCCATCGCGATGCCGATCGAGGCTTTGACCCGCATGGACTGGTCGTCGATGGAGAACGGCTCTGTGAACGCGGCCGAGATCCGTTCGGCAAGGCGCCTGCCGCCCTGCTCGTCCTCGGCGAGACAGAGGATTGTGAACTCGTCACCGCCGAAGCGGGCGATGAAGTCGCCCGCCCTCAGCCGCGAGCGCAGACGCTCCGCCACGGCGCGGACGAGCTTGTCGCCCGTCTCGTGGCCCAGCGTATCGTTGATGTCCTTGAACTTGTCGATGTCGACGTAAGCCGCCACCACCCGGCGACCGTGGGGGCTCACGTTGACCTTGGTGAGCCACTGGTCGACCTTTTCGAGCATGTGCATCCGGTTCGGCAGGCCGGAGAGCGCATCGTGCCTCGAAGCATGGCGCGATTTGGCCTCGCGTTGGGCCAGCTCCTCAGAGGCTCGCCTCAGACGCTTGAACATCTGATTGGAGAGGACGCCGGCTCCGAGCGCACCGCAGGCGACGAGCGGCAGGATCACCGTCAGCAGAATGTGGCCGGGACGGCGCGTCGTCCACGACAGGTAGCCGGCCGGCTTGCCGTCGTCGCCGACGAAAGGCTCGGAGAGCACGCTGCTTTTCGCCGGCGCACGGGGCGACAACGCCAGATCCGTCAGCAAAATGGAGCGCGCGATCTTGGAGATGAACTCCTCTTTGATGTACACGACGCCGACAAGAAGCTTCGGCTTGCCCTTGAGCAAGGCCATGTCGATGTTGGGAACGATCGAGATGGCACCCACGACGGCGGGGCGGTCTCCCACGGTCACGATGTGGCCCGCCCATCGGGCGACATCGGCGGCCGGCGATAGCGTGCGGTAGTCGCTCTGCGTCCTTCCGAATTCATCGGGACGCTCTTTCAACCCCGACTCATGGGAGCGGCCGCGCACCTCGGCGACGACCGGCGACAACTCGGCGTGCCGCAAATCGTAAGCGCCAGGCTCTGCGCGCGCGCCGTTCTTGTAAGCGTAGATCGGGCGATTGTTTTCATCGAGGACGTAGACCTCGTCGTGACCGTAGGTCTCCGTGAGGAACAGTCCGAATTCCGTGTCCGCGAAGTAAAGATCAACCGTGTCGCCGCCGATCTTGGTTACGGCTTCATCCCACCACGCGACGCTCTTCAACCCGTCGAGGACGCTGCCGACACTCTTGTTGATCGCGTTTTCGAGGAGCGCACGCTCCGTTTCGGTAGCAGCCCGGTTCGCGGACCAACCAGCAAATGCAACGATTGCGAGCAAAAGTATTCCGAAGAAGGTGATTGCGCTTCGGATGCCCACCATCAAACGGCGGAGATCATCCTCGTAGGGTCGCGTTGTATCCACCGGCAACATTTGAGGAATACACCCTTTACGGATCACACGAAAATCCTAGTGCTTAAGGATTTACAGACCCCTCATATGCATCCGCCCGTGCTTCTTCTTTTAAACTACGTTTAATATTGAATTGAGCCTGTCCCAAAACTGGACATTGCTGCATTAAGGATTGATTTTTACGAATTAACGGTTTATTAATAACGTTCATTGAGGCGTCCCAGCCTCGCGATGCGTGGCTGCACAGGACGCGGCGTGGTTCATGAGTACTCCCCCTCTCGTTATTCGTACCCGTGCCGACAGTACGGAATTAAGAAAAGCCGCACTTTCTATCGAACAAGCGGCCTGGGGAGAGCTGGGGTATCTCAACTATACTCGGGCGCATTACGAGCTTTACGCCGACTTGCTTGAGCAATACGCCGATTATCAGCTCTGCCTCGTCAACGAAGAGACGGGATACCCTGTCGCGGTTGCGAATTGCGTCCCGGTTGCTTGCGCCGGGCCCGACGATCTCCCGCCGGAAGGCTGGGACTGGCTTCTGGAAACCGCCGCCCGGCCGAAAGGCCCGCACAACATGCTGGGCGCACTCGCGATTTCCGTTCCGGCCATTCACCGTTCCAAAGGCTACGCGCGCAAAATGATCCGCGCGCTCCTCGATCTGGCCGCGGCCAAGGGTCTGCACGGCCTGATCGCTCCGGTTCGCCCGTCGGCGAAGTCGCATCATCCTTGGGTGTCCATCGACGATTACATCACGTGGACCGACCACGAAGGGCGCATCTTCGATCCCTGGCTGAGGAGCCATCTGTCGTCGGGCGGCAAGCTCGTCGGGCCCTGCGAGCGCTCCATGGTCGTGCACGAGCCGCTCCCCTTCTGGGAAACATGGGCGAAGCAGACGTTCGACGAGACGGGGTCGTACGTGCTCGATGGCGTGCTGACGCCGGTCGAAATCGACGTCTCCCGGCAGTATGGCCGGTACGAGGAGCCCAACGTCTGGGTCGCCTACGCGTCCTGATCGCCCTATCCCTTTAAAATTGCACGCAAAAACGCGCTGCGTTCGTTCGGCGAGTCGACGTTTTTGGCGTGTGCGGTTCGCGATGGGCGGGCACGCGCCGACATGGGGCGGTCGTTCGTGATCCCATCGGCAGGAGCCGACGTTTCTGGGCACCGCCGCGACTCTCGTGGGGAACTCTCGCCGGCGGCCGGATGGGTGCAAACACCCGCGCGGGCGGCTCTCGGCCCCACGCGCCCGGATTTGAGCAAGACAGTTGCACACGAGCCCCATGTTTATGTTTTAAAGTGCGAATCGCGGTTTCCGTCAGAACCCGGTGACACCGAGGCTCGACACTCAAAAAGGCGGAACCTCGGGGAGGACAGAGATCGATGGCCGCGCCGCCTTCGCTATCCGCAAGGGCCGTACCGGACGGGGTTGAACTCGCGGCCGAAGGAGCGTGGACCGTCACGCACGCCAGGAGCCTCGACACCCTCGTGGACAAGGCGGCGCGGGAGACGCCGCCGGACCGGCCGCTCACCATTGCATTGCACCACATCACTGCCCTCGACACGTATGGCGCCTGGCTGATCGAACGCCTGGTGCGCGCACGGCGCGACGCGTCCGGCGGGACGCGCCTCGACGGCCTGCCCGAGCGGTACCAAAGCCTTTACGACGAGATCCGGGAGACCGAGCACGACCCGGCCTCCGCGCCGGAACGCCGATCCAGCCTCGCGGCGCATGTGGAGGCGCTCGGCCAGGGCACCGTCCGGTTCGGCCAGCAGCTTCTCGCCTTTACCGCCATGCTGGGCGCGATCTTCGCGTCCCTCGGGCGCGCGCTGGCCGATCCCAGGAGCTTCCGCTTCACCTCGACCGTGCATCACCTGGATCGCGTCTGCTGGCAGGCCGTGCCGATCATGATGCTGATCACGTTCCTGATCGGCGCCATCATCGCCCAGCAGGGGTTCTTCCATTTCCGAAAGTTCGGCGCGGACGCCTATGTCGTCGACATGGTGGGCATCCTCGTGCTGCGCGAGATTGGCGTGCTCATCGTCGCGATCATGATCGCGGGCCGCTCGGGCAGCGCCTACACGGCCGAGCTCGGCTCCATGAAGATGCGCGAGGAGATCGACGCGCTGCGCACCATGGGGCGAGATCCCATGGACGTGCTGATCCTGCCGCGCATCGTGGCGCTCGTCATCGCGTTGCCGATCCTGACCTTCCTCGGCGCCATGAGCGCGCTTTACGGCGGCGGGCTCGTGGCCTGGGCCTACGGCGGCATGAGCCCGGACATCTATATCGAGCGGCTGCGCGAGGCGGTCTCGTTCACGCACTTCCAGGTTGGCATGATCAAGGCGCCCTTCATGGCACTCGTCATCGGCGCGGTTGCGTGCACGCAGGGGCTCGCGGTGAAGGGCAGCGCGGAATCACTCGGGCTCGAAACCACGGCCTCGGTCGTGAAATCGATCTTCCTCGTCATCGTGCTCGACGGTCTCTTCGCCGTCTTCTTCGCCTCGGTGGACATGTAGGCCATGAGCGGGGACCCCATCATCGACGTTCGGGATCTGGTAGTCGGCTTCGGCGCGCGCACCGTGCTCAACGGCGTGTCGTTCGACGTTCAACGGGGCGAGATCTTCGGTTTTGTCGGCGGATCGGGCAGCGGCAAGTCCGTGCTCTTGCGCACGATCATCGGCCTCATTCCGCGCCGGGCAGGCACCATCGAGGTGCTGGGCACACGTCTCGACCAGGCAAGCGACGAGCAGCGCCAGGGCGTGGAGCGCCGCTGGGGCGTGCTGTTCCAGCAGGGCGCGCTGTTCTCGTCGCTGACGGCGCTGCAGAACGTGCAGTTTCCGATGCGCGAATACCTCGACCTGCCGCAGCGGCTGATGGACGAGATGGCGGCCGCGAAACTCGACATGGTGGGCTTCAGGCGCGCGGATCATCACAAGATGCCGTCCGAGCTTTCGGGCGGCATGACCAAGCGCGTGGCGCTGGCGCGCGCGCTCGCGCTCGATCCCGATCTCGTGTTCCTCGACGAACCGACGAGCGGGCTCGATCCCATTTCAGCCGGCGACTTCGACACGCTGATCCGCACGCTGCAGCGGACGCTCGGGCTTACGGTGTTCATGATCACCCACGATCTCGAAAGCCTGCATACGATCGCCGACCGGGTGGGCGCGCTCGCGGACGGGCGCGTGGTCGCGACGGGATCGATCGCCGATATGCTCGCCTCCGACCACCCGTGGGTGAGCACGTATTTTCGCGGGCGCCGCGCCTCGGCGCTCACCTCCCGTCTTGCCAATTCAGAGCCTTGAGGCACGAGAAACATGGAAACGAAGGCGCGCTATCTCCTGGTCGGATCCTTTGTGCTCGCGGCAACGCTCGCCATGTTCGCGTTCGTCTACTGGCTGCACAACACCGGCGGGCTCGGCGAGCGGGAGCGCTACCGCATCCGCTTCGAGGCGCCGGTCTCCGGCCTTCTCAAGGGATCAAGCGTGCTCTTCAACGGCATCCGCGTGGGCGAGGTGACGGAGATCTCGCTGTCGCCCGATGCGCCGAAGGACGTTCTGGTGACGATCGCCGTCGATCCGGCGACGCCTGTCCGGACCGATACGGTGGTGAGCGTCGATTTCCAGGGCCTCACGGGCGCACCCGTCATCGGTCTCAGAGGCGGTGACGCGGATGCGGCGATGATCGGCGGCGCCGTCGGCGATATCCCGCAGCTGACCGCAAGCCCCGACGCGAGCCTCAGCCTGACCGAGTCCGCGCGGGGGACGCTGCAGCGGCTCGACAAGATCATGGACGAGAACAGCACGGCGCTGAAGGAGGCGATCTCCGGCTTCAGCGCGTTTGCGGGTGTGCTGTCGCGCAATTCGGAACGTATCGACGGCATTCTTGCGGGGCTCGAACGCTTTGCCGGCGGCGGCACGGCAAAGCCCGGCATCTATACGCTCACGGCGTTCGACAAGGCGCTGTGCGAGACGCCGTCGCAACCCCAGCTTGCGATCCCGGAGCCCACGGCGCCGATGGCGTTCAACTCCGACCGCGTGGTGGTGATGGGCGATCCGCCGGCGGATGCGCCGTTCGCGCAGGCCCAGTTCACGGACAACGCGCCGGCCGTCATCCAAGGCAAGCTGATCGAAAGCCTCGAGCATACGAAATGCTTCTCGGCAGTGGGCCGGCCTGCGTTCGACTCGCCGGACGCCAGCGCGCAGCTCCAGGCGGAAGTGCGCCGTTTCTCAGTAACGATGACCCCCTCGCCGACGGCCGACGTCGAGCTTGCGCTCAAGATCGCGAGCCCGGGCGGAAAGATCACGGAACAGCGCATATTCCACGAAAGCGCCCCGCTCGCGGCGGTGGATTCTCAATCCGCAGTCAACGCGCTCGACGCGGCCTTTGGAAAGATCCTGGCGGAGGCAGTTCCGTGGCTCACGTCGCTCACCATCGAGGCGGCGCCGGCGAAGGCCGACGACGGCGACTTCCCGGATTTCCCCGAGCCTCCGCCGGCTGAGCCTGCCGCACCGGAAGCGCCTGCCCCTTAGGGGCCAATTACGACGGTGTTGCTTAAGAGGCCACGCGCCGCTGGTTCCGTGCGCCTCAATCCATGTTGGAAAAGCGGCCCGCTCCGCGGCGGAACACCTTCGTGTATCCCGTCACGTAGGCGATGAGCCAAAGAACGGCCGCCAGCGGCACGGCGACGGCCAGCACCATCAGCACCGTCATGGCGAGGCCCAGCGCGACCGCGAGCCCCACGAGCGCCATAAGCGCCACGACGAGATAGCCAGCACCGACGGCGACCCACCGGCGCCAGCCGCTGAGCTGTTCCGTAGTCTCGGCCTTGCCGTGCCTGTTGATCACGATAACCGGAGGCTCGCGCCGGGGGCTCATAAGCTTCGCTCCAAAAGTGCCTCAGCTTCACAACCGTGCCGGGCCGTTCGGGGTTTCCCCTATCATATAGAAAGAAAGGCCGCGGGCGCGAGGGGCGCACCGCGGCCTTTGGCAATGAAATCGGCGGTCCGGCTATTTGCCGAGCTGCTCTTTCACCTTGGCGGCGAGCTGAGGCAGGGAGAAAGGCTTGGGCAGGAAGGCGAACTGCTCGTTCTTGTCCAGGCTCGTCTCGAAGGCCTCGTGCGGGTAGCCCGAGACGAAAATGATCTTGAGCGACGGGTTCTTCTTGCGCAGCTCCTTGAGCAGCGTCGGCCCGTCCATCTCCGGCATGACGACGTCGGACACCACGATGTCCACGTTGCCGCCGACCTCTTCCATCACCTCGAGCGCTTCGACACCGGTGGACGCTTCGAGCACCTCATAGCCCTGCCGCTTCAACGCACGGACGGCGAACGAGCGCACCACATCCTCGTCCTCGACCAGCAGCACGCGGCCGGAGCCCGTCAAATCCTGCGGGGGGCCGCGCCGCTGCGCCTTCTGGGCAGCGAGCTCCTCCTCGTTGTCGGGCATGTAACGGGGTAGGTAGACGCGGAACGTCGTCCCCACGCCCACGGTGCTCGCGGGATAGATGTAGCCGCCCGACTGCTTGACGATGCCATAGACCGTCGCAAGACCCAGGCCGGTCCCCTTGCCCACGCCCTTCGTCGTGAAGAACGGCTCGAAGATCTTGGCCATCACGTCCGGCGGAATGCCTGAGCCCGTGTCGGAGATCTCGACCATGACGTACTCGCCGAGAGGCATCCCCTCGTGCGCGAGCTTGCGGCTTTCGCGCTCGGAGACGTTGCTCGTTGCGATGGTGAGCGTGCCGCCCTCCGGCATCGCGTCCCTGGCGTTGTTCGCGAGATTGAGGATCACGTGCTCAAGCTGCGTGCGGTCGGTCTTCACGTACCAGAGGTCGCGCGCAGTCGGCATTTTCAGGTCGACTTTCTCGCCAAGCTTGATCTTGATCAGCGGCTTCCAGTCGGCAAGGGCTTCCTGCAGATGCAGCGGTTCGGCTTGCAACGTCTGGCGGCGCGAGAAGGCGAGCAGGTTGGCCACGAGCCCCGCCGCGCGCGTCGCGCTCGAACGGATGTTCATGATGTCCTTGTGCGCGGGGTCGGTCGGCCGGTGCGTCTGGAGCAGAAGATCCGAGAAGCCGATGATCGCCGTCAGGACGTTATTGAAGTCGTGGGCGATGCCGCCCGCGAGCTTACCCACCGCTTCCATCTTCGACGACTGCGCGAAGCGGGCTTCGAGCGCTTTCTGCTCGGTCGCATCGATGACATAGAGGATGGCCGCTTCGCGTGCGTCGCGCGCCTGCGTGAGCGGTGCGAGGTAAAGGCGGCAGGAGAACTTGCCTTCGGGGCCCACGGCAATGTCGAGCGGGGTCAGGCTCGGCGTGCCGGCCAGAACCTGCTGGATGGCCGTCGAGACGGAGGCGGACGTATCGGTGTCTGCCGTGCGGCAGAGAACATCCGCCGCCATCTGTCCGATCGCCGCCTGGCCGTCCGGGATCATGCGGGCGAACGCGGCGTTGGTGCTCATGAGGCGACCGTCGGAGCCCAGCGTCGCTATTCCGAACGGGGCCGACTGGAAGAAGCGGGCGAAGCGGATTTCGGCCGTGTCGGGTCCGCCGTTTTCGCTGCCGCCCTCGCGGCGGAAGGCCGCGATCATGAGGCCGCCTTCGGCATCGCGGCGTGCGAAGAAGCGGAGCGGAACGGGCGCGCCTTTCTCGAGCGCCACGTCGAGATCGACGCCCGCGCCATGCGTATAGAATGCTGCGGCGGCACTGGCGATCAGCTCGGCGTCGTCCGGCGGCATGATGTCGGTGAGCTTCAGGCCGCGCTGCGAGAGCGCCACCGGATCAATGCCGAGCCAGCGGAGCAGCGTGGCGTTGAGACGGCGCACGGTGCCCTTCGCATCCACCTCCATGAGGCCGGCCGGCACGCTGTCGAGACGTTCGAGAGTCGCTTCGAGCGTTTGCGCGGCGCTCATCTGGCGCGCGTGCTCGGCCGTGACGTCCGAGACGGTCCAGAGAACGAGCGGACCCAGCTCGCGCTCGTAACCCGGCACCGTGCACGGCCGGTGCGCGACGTGCAGGAGACGCGGCGTCTCGCCCGGCACGACGATCTCGATCTCCTCACGCCGCGCCTCGCCGCGCGAGGCGGCACGCTCGAGGCGGAAGTAGGCGGCCGCCGCGCGCGGGTCGACGCCGAGGAGCGCTTCGAGCGCGTTGACCTCGTCCACGCCGCGCGAGCCGGCAAGCTCGCCGAGCGCACGGTTGGCATAGAGCGGGCGTCCGTCGCGGCGCGTGACGAGAAGGCCGTCGTCGAGGCCATCGGCAAAAGCGCGGATCATATCGTTGTCGCGCACGCGCTCGCCGATGCGGATGTGGCCAGCTGCGTATCCGAAGATCGCGAACAAGCCAGCCATGGCGAGCACGGCCAACAGCGTGAGCAGGAGCGGCTCGCCGGCGGGCGATGCGACGAGGGCAAGCACCATCGCGCCTGCCGCCAGCGCGGCGACGAGAATCGGAACGATGCCAGGCTCGGATACGCCACCGTCGAGGGTTTGGGCGCGTGCCATGCCGGCTTTGGATTGGCGGGGCTCGCTGTCGCTCATGAAAGCGAAAGCTATCTGATTCTCGGCGCTCGCCGCGTCGGATGCCTGCATGTGAACCTTGGTACTCATTACGCTACGTTACGCCCGTGTGGTGGTCGGCGGGGCCTCTGCCGAAGGCGAAAACCCTGCCGCCGAACAAGCGCGGAAAGCCCCGCGCCGTGGGATTCACACTTCGATCAATAGAGTTAAAATGCCATAAATTCCGGGCTATACGGGACGGTGGCATTCGGCTCGAGAGGACGCGCGGGAAAAACCGTGACGACTGGTGATGTTGGACGTTTTTGTTTATCTCGCGGTTGTGATGGCGCTCGCGGTTTTCATGATCGTAGGCGCGTTTCTGCTCCGAACATTTCTTGCCGGCGGCAGCCCGAAGGAGGCCGTCGGGCGGCTGTTCGCACCCAAACCGAACCCGCGCGTACACGTGGTCGAGCAGTACAACGTCGACAACCGCCGCCGGCTCGTGCTCATCCGTCGCGACGATGTCGAGCATCTGATCATGACCGGCGGGCCGGTGGACGTCGTGATCGAAACAGGGATCGCGGCGCGCGTGGGCACTCCTCAGGCGTCTTTGGAGGGTGAGGAGACCGCGGCGACATTCCCCTCGCGCGTTCCGGTTCGCCCTTGAGACACACGCGGCTATGCGGCACGACGCGGGGCCATGCGTGCGCCGCTATCCTGCGCGAAAGCCGGCTCGGGAGCACCTGACCGATCATAAGGACGACTGATGGCTAGAGACCGGTTTTTTCTCCGCTACGATTTGGCCGTTCTCGCGTTCGCGCTTCTCGTGCTCGCGTTCGGTGCGAACGGCGCGGGCGCCCAGACCTTGCCGTCGCCGCTTCAACTTCCCGGAGTGCCGGCGGCGCCTGCCGAAACGCCTCCAAAAGAGGCAACGCCCGCACCCCAGCAGCAACCGGCAGCCGAAACCCCTGTCGTCCCGGCCGAACCCGCACCGGCTCCCGTTCTGACGGCCGCCGAGCTGCAATCCCTCGCCGAGCTTCGCCAGCCCGTCATGGAGCTCAAGGGCCTGCTCGAAACGCTCGAAGGCTCGATCGAGCGAAACAAGGAAAACGACGCCGAACTGGCGCGTCTCAGGGCCGAGCTCGTCGATCTCGTCCAGAACGCGCAGGACCGTCTCACCACGCTGAAATCGAAAACGGACACGCTGCGGCAGCTGTTCGAAAAGCTGAAGCCCGCGCCGGATACCGATGCCGCGCCGGAAACGGAGCAGGTGACCGCCGAGCGTGCGCGCCTCGCCACGATGCTCGGCGAGATCGACGGGGCGAGAAAGACGGGCGAGCTGGTGCAGGTGCGTGCGCGCCAGCTTCAGACGGACGTGCAGAAGCTGCGCCAGGATCTGTTCACGCAGCAGATCCTCAATCGCAGCCCCTCGCCGCTCAAGACGAGCACATGGGACAAGCTCGTCTACGATTCACCGGGCGCCTGGCGGCAGATCGTCGATGCGGCCTCGGGCTGGCTGCAGGCTGCGTCCGAGCAATGGTTTGCGGTGAGCGCGCTCATCGTCGGCACCCTCTTTTTCTATATCGCGGTCGCCACCCTGGTCCGGCGCTTTGTCAGCTACCAGCTCGACGCCGCTCGCGTTGCGCCGCCGCGTTTCGTCGAGCAGGCCGCGACGGTCGGGTGGGTGGCCCCGCTGCTCGCCTTGGCCGGCCTCGGCACCATCGGCGTTCTGGCCGCCGGTCTCGATGCGCTCGGCCTTCTCACGCTCGACGTGGGCTCGATCGCGCAGCGGGCTTTTCTCGTGCTGGCCGTGTTCGTCGCGGTGCGGGCTCTGACGCAGGCGGTGCTTCAGCCGCAGCGTCCCGACTGGCGTCTCGTCGACATCGCGACACCGGCCGCGCGCCGGCTCGCCCGCATCGTCTCCGGCATCGCTTTCGTCTTCTCGATGGATCTCATCCTGCAGGAGGTGATCCGGCGTCTTTATCTCCCGCTGTCCGTCAATGCCATGGAAACGGTGCTGGCGAGCGTTGCCATCGCGCTGTTGCTGCTCAAGCTCGTCAACACGCCCTTCGACCTCAAAACCGACGATGGAGACGGGCCGGTTGCGGCCACGGCGGAGGGGCAGCCTCCCGCGCAAGGTCTGCAAGCGGGCGTGGGAACGGCCGCCGAACCGACGGCGCCGGAGGTCCCTGCCTCACCTCTCAGGCCTTACCTGATCAAGCTGCCGGCGCTTGCGGGGGCGGTCGCGCTTCTCCTCGCGTCCCTGCTGGGCTACGTGGGGCTGGCGCGCCTGATCGCCACCCATGTCGTCGTCACGGGCGGCGCCATCGCAGTGGTGCTCGTCATCCATCTCGCGATCAGGTCGCTGCTCGCGGGACCGGTGAAGTCCATGCTCGAAGACGGCTTCGGGCTCGATGCGCATCAGGGTGTTGCGCTGAGGCGCGTGGCGTCGGTGGTTCTCAACGCCGCCTTGGCGCTGGTCGCCATCCCGCTCGTGCTCGTGACCTGGGGCTACACCACGCAGGAGGCGCTCTCCTGGCTCCGGGCGGCCGTTTTCGGCTTCGAAATCGGCGAAGTACGGATCTCGCTCGCGCGCATCCTGTTCGCCATCGCCCTGTTCCTCGCGCTGGTGTTCGCAACGCGGCTCGCCCAGAAATGGCTCGACACCGGCGTTCTGCGCTCGCAGCGGATCGACCAGGGAATCGCGAACTCCATCCGCACCGCGGTCGGCTACATCGGGTTCATCCTCGCCGTGCTGGTCGCCGTTTCCTACGGCGGCCTCGACATCACGAACTTCGCCATCGTCGCCGGTGCGCTGTCGGTCGGCATCGGCTTCGGCCTGCAGTCGATCGTCAACAACTTCGTTTCGGGTCTCATCCTGCTGGTCGAGCGGCCGATCAAGGTCGGAGACCGCGTCACCGTCAACAATCAGGACGGCTTCGTCCGGCGCATCTCCGTGCGCTCCACCGAGATCGAGACGTTCGACCGGGCAAGCCTCATCGTCCCGAACTCCGAGCTCATCACGGCGACGGTCACGAACTGGACGCACCGCAATTCGCTCGGGCGCGCGCTCGTCAACGTCAACGTGAGCTACCAGTCCGATCCTGAGCAGGTGCGCGACATCCTGCTCAAAGTCGCCTCCGAGTGTCCTCTCGTCCTCCAGCATCCGCCCCCTTGGGTGGGATTGGAGAACTTCGGGCCCAACGGTCTCGAATTTCTGTTGATCGCGGTCGTCGGCGACGTGACGGCGGTGGGCGGGGCGCGCTCGGATCTCCGTTTCCGGATCCTGAAGGCGTTCCGCGACGACGGCATCGAGATCGCGCTCGCGCAGCACGATGTCCATCTGCGCGATCTCGACGTGGTGCGCGGCGCACTCGCGCGCCTCGCCGAGGACCGTGCGCGCGAAAGAGGCTCGGTCGAGCCGGATCCGAAGCCTGCGGGATAAGGCGATGCGATGGCGCGGCAGGGCTGCCCCAAATCCCACCCGCGCGTTGCCCTGCTCTATAGTATGTCGCGGAGCCTATAATAGAGCATCCCGAGGGCGAGCAGCTGGCTGCCGAGAAACTGCCCGACCGGGAGCCGCACCTGGCGGATGCGCTCGAACGCATCCAGGCGTTCCATGGTGCCGGCGATGGCGTCCGCGACCACCTCGCCTGCGATGTGGGTCGTGTTGACGCCGTGCCCCGAGTAGCCTTGCATGTAGTAGACGTTGGGCTCCAACCGACCGATGGCGGGCGCGCGGCTCAAGACGAGGTCGATCTTGCCGCCCCATGCGAAATCGAGCGCCACGCCCTGAAGCTGCGGGAAAACCTCCACCATGCGGGGCTTCAAAGTCGCGCGGATGTCGCGCGGATCGCGGTTGGAGTAGTTGGCGCGGCCGCCGAACAGCAGGCGACGGTCGGCCGATAGGCGAAAGTAATCGAGCACGACGTTGCTGTCGGCGATGGCGAGATCCTGCGGGATGATCTCGCGCGCCATGCGATCGGACAATGGCTCGGTGGCGACGATGTAGCTGCCGGTCGGGAACACGAGGCCCGAGAGGGCGCCGCGCTGCAAGGCGGGCTCGGCATAGCCTGCGAGCACGACGGATGCGGCGTCGACGCGGCCCTTGGCGGTTTCCGCGAACGGCTTCGCGCCGCCGCCGAAGGAGACGACGGGCGAGCCCTCGAAAATCTTCACGCCCTGCCCGACCGCGGCGCGGGCTTCGCCCAGGCACAGGTTCAAAGGATGCAGGTGGCCGCTTTTGCGGTCGATCATGGCGCCGTGATAGGCGCGCGAGCCGACGACGGCGTCCATTCCGGAGGCCTCCACGATTTGGAGGTGATCGCCGTCACCGGTCTTGATCCGCTCTTCTATATAGGAGCGTAGTCCGGCCATGTGGCGCGGGCGGGCGGCGACCTCGGCCCATCCGTACTTCAAATCACAGTCGATCGAATGACGCGCGATGCGCGTTTCGACGATCTGGTGGCCGAGATAGCGGATGTCCTTCAAAAGACGGCGGCCGTCCTCGCCGAGCTGCCGCTCGACGCAGTGCTCCCCGCTGATCCCGGCGATCATCTGACCGCCGTTCCGGCCCGACTGCCCCCATCCGACGCGGTGCGCTTCCAGCACGACCACAGAGAAGCCCCGCTCGACGAGACTCAGCGCGGTGGCGATGCCGGAGAACCCTCCGCCGACGACACAGACGTCCGCCGCGATCCGCTCTTCGAGTTGCAGATAGCGCGTGTCGTCGTTCGAGGTGTGGGAGTAGTAGGAGCTGATGACGTGGGGAACTGACATTCCGTGAAACATAAAGCGTTTCTCGTGGACGTGAAACAGCGGAGGCCGTCATACGGCTGTCGTCGAATCGCGGCACTGGGGCGTTGCATGCGCTCTCACCCTTCCAAGCTGGCGACCATCGCGGGGCAGGCCCTTATCCCCAATCGATCAACCGTCGCTCACACCGCCGTTCATTACCTAGATCCTAACGAAATCCTTGAGAATCCGGGCCTCACGAGCGCTTTCGTGGCAGCGCGGCAACAGTTGCACTCTCGTCGATGCCGAAAAGGCATTGCTCGATTGTTGCGCAGGGGAGAATCGCAGACTTTCAGGGCCAGCGGCGGTTCCGAGGGAATCTTCGCGCCGTCAATATCGTAGAGCGCGGCCTAGTTTGCGTAAATCACCGAGTATCAGGGCGTCCGCCATCTCGATTACCAACGCAGATTGGGAGAAGGTCTATGAATAAATTGAGCCTCAG
>ERZ869909.962-NODE-962-length-26682-cov-31.788686_pt1 | contig 26682 bp, 30 predicted proteins | sample MGYA00520892_ERZ869909 | MGnify/ENA primary metagenome ERZ869909 (study PRJEB32215, sample SAMEA104723947) | bioreactor metagenome | biome: bioreactor; feature: anaerobic bioreactor; material: water | place: China | collected 2015-03-12 ... | reverse complement strand
CGGCTGACGCGCTGCGTGCCGGTCCAGGTGAAGCCCTCGCGGCCGACCGAGATGGGATACTCGTAGGCTTGCTTGTTGGGCAGCACGAAGTACAGCTTACGCGATTGCGTATCGATTATGATCGAGCCGACCTCTTCGCTGCGGTCGAAATAGACAATCGGTGGCGCTGCAGGCGCGATATCCGGACGTTCGCCTCCGTCCATATGCTTGGGATAGATAACGGGCTCGTAGGCTGCACGGCGCGCTTCGCGCTCAAGGCGCTCCGCTTCTCGCATTTGCGCATCATGTTCAGCGACAGAGTCGCTGACGAACTGCGCCTCTGCCGGCCCCGCAAGCAGAGCGACGTAGGCCGCCAATGCCAAACACGTTGCGCGCAATTCCATAAGCGCCCCGCAACCGGTTGATCGTTTTAGCCCTAATAGGCACCTCGCCGCCGCTGGACAAGTCCGATCACATTCCAGTTGGTGCGCGAAGGGTCAACTGTTGCAGTCCGGCCCCATCGCAGGACGGCGAGTTAAGGTTCCCATCCCATCTTTGGGAAACGTCTGTTTTTTCCATCGCCTAACATAGGCATCTAAAACCCAACGTCCCATGTGCAGACATCGCAAGCCGCAGTATCGTGCGGATAGGCGTTCGGCATTGGGACGGCAGCTTTCGAGTGAATAGCAGGCGCTAATCCACTTTCGAGCCCGTGCGAGAAACGGGCCGCGTCAAGCTTGGCCGCCCGCTTGCCTTACGGAACAAGGGTCGCCGGATCGAGCTCGCCCTTGAGGAAGCCGTAGCTCTTGGCCGCTTCAAGGCGCTCGCCAAGCAGCGTCTTGAATTTGTCGTCCACCTCGATGTTGATCTCGTCGCGGGACTTCGCCGCATAGATCGGGTTCTCGTCGCTGAGGCTTTTCACGACCTCGGCATCGATCCGTAGCGCTTCGGCGAACCAAGTGGCGGACTCATCCGGATTTTGCGCGATGTACAGGATCGTATCCTTCAGCGCCTCGAGGTAGCGCGCCACGGCGTCCGGATTGCTCTTGAGATACTCCGAGCGCACGATCGACGTGAAGGGGAAGGGCCATGTGTGCAGGCGTTTGGCGCCGAGGCTCTGCTCGAGGCGCAACGTCTGCGGCTGACGGATGACGACGGAATCGACGAGCCCCTTTTCCAGGGCTGCGGGCAATTCGTTGGGCTGCAGGTTGACGAGTTCCACGTCCGACGCGTGGTCGATGCCCTTCTCCTTGAGAAGCAAGAGGAGGTCGAGGTGCGATTCCGAGTTGAAGGATGCGCCGATCTTCTTGCCCTTGAGATCCTCGATCGAGGCCGCCGTGCTGTCCTTCGACACAAGCAGCGAGTGACTTGAGCCCCCGAGCCCCGCCACGAACTTGACGGAGCCCGGCGCCTTCACGGAGAGATTGAACGGCGGCAGGAAGCTCGTCACCACGGCATCGAGCTGGCCGGACGCCAAGCCTTCCATCATCGGCGGTCCGTACTGGAATGCGGTGAATTCGGCGTCCAGTCCGTGCTTCGCGGCGATGCCGGCCTTGTTGAGCACGACGGGCACCTGTCCGTTCATGCCGGACGGATAGCCGATACGGATCTTTGCGGTCTCGGCCACGGCCGCACCACCGAGTGTCAACGCGCTCAGAAGAGCGGCGAGAACGAGGGACGCGCGAGACAGGAGTTGGAGCATTCGGATGTTTCCTTTGTTTCTAGCGAGGATAGTGCCAGGGGACGATGGCGCGTCGCTCGATGACGCCGAGCGCGCCGATCATCACCGCTCCGAGGAGGCCGATGACCGTCATGCCTACGAGCACGCGTGCCGTCTCGAGGTTGAGGCGGCTGATCTGGATGAGGTAGCCGAGGCCGGATTGAGCGGCCACGAGCTCGGCCGTCACCACGGCCATCCAGGCCTGGCCCAGTCCGATCCGTAACCCCGTTGCGATCATCGGCAGCGCCGAGGGCAGCATGACCGTGATCAGGAGCGCGGCGGGCTTCGCGCCCAGCGAGCGCGCCGCATTGACGTGCTCGGCTTCGAGCGAGGTTCCGCCTGCAAACGAGTTGAGGAAAATCGGGAAGAACGCGGCGATCGCCGTGATGAAGAAGCTCGGCGGGTCTCCGAGTCCCATCCAGAGGATCGCAAGCGGGATCCAAGCAATCGGCGGGATCGGCCGGATCAGCGCCACGAGCGGCATCACGAGCCCGCGCAGGATGCGCGAGTAGGCAAGCAGGAGCGCGAGGGGGACAGCGAGGCTTGCCGCGATCAGAAAGCCTGCAAAAACGCGAACGATACTCGCTCGAACGTCCTTGATGAGCGTGCCGTCGGCGATAAGCTCGCCGTAAGTCCAGAATACCTCCACGGGCGGCGGCAAAAGCACGGCGCTGCCGAGCCGCACCGAGGCGAACGTCCAGATCGCGAGGAAGAGTGCGAGGCCGATCGCGCCGAGAAGGAGGGTCGAGGCGGCGGCGCTCGCCCGCTCCGGCCAATTGCCCGGTCCCTTCATCGGAACACCTTGCGCGCCTCGGCCCGGATCAGCTCCGTGATTTCGCGGCGCCGTTCGATGAACGCCGGCGTATCCGTGACATCGGGCGCGCGCGGTCTCTCGAAGGAAATTGGGATCTCGCGGGCGATGCGGCCCGGCAAGGTTTCCATCACCACGACGCGGTCGGCGAGAAAGATCGCCTCCTCGATGTCGTGCGTTACAAACACCACCGTCGGGCGCAGCTTGTCCCAGATGGACAGCAGCTCCTCCTGCATGAGCGCGCGCGTCTGCGCAACGAGCGCACCGAAAGGCTCGTCCATCAGCAGCACGGGCGGTCGCGTTGCAAGAGCCCGTGCGATGCCGACCCGCTGCTGCATGCCGCCCGACAGGCTCGAGGGCCAGGCGTCGGCAACGTCGGCGAGACCGACCATCTCGAGAAGCTCGTGCGCGATCCCGCGCGGGTTTTCGAAGCCCAGCCGGCGAGGGCCGAACGCGACGTTGTCGATCACGGTCATCCAGGGGAACAGCGAGTGCTTCTGGAAGACGATGCCGCAACGCGCGGAAGGACCGAGATGCGGCTGCTCGTCCAAATAAACATGCCCTCGCGTCGGCGCACGGAAGCCCGCGAACACATTGAGAAGCGTCGATTTCCCGCAGCCGCTGGGTCCGAGCAGCGCCACGAACTCGCCGGCGCCGACGGAAAGCGAGACGTCCTCGACGGCCGGACGCCGCCGCCCCTTGAATGCGATGGTGACGTTTTCGAGGCGCAAGCGCGGAAGGCCAGCCTTGGGTTCCACCGTCTCGGGTGCGGGCTCCCCGCCACCAACGATATGCAGACGCGGAGAGATTGGGCCACCGCCCGAAGCTCCGCTGAGCGGGCTCTCGGTTGCACGCAAGGAATGCTCGCAGACGCCACGTGCCACCTGACCACCCGTCGTTTGATTGCCAATGAAGTGCGGGGCAAACGGGTACGATGGGCGTCGCGCGCAACGAAGAAATAAATAATTGAATTCTTATGCTTGGACGTGCGCAACGGCAATTAATTGCGAGCTGAGAGCAGGCGGTGCCGTCACGCCGGCAAGAACGGCCTGCCGAGCTCGATGACGCGCTCGGCACGTGCATACCAGCCTTGCGGCGCGTGGCTGTCGTCGTGCAGGTAGCACCGCACCCGCACGAGACGCGACCCCGCCGTGAACGTAAAGTGCCGGCTCATCGGCGGGCACGTAACGAAAGAATGATACTTTGAGAGCTGCGCGCAGTTGACGAAGTTCGTGCCCCACCTGCTTTCGACATGGCTACGTCCGCTCAGCACGTCGTCGGGGTGCGTGTGCGTATGCCCTCCGAGCCAGATGTCGACGGCGCCGGGATTCGCTTCGAGATAGCGTTCAAACCTCTGCGCCTTCGGCTCGTCGTCGACGAAGTAGAGATAGGATGCCCCTTCCGGGACGCCGTCGACGCCATGGTAACGGCCATGGCGCCACCGTCCATCCGGATAGCGCGCCACGCCCTCGTAGTCGCCCGATGCGACTGTCGTCTCGCGCAGCATGTGGTGGTGGGCGCTGACGACGATCTCGCCGGCCGCCTGCGCCGCCTCGACATTCTCGACCCACCAGTTCCACGTCTCGCCGGTGACGGCGCCAGCCGGCGAGCCTCCGCCGAATGCTTGCCGCCCGACCGGATAGGGGAGGTCGTTGCGGTCGCTCATCAGCAGGAAGCGGATATTGCCGGCCCTGAACGAATAGCGATCCCACGTCCCCTCGATCGGATAGGGACGACGCGCGGGATCGACGCCCGACGTTTCGGGGTTTTCGCCCAGAGGATCGATCCACTTGCGGAACCACCAGTTGGCGGGCTTTCCGGCGCTCGAGGGAGCGTCTCCCGGCGAGGCGTCGTGGTTGCCCGCCACCGGATAGATCTGCTCGCGCTTGTGGTGCTTGAGGACGCCAAGCTGGCGCACCACCTCCTGGCCCTGCTCGTCGTCCGGCAGATCCCAGCGTCCGGCATTGTCGCCGAGGTCGAGAGCGAGATCCCAGCGGAACGGAGGTCCGCCGAGATCTCCGCCTTCTTCCGACTGCCGCAATGCCGAGGCGAGACTCTCCGGGTAGCCCGCGGGCGGCGTGAAATCCATGTCGTTGCGAATGGCCGCGGCGACGGCGCGATCGGTTGCGACATGCGCATCCGAGAACACCCACAGGTGCAAGGTATCGGCCTCGCCCGTCGGAGCGGCAGAGGATGAAGCAGGCTCGTTCGTCATTCGGTCGCATTCCCAACGGTGACGTGGCGGCCGAACCCTAGTCACGGCTTGCGAGGACGAAAGAAAAAAAATCGTCTAAGCTTATGGGGAAACTTCCCGTCGCGTTGCAGCCTGCCGATGTGTGCTTGCAACACGCGCTGAATTGGGGACACGCTACTCCGGCGATGCCGTCTAGCGCCGCGGCGAAGCGCGACGGTCCGCTTCGACAGCGGGACGCACCCGTCGTAGATCTCGACCTCAGCCTCGCGGTGCCGTCATCATCCTGGATCGGGACGGCCTGGAGGAGGCATCGAACGGCTTTGATGGCCCGGCAGAAGCTGAATACGAGCGGCTATTCCCTGCGCTTGACGGCCGCAATTCTTATGGAGCGTTCTGCGTGCGAGCAGCCGCGTCATTTCTGATCTGAGGGAGTATACATCTTAAAAGGAGGCTCACACCAACATGGACCGGCGGCCCCATCTGGGCCACACGGCGCGCATCATCCCGGCGGAGTACGCCAAGCCGCTTACCAAGCCTCAGGAGAACGATTACAACGATGCCGAGACCATTGCCGAGGCGGCTCTACGCTTCAACTTGCGCGTCGTGCAAGAGAAGACGCAGGATCAGTTCGACCTGCAGGCGCTGCAGAGGTACGTGCCCGGTCCGAGTCGCACCGCACGGCGACGATCAATCAGATTCAAGCCTTCCTGATACAGCAGGGTCTCGCTATGCGCACCGAAGCACGTGCACTATGCCAGTCTCTGTTCCGATTCTGGAACAGCGCGAGCAGCCACCCATCATCACATGAAGCAGGTAGCCGTCATTCCCTACAAACGTGATGCCATGGGCGAAATCGAGGTTCTGCTCGTGACATCCAGGGAGACGGGCCGCTGGGTCATCCCGAAAGGATGGCGGATGAAGGGGCTTCCCGACCATAAGGCAGCGGCCGAAGAGGCCTTGCAGGAGGCAGGCGTCAAGGGCCGCGTCGATCGCGAACCGGTGGGCGGGTATCATTACTTCAAGCGCTTTAGGTACAAATTCGAGTTGGTGGAGGTCTCGGTCTTCCTCCTGGAAGTCGACAAGCAATTGTCGAGCTGGTCTGAAGAAGCGCAAAGGAAAAGATGCTGGTTCTCCATTGCCGATGCGAAAAGAATGGTAGATGAGCCAGGACTGATGTCCTTGTTGGCAACGCTGGCGTCGCATATTGGGCGAGACAGGTAGGCGGGGCGCCAAGGCTTGCGCCGGATGCAGCGAAGGGAACCGCTCTGCAGTGATCCGCATTGCAGATTCAGCATCCGGTGCCGCGCGTCCGCTGCGATCCGTTTCCCCGCTGCGATGAGCGACTATTCGGACGGATTTTGGTTCGGAGACGGCGATCGGTCAGGTTGCTGGACAGACGGTGGCGTTGTTGCGGGGACGTTCGCCGGGGACCGCGGCTCCTCTCCACTAAAAAATAGTGCAAACGCCGATACCGCCAGCAAACCAACTGCGATGGACGCCCAGAATAAGGGCGTATGACGACGCCCGTTAGGTGACGGATGCTTCGGTGACATGTGCCGGTCGTCTCCTCATCTCCGAAGTCCCTGCGGCCCTTCAACGGGCGATCGAAGCCATCCGGTCGCTGGTCCGGGTGCCCGAATGCCGCCGCAACAACGCTACTGACCTTGCGCTTCAAACGCACCGCCAGAGTTTTTGTTCGTGCTCTTCTGTTCGCGTTGCGGCCCCCGACAATTCTTACCCATCGGAAAGTCGGTCAGGTAATCGTCCGCATCACCAGAGGCTTGGACGTGTGATCATCAGCCAGAAGATAGCGACAACGGCTGCAAAGGCCGGAAATCCAAACGCAAACCACCAGCGAAAGAGGCGATGGTAGAGAGGTGGCAGCGGGTGTCCAGAAGAGGCCGAAACCACCGCAAGGTCGCGCATGCGCATCTGCATCCAGACTACGGGCAGCCAGAACGCGCCTGTCACCAAATAGAGGGCGATGGAGACAACAATCCAGCTGTCGCTTAGCTCATAGCCAGCGATATGAACGAGCCAGATTCCCGTCAGCGGCTGTGCAATAACGGCAGACGCCGTAAAGAGGAAATCCGCTACGACGACGATGCGCGCCACGCCTGCAATCACGTGGACATCGCCCGTGCGGTGCGCCAAAAGCATAAAAAAGGCGATGCCGGCGCCGGTGCCAAGGAGCACAACCGCTCCCATGATATGCAGAAATTTGGCAACGAAATACTCCATCACCGATCCTCGACGATTGCCAATAGCAGAAGGTTGAACGCGATGATCGGCCAGATCTTCAGCATGGGGCCGAGCGGATCGATCCATAATTGCGGCACAAGAATTGTGCCGATTATCGCGTAAACGATCGATATTGCCACACCTGCCCATAGCGCCACGCGCGTGGTCCGTCTGAACGCAATGCCGACACCGATGGCAATATCCGCGGCCCCACCAGCGATGATGGCGAGAGCGGCTACCCTGTCTGAAACTCCGCCCTCGCGCATGATCGACATGCCATTCTCCCAGCCTGGCCCGAGCGAGATGAACCCGGTCATGATCCAGAACAGCGCAAAGACACCGAAGGCGAGAGGTTTCAAGAGGTAGAGGTTGGCAAACCATTTCTCTTGGACGGATGCGGGCGATTCCTTCAGTGCGGCCGCAAGAGATCGTGGCTCAATGTGCGTCACTTCCCGCCAACGGTCGTTGTTGCCGACAGCCCCCCGCCGCATCTCGAGCTCGGCCGTCGTGCGGATTGGCGGACGCCAGCCCAACCCGCCTGCAACGTCTCCTCCAAGGTAACCCAACCTCATGAGCCAGCCCGGCAGAGTGACTGCCGACGCGGGATGGAATCCGAGCCACCGCCGGTACAGCTGCACCACCTGCTCGATCGTCAACACATCGGGGCCGGTCAATTCCAGCACGATTTTCGATGGAGCGTTTGGACCCAGCATCAGGCTGACCGTCTCGACCACATCATCGAGCTGCACGGGCTGAATCGGCTTCGTATCCTCGAAGCGAGGGAGAACTGCGAAAGCCGCCAGGCCTCTAAAAAGTGCGCTTCCACCATAAGCTGGCGGGCCGAGGACCACCGATGGGCGGAGAATCACCCACTCCAGTTTTGACTGCTCGACGATCCGATCACCTGAGTACTTGCTGCGGGAAAAGGCTGTCGGCTGCTCACGGTCCATACCGAGAGCCGAAAAATGTATGAACCGCTTCACACCCGCTTTCTCTGCGGCGCGGACGAGACGCTGGACGCCACCGCGGTGCACTCCGTCGGTTGAATCCGAGGCATTGTCCTGGAAAACGCCGGCGCAATTCACAACCGCGTCTTTGCCTGTCAACACGACCAGCCAGTCGGCATCACTTGCCGATGAAAGATCCATTGTCAGCGCTTCGGGATCGTTCTTCGGCGGGCGATGGTAGACTGCGGACACATCGTGCCCTTCCCGGCGAAGCGCGGCAATGACATGAGCACCGATGAGCCCGGACGCACCAATGACAAGAACTTTCATGGACTACCTTCACAAGACGCTGCTCGTCTTACGCTTATGGGGCCGACCGCGGCAGAAGACGGTAGGCCGCTGACATCACGGCCGTCATCTGCAAAGTTTCCAGAAAGCCTGAGGCTGGTCCCCGCAAACAGTCTGTGTTCGGCATGGCGATCCTTCGCATCACGAACGCCCAAGGGATAAGAGAGTTCGCGTTCAGCCGGAAAAGAAGAAGTCACCTGGCGCAATCGAGGAACCGAGTGAAGATTTCGGTAGGTCCGGTTTGCTTGCGGACTAAGGCGGGGGCCATGCGTGCTCCTCGCGCGACCGGGATTGATCGAATACAACGAGCAATATGCCGGCGACGACCAACGCCGGTACCAACATCGAGGGCTTAGCAGGGATGGAAGCAGCCGTCTTTGCGACGGTTGAAACCGCGCTTACCGCTTCACCGACCTGCTCGCCCGCCTCCTCGATATTGTCAGATGCTTCCTCATCCTTGACGCCGCTGACCAGCTTGAAAATCAGGGCAAGGACTAGGAATGCGGCCGAAACAGACAGGAGCGCCCCTATCGAGCCGATATAATCGGAAAGCCACACGACGCCGGCACCGAGGGCAAAAAGACCTGATAAAGCCAGACAGGCTGCCATGCCCGCCGACGCTTGATACGAGGCCACCTTTGCCCAAAATGACTCTTTGACATTGCCGATCAAGAGATATCGTTCCTCGTACGAGATAATCTCAAGCAAACGGCGCTTGGCCATACAGGTTCCCTAACAGTCCTGATGCAAGCAGTTCGTTGGCCGGCTCGCTTCTTCATTTATCTGAGCAATGCGCCGGGCAGTGGATGTTGGCCGGATAGGGAACCGGCGAAGGCTCCTTCGGTTGAGCTAGGAAGCTCGATGGAACCGAACCCATGATCCATTATCCCTCTCCCCCCTATCCCGCGCAGCAGCAAAGCCCTCCCGGGCTTACCAACAAAATGGACCCCGTCCCAGACCATGGAGAGCAGAGTTACAAAGGCTCGGGGCGCCTCAAGGGAAAGAGGGCCGTCATTACGGGCGGTGACAGTGGCATCGGACGGGCCGTCGCCATCGCCTATGCGAGGGAAGGCGCCCACATCCTCATTTCCTATCTCAACGAGGACGAGGATGCACGGGAGACCGCGAAGCTCGTTGCCGAAACAGGCCAAAAGGCCGTGCTTGTTCCGGGTGACATCCAAGACCCCGCCCACTGCCGCACCATCATCAAAGAAGCAGTATCCGAACTGGGCGGTATCGACATCCTCGTCAACAACGCCGCGCACCAGGCGACGTTCAAGGAGATCGAAGACATCTCCGACGACGAATGGGAACTGACCTTTCGCGTCAACATCCACGCCATGTTCTACCTGACCAAAGCCGCCGTGCCGCAGATGGGGCCTGGGAGCGTCATTATAAATACCGCGTCCATCAACTCCGACGCACCCAATCCGACTCTGCTCGCTTACGCCACGACGAAGGGCGCCATCCATAACTTCACTGCCGGGCTTGCGCAGCTGCTGGCAAAGAAGGGCATCCGCGCGAACGCGGTGGCACCGGGCCCGATCTGGACGCCGCTCATACCCGCGACGATGCCCGAGACCACGGTCAGCACATTTGGAGAGAACACGCCGCTCAAGCGCGCAGGGCAGCCGGCGGAGCTCGCCACAGCCTATGTGATGCTCGCAGACCCGCTCTCAAGCTATGTCACAGGGGCCACGATTGCGGTCACCGGCGGGCGGCCTTTCCTGTAGATCGCTGGGGCGTCGAAAGCCTGTAAGGAGGATCCGAGCGATACCGATCCGAAGCTGTCCGAGCTCGCGCTCCAGGAAATCAACTTGAAGGCCGAGCCTGAGCCGAACGCTGAGGGCCGGGCCGAAGGTGGACGCAAAAGAGACGCTGAGTAGGACCTCGAGGGCCTGGCGCCGGCGGGCCTGCGGCTCGACCATGTTCTTTTGAGCCGGCGCTTGCGCCGCGACTGGTGAAGATTGCTGTGGACGCGCATATGCGCGGCGAAGCTGGAGCCCGCGATCATGCGCCGGTGTGGGCGGTCATCCGCCGCTGAGGGGTACAGATGTTTCTCGTGCAGATCTTGTTGCCGCTTCATGACAAGACGGGAGACGGCTTTTCCAGGGAGAAGTATGAGGCCATTGCCTCAGAGCTGACCGAGCGGTTCGGTGGCGTGACAGCGTTCACGCGCACGCCGGCGGAAGGCCGATGGAAACCGGAGGGCGAGTCCACCAATGAGGACGACATCGTCGTGATCGAGGTCATGGTCGAAGACCTGGAGCGCGCTTGGTGGCAAGACTATCGAAAAGGATTGGAGCGGGCGTTCAAGCAGGACACCATCGTAGTGCGGGCGCAGGATATTCGCATGCTCTAGCGCCGTTCAGCGGCTCGTGGGCAGCTTGCGAAGGCTTTGCAGCTCCCGTATCCGGGCTGCAAGTCGCGGCTTGCGGCAGGGCGGGGCGGATCGAGGGGAACAGCTTCGCTCTCGAACCCGTTGCCCCGATGTGGGAAACGAGGCGTGAGGATTTGACGGATGGGCGAGATCGACGAGTGTTTACCTGCTTATCTCTTTGTAAGCAGAAGCGGCGAAACCTTCGGTGTCAGTTTAAACGCCGACGGCAGGGATTTGCCTACAAGCGAAGAAGAATGGGTCTTGCGCACCGGCTTTCCGCTTGGCGTCCATGATCCCGTGCCCGCGCCGATCGACCCGGAACCCATTTTGAGGGGTATCCGGTCCCAGGGTTACTTCATATGGCGCGTGAGACGCACGATTCCTTTTGGCACGACACAATAGAAGTGCTTCTGGCGTGGCGCCCCACCTACCGCACGCGGCATTGGATCGGTCCGCAATGTCATGAAGCGCGACCGCGAGGCTGCCTCCTGGCTCCTATCGATCGAAGAAGATGCACATGGATCCACCGAGATCATCCGCTAAGACGAAGGGTCACCTCGGGCATGGGGCGAGACGGAATGCGCGTGAGAGAGAACGACGGGGCTGCGGGAATTGCCACATATTTCATCCGAGAGAGCTCCCGCGAGAAAAATTTGAGAGCTTCGATCGTGAACCATTCTCCCGCACAGCGGTGCCCGTCAACGTGATCGCCGCCGCCCTGCTGGAGCAGGGAAAAACTATAATCGTTGGCACCTTGAAATCTGAGCGGAGCGAAGACAGATGCGTTCCGCCAAACGCGGTCGTCCCGATGAATGCCGTAGACGTCGAGGACGACGAGAGTTCCAGAGGGGATCCGAAAGCCTTGCCATGCGATCTCTCGGCAGCTGCGCGCGCCGAGCAGAGGCGTGAAAGGACAGAACCGCCGGATCTCATGGACGAAACATTCAAGCATCTCGTCATTCAATGCCACTTGGTCCCGGAGTTCGCCGGTCTCGCTCAACTTCAGAGCCGCGAAGTCGAGAAAATACGGAATGGCCAGTGCTGGACGGATGACATTCAATAGCTCCACCGCGGCCACCTCGACGGGAAGCAAACCGCCATCCCTATCCCGGAAGTTCGCGATGCGTGCGAGCGCGCTGGCAGGCGACGGAGCCAGGGTTTGCTCACGTGTCGAGGAAACAACGCCTTGCATCCAGCGCTCCGATCGTCGCCTAGCAAGGCGTCCCTTCCAGTTTCGCCACGCGATGCCTCCGAACGCATCGACCATGGCGCCCGCATCAGCGGAACGCTGCGGAATTTCCTGCGGTAAAAGAGGGATTTCAGCCCATTCGCACATGGTACGGAACAGAATGGTCTGCACTTCAGAGAACAGGTTGAGATGTGTGTTTGGCTGCCACGATGCCGACGTTTCACGCCAGATCCTGGTCAGGATTCGTGTGAACGAACTCAGGTTCTGAGGTCCCATAAGCGCAAGATACATATCTTTACGGTGGCGATGCGCGGCGCCATCGAGCCCGTGGATGCCGCCTTCGCCTAGGAGAGTCTTTTTGATCCGGCCCGGAGTGACGTCCCTGCGTTCAACAGAGCCGGCATCATAGAAAAGAGCAGCGGCTTCGGGTCCGCCTATGCAGACGGCCTTTTTCAGCATGAGGCGGCATGAAAAGGCGTCTGCTCCAAACCGACGCAACCTGTTCGACGCAAACCGGTAGCCTTCCAGAGCGAGAGCCACGGTGCTGTCAGGAAGAGGATCTCTGGGCGGCTCGTTCATACCGGTGTTCCGTCGGTTTGTGGTCGAAGTGAACGGTTTCTGCGGTCGCCAATTGCAATGGTGAACGCCCCGTGCCGGAGGCCTCGCGGCTCGGCAGCTTGCCGGCGGACCTCGCGCGCCCGTTCCGGCCATCGCCGAACACGGAGCACAGGGAGCGGGTGCCGACCCGCACGCTACTCCGTCAGAGTTGGTGCATTGGGGAGGCTTTCTCCGCGCTCCGGATCCGGTGGGCCGGCCAGGAGCATCATGATTGCGATCACCAGCAAGGCCGCAATGATGCCCCCAACTACGACACGGACGCCGCTACCGGGCCCGCGAGGTCCGCTTGAGCGGGGGTTTGTCATGATTGCGCTCTCCTTTTCTTGCAGGCGCTAAGAACCCAGGCTCGTCCCACCTCGAATACTCCGGAACCTTTAACTTCGGCCAGGGTTGCGCTTAAAACCGTGAGGAGGCCCCGATGTTCCTGCGTATCGACCGGCTCCAAATCGAACTTCCCCCTCCTGCGCAGCAAGATCCGAACGGAGCGGCTGCACTTCAGGAATTGCTTGGCGGCAAGTACGGGGAGATGTCGACACTCGGCAACTACATGTTCCAGAGCTTCAACTTCCGAAGCAAAAGCAAGCTGAGACCGTTCTACGAACTCGTGGCCAGCATCACGGCGGAAGAAATCGGCCACGTCGAACTCGTGAGCAACGGCGTCGCCATGCTGAACAACGGCCCCGAAACTGCAATAGACGAAACGGACGGCGGAGACATCACGGACGCTCCATTTGATGCCATGAAAGACATCCGCCTTGCCGCCTCTTTCCTGTCAAACGGCGGCGGAGCGGCTCCGGTCAACAGCAATGGGCATTCGTGGAACAACGATTTCGTAACCACCACGGGAAACGTGGTGCTCGACCTGCTTCACAACTTCCATCTGGAATGCGGCGCTCGCCTCCATAAGCTCCGTGTTTATGAGACCGTCTCGGATCCGCTAAGCCGCGAGATTTGTGGCTACCTGCTGGTGCGCGGTTCGGTGCACGCGCACTCATACGCTCTCGCTCTCAAGAAAATCACGGGTGTGGCCATCGAGCAGATGCTTCCTGTGCCCAATATCAACCTCGACAAGATCCCCGAGAGTCAGAAATACCTTGCCGAAGGCTCGCACCGTCGGCTCTACACGTTCAGCCCCAGCGACTACACCGGCATCGCCGGCGTATGGAGCGCGGATGAGCAGGCGCTTCCAGGAGATCCGCCCGGCGCGCTCGAAGTCGTGGAGGGTGCGCCCGAGGGCGGAAAAATCCACGAGCTTGCGGGCGTCCCATCCGCGTTCTCTCCAGATTACGCGCCCGAGGAGATGTTTGAAATCGCGGCCCGCCTTTATCAAGCCTCGCGGTAGAGCGGAACAAACGCTATGAAAATCTTTGGTCACTCCGCCCATCAGGTCCTGATTGTCTTTCCCGTCGGTCTGCTGATGACCTCGCTCGTCTTCGATCTGATCGCGCTCGCCACTGGCTCAGCACAATTCTGGATCGTCTCGTACTGGTTGATCGCAGGCGGTCTCATCGGTGGTGTGGTTGCCGCGGTCTTTGGTGCGCTCGACTGGTCACGCGTGCCCGGCCACACCCGCGCAAACCGCATCGCGATTCTACATGGTGCGGGCAACACCGCGGTGCTGCTTCTCTTCGTTGCGAGCTGGTCCATGCGATCCGTGCCCGAACTGGCGGCCCCCTCGTTGGCAATTCTGTTGTCGATTATCGGCGCCAGTCTTCTCGTGGTCACCGGCTGGCTGGGCGGAGAACTGGTGGCCCGCTTGAGCGTTGGCGTAGACGAGCACGCCCACGTCAATGCCCCGAGCTCGATGGCTGACAACGCCATTATCGAGCAGCGTACGAGCTATCGTGATGCCGCGTGATGGGAGCCGCCCCGCTGACCGCAGAACCGTAACGGAGAGGGCGATCGCCCGGATAAGTACAATTGCAATCAGAACCCTCACATCCGTCATGCGCTTCTCTGCTTGGTCAGGATCGCTCAACGCCGGTGCTCCGATAAGACATGCCTTCGGCCGTGTAATTTCCCAGCGGGGTTTGACGGTCGATCGACTGCATCAGATCGACGCTTACTCTTCATCGCAATCCCGACATCAAGGCCGCTGAGATTAAGCAGTGGAGATGCTAGCTCGTGCACTTCCCCTTCCTCGGCATGCTGCACGGCAGCATGCCGTCTGCACTCTGGAAGAGGAATCGTAAATCTCCCATCGACCGAAGTGCCCGTTCTCTTGACAGATCGCTCACCGCGAACTTAACTTAACAAGATGATTGAACGACAAGAGCAAACGCTTAATCGACTCTTCCACGCCCTTTCAGATCCGTCGCGGCGCGCGATGTTGAGACGTCTGGTCGACGGGCCACTCACGGTCAGCGAGCTTGCCGAACCCCTCCCAATGTCGCTCGCGGCAGCATCGCGCCACGTCAGAGTGCTCGAAGAGTCGGGGCTCCTTCGCCGCGACGTGTCGTGGCGCACTCACACCTGCACTCTGGACGCGGAACCCCTCGCAGCGATCCGAAGCTGGATCGAAGTTTACGAACACTTCTGGCGCAACCGCTTCGATACGCTCGATGAGGTTTTAAAAGACCGTCGCAGGAAGCGGCGCGGGACGACGTCATGAGCACCGGTCCTGAACGCCATTTGGTATTTTCACGCAGGTTTTCGGCATCTGCCGCGGAACTGTACGAGGCATGGACCGAGCCCGAGGTGATGCGCCTATGGCTCGCGGCGGGACCGAACATCGTGGTCCAGGCGCAGGCTGACGTGAGAATTGGCGGCGCTCTGCTCATCCGCACGCAAGCGCCCGACGGTACGCTTCACACGATAAACGGCACATATCGGGATCTGGCGCCCGAAAAGCGCATCGTCATGACGTGGACCTACAGTGGGCCCGTCGCGCTCATATGCGGAATGGAAACGCTCATCGAAATTGCTCTGTCCGCACACAGCGACGTCGAGACGACGATGACGTTGACGCAGACCAGATTTGCCAGCGACGAGGCAGCCGCCGCGTACGAAGGCGATTGGCCGAGCTGCTTCGAAAAGCTCACGACGGCTCTGGCTGGGGCGAACCTAAAACAAGAATAAGAAGACTACGAATTCTGGGAGGAAACATATGGATACCGATGGGACAGCGCCGCGCGAGCGGGCGCCGTGGATTACCGCGTGGTTTATCCTTGATGCCGTCGTCGCCTTGGCGCCGCCCCTGTACTGGGCCTTCGACGGCAAGCAGACCCCAATTCTCGGGCTCCCGGCGCCGGTCTTCTATTTCGTCGCCGTCGCAACCTTCATCGCAGCGAGCATTGTCGCGGCATACGTTTCCGAGGCGCGTTCCGGAGGCCTCGGCTCATGATCATTACATTCGGCGCGATCGCGATTTTCTTTGCCATCATCGTTCTCATCCTGCATCTGAGCGGGATCAAGGATCGGAATTTCACTGAGTACGCCGTCGGAGGGCGGTCGTTCGGCCCGAACTATCAGGCCATGTCGTTCCTCAATACATGGTACCCCGGCGCAATGTTCACCGCGTTCGGTGGAATGGCCGCAAGCGCGGGCGTCATTTCGTTCTACGTCCTCTCCTACAGCCTGCTCACCGTGGTGCTGATGTATGTCATGGCAAAGCCCGTGTGGGTGTGGGGCAAGACCTTTGAGCTGCGAACCCAGCCCGATCTTTTAGCGCTGCGCTTCGACTCCCATCACATCAAGACGATTGCTGCCGTGGTCGGCATCATTTCCGGGATTCCGTGGCTTGTTCTGGGCATGCAAGCGCTGGGCACGCTCTTTTACCACCTATCCCTCGAGACGCTGACGTTCACGCAGTCCGTTATGGTCGGCGTCGCCGTGATCGCCTTTCGCCAGATCTGGACCGTCAGAATGGGGATGCGCGGTGTCGTCATCTCCGACATGGCGCAAGGCATCGTCGCCTATATCGTCGGCACCGCCATGCTGGTCGGCTTGATCGTCTGGATGATGTGGACGCGCGACATCGGTTTCGATTCACTCGATCCGAAGATGCTCGCGATCCCGAGCATCGGCTCCACGGAAGGGCCGCTGTACGTATTTAGCCTGATCCTGACCGGCGCGATCGGCGGATGGTGCTGGCCATACATCTTCGTTCGGCTCTTCACGGCCAACGGCGTGAAGAGTTTGAAGCAGTCCGCGGCGATTGCCGTGCCGCTCTCGCTCGTATTCTGCGTCGCACTCCTCGTGTTCGGGATGCTTGCGTCGCAAATCCCGGGCGTCTCCGATGCGCCGAACGACGTCTGGTTCATTGTGAGCCGAGAGGCCGGTGGTCTGTGGCTTCTCGGACTCGCAGGCGTCATTGTGCTCGCAGCCTCGATGGGTCACACGGATGGAAACATCCAGGCGACAGGCGCTCAGATCGCCAACGACCTGATCGGCAACTATTGGAAGTTGAGCGAAAAGCAGCTCATCGTGTTTGCGAAGGTCGGGATGCTGTGGCTCACGCTCCTCGCATCGTGGCTCGCGTGCCTGGAGCTGCCCGCACTGTTCCAGCTCGCCGTGCTGGCCTATCAAGGCATCATTCAGCTCGCGGTGCCGCAGTTTCTCGGCATTTTCTGGAAACGCGGCAACAAGTACGGCGCCATCGCCGGCATGACGGCAGGCTTCATCACCGCAGTCGCGCTGGAACTCGTGTTTCCCGGCCATCTGCCGTGGGCCTATGGCCTCACGTCGGGCGCGGTCGCACTCGTTGTCAATCTGGCGATTTACGTGGGTCTCGCCTACCTTATTCCCCAGTCGGCGGCCGAGCGTCAGCGCGTGGACGATCTCTTCGAGATCGTACGCGAGCGGCGCGATCTCGCAGGCGCAGACGTCGATCCTCAGCCCGTGGTGGCGTGAAGACACGTCACGCATAAGGGAGGCATCCCATGAGCGACATCTTTTCGGACTGCCATCGCGCGCTTCAGGATCGCTACGAGGCGCGCGCTCTGGCGGACCGCACGGTCGAGGCCATCGTGCACGGCGAATTCACGGAGCAGGACATCGCGTTCATTTCCGAACGCGATTTCTTCTTCCTTTCGACTGTCGACCCCAACGGAAGCCCCACGGTCTCCTACAAAGGAGGGGCCCCCGGTTTCGTCACCATCGAGAACAACACGCTCGTGTTTCCATCCTTCGACGGCAACGGCATGTTCCTTTCGTTGGGCAACATCAGCCACAGCGCCAAAGTCGGCCTGCTCTTCATAGATTTCGAGCGTCCTCGAAGATTGCGCGTGCAGGGCGTCGCAAGCCTTGTCGAAGGACCGAACTCGGTGCCGGGTGCGCAGATTCTCGTGCAGGTGAAACCGCAGCAGATCTTCGTCAACTGCCCGCGCTACGTGCACAGGTACAAGCGCATCGAGACGTCGAGATACGTGCCGGACCAGGAGGGCGCAGCACCTCTCGCCGAATGGAAGCGTCTCGAGGTGGTCCACGACGTTCTAACGCCCGAAGACCAGGCGGCCGCTCGACAGCAGGGTATTCTCTCTCCGGAAGATTACGCCGACAAAGTGGAGAAGGGCGAGGGATAGAGAGATCTCGCCCTTTCGCGCGCAGATGGCGGCGTCACCGGCCATTCATCAAGACTGCCGAGAGGACGCGCGCGTTGCAACCTCACAAAAATAGACGGCGGTAGGCGCACTGGCACCCTCAACATCTCCGCGCCTGCAAGATCACACGCGACGCTGAAAGACTATGGCGGACTCGGGCGTTGAACGGCGGCTAAACTTTTGCGGGTGTCTCACCCCAGCCGATGACCGATGTCTGCCGAAGGAGGCTTAGTGGGTGCTAAAATTGCTGCAAAGCCGCCGGTGAAAGACGTATCGCTCAACTTCCGCTCTCTCGGCAACGCTGCCATCGCCGCCGGTCCGGCGGAGCATTGTCGAGAATCTGTTTGGGGTCAGCGAGAGGTTTTCGCTGTCGTCGAGCGCCGCCCGATTCTCACCAATCAGCGGAGGGCAGGCGTGGCGCCTTTGTGAAAGGTTTCGTTCAGCCATCGCATTTGGCGTTGGATCGTCGCAGGCACCTCTCTCCCCCCGCAGGCCGGCCAAGCCTCATTCTGACATGCCGCAGCGGCGTTCAAAGATCTGGTTGCTCGCTTCGTCAAGGGTGTAACGTCGAGGGAGGTGCATGGTGTTGAGGCAGTTCAAAGCAGCACCCATCGTCATCGACGTATTTATGGTGCCGCGCCGATCGATGACGGCTGCATCCCGCTTCACGCTGAGACCACGTTCCGCCCGCGCAGAGCTTCGCGCAGTTTGCGGTCAAGCGCGCGTAATCGCACCTCGTCGGATGCCAGGGCAGCCAGCGCCTGGATGGCCCGCTCCTCGCTTTCGTCAAGCCTGCGCGGCTTGTGATCGATCACGCACAACGAGCCGACAACGAACCCATCCTCGTCCAGGACCGGGGCGCCGGCGTAGAAGCGAAAGTGCGGCTCGCCTCTTACGGCAGGATTGTCGGCGAAGCGAGGATCCTTGGCGAGATCGGAGACGGAGAAGACCTGCTTCTGCATGATGGTGTGATTGCAGAACGCCCAGCTTCGGGGCGTTTCCGCAAGATCGAGCCCGACCCTCGATTTGAACCACTGTCGGGTCGGCGTCAGCAGGGTCATCAACGCGACCGGAGCATCGAGGCTCCGCGCCGCCAGCCAAGTCAGCCGGTCGAATGCCTCCTCGGGAGGGGAGTCGAGCAACCCGGTGCGTTCGAGCGCGACCAGCCGTTGCCTCTCGTTGAGCGCGATCGGGAAGGGGCAGTCGCCCGCGTCCAGCGTCATTTCCTCGCCGTCCTTAAGCAATGTGCGTATGACTGCCACCGCTTCGCCGGGATTGTTGACCCGCACCACGCGGTTGGACAGTTCAGGTGGAACCCTTGAGGCGGCGCCCACAGCGACGATCCGGCTGTTCGCGAGCATTGGATTGTCCGCGAGACTGCGCAGAAGCGGCGTCCGATCCGCACCCTTCCGTTCGATATCGACAAGGACCGCGTGCGGCTTGATCGACCCGATCGCCACCAGAGCCTTGAGAACATCCTCGAATGTCTCGGTCGAACACTCCGGCACTTGCGCGAAAAGCTGCTCGTAGGTTGCTGCTCGCTCGGTGGAGCCAATGACGACGATGACCGCTGATGACAGCGGCGCGGCTGGCCGGCCTCCGCTTTCGATCAGCGCCATCACGTCTGCCCGATAGACCCGCCGATGCCCGCCGGGGGTCTTCCAGGAGGCGATGGTCCCGCCCTCGATGAGCAGTTGCGCCGTTCGGACCGACACGCCGAGCAGCTTGGCGGTATCGGCGGTGGTGAGGATGTCCTTGGTCATTTTCCAATCCCGCAGGTCGACGGGAGCCTATCCGATCCGCCACAAACATGCCATAAATAATATAATTGCATAATTTGATAGATTTGATACTGAGGGGCCTCCCAGGATGGAGGTCCATGCAAATGAGTGAATTTGAGCACGGCGATACAAGCGAGTTCGCCCGACGGGTGTCCGAGAACCAAGCCAGGCTGACCGCCAAGCCGCGAGCGGCGTACGATTTCATCGTATGTGGCGCCGGCGCATCCGGCTCAGTGGTGGCGCGACGGCTGGCGGAGAACCCGGATGTCCACGTGCTTCTCATCGAGGCGGGCGGAAGCGATGAGGTGGAGACGGTCCTCGATCCGTCGCAGTGGCCGCTCAATCTCGGCAGCGAGCGCGATTGGGGCTTCCAGGCCACGCCCAATCCGCACCTCGACGGACGGACGCTGCCGATGTCGATGGGCAAGGGCCTCGGCGGTGGCTCCAGCATCAATGTGATGGTGTGGGCGCGCGGCCATCGCAGCGACTGGGACTTCATCGCGGCGGAGACCGGCGACCCGGCGTGGGGATACGAGTCGGTGCTCGACATCTATCGCCGGATCGAGAATTGGCAAGGCGTCCCCGACCCGCACTACCGTGGAACGTCGGGCCCGGTGTGGGTTCAGCCCGCGCGCGACCCGAGTCCGATCGCGCTGGCCATGCTCGACGCCGCGGAAGAGATCGGCATCCCGCGGTTCGCCCATCCCAATGGAGCGATGATGGAAGGAGCGGGAGGGGCCGCGGTGGCCGACATGCTCGTGCGGGACGGCAGGCGCAATTCGCTCTTTCGCGCCTATGTGCGCCCCTGGATGGACCGGCCCAACCTGACGGTGCTGACGGGGACGATCGTCCGCAGGGTCATTTTCGAGGGCCGTCGCGCTGTCGGTGTCGAGATCCTTCGCGACGGACGCATCTCCACGGTCCGCGCCACGGAGGTCATTCTCTCGCTGGGCGCAATGCACACGCCGAAGGTGCTGATGTACTCAGGGATCGGCGACCGGTCGGAACTCTCCCGCTTCGGCATTCCGGTCGTTCAGCATTTGCCGGGTGTCGGCCGCAATCTGCAGGACCATGTGGCGTTCTGCTGTATCTGGGAGTATCGCGAGCCCATCGCCGCGCGCAACACCGGCAACGAGGCCACGCTCTACTGGAAGACGCGTCCGCAGCTCGAAGCGCCTGACCTGCTGTTCTGCCAGGTCGAGTTCCCGGTGCCGAGCGAACGAACAGCTGCACGGGGCGTGCCGGCGCATGGCTGGACGATGTTCGCGGGCCTCGCGCGGCCCGCCAGCCGCGGCAGGCTTCGCCTCACCGGGGCCGACCCGCTGTCCGAGATCGAAATCGACGCCAACATGATGTCAGAGCCCGCGGACATGGAGTCCGCACTCGCGTGCATCGCGCTATGCCGAGAGCTCGGCAGCGCCAAGGCATTTCAGCCGCTTGTGACCGGCGAAGCCTTGCCCGGACCGCTCAAGGGAGAGGCGATGAAGCAATTCGTCCGCGAGTCCGCCGTCACCTATTGGCACCAGAGCTGCACGGCCAAGATGGGGCGTGACGACATGTCGGTGGTGGACGCGTCGCTCAAAGTCTACGGCGTCGAGGGGCTGCGCGTTGCCGATGCCTCGATCATGCCTCGCGTGGCGACGGGAAACACGCAAGCTCCCTGCGCCGTGATCGGTGAGCGCGCCGCTCAGCTGATCACCCAGACACATCGTATCTGAGCCGTTCTCGCCGGGGCCGTCGCTCCGGCGACAGTTCTGGCGCATCGCTGTGGGATCGTCCTGTGCATCGCGTGAACATTGCCGATGGGTCGACGGCGACGCCGCTCGACCAGCCTGCCTTTTCTTTGAGCGTGCTGGTCGTGACACAGGATCGCGACCTGCGCGAGCGGATCACCGCCTCCCTTAGGGAGCATCGGTGCCGCGCTATCGGGGCAAGTGGCGTGCCGCCGGCTGCTCGCTTCGAGAGCGACCAATTCAGCCTCGTCGTTCTGGATGTCGAGCTTGCGCCTCACGATGGCTTTGATGTGCTCCGCCAGGTTCGCGCGCAATCCGACATTCCGGTGATCATGATCACACGCAAGCGTCAGGACGATTTCGACTGCATCATCGGGCTGGAACTCGGCGCGGACGACTTTGTGAGGGAACCGCTCAACCCTCGCGAGCTTCTCGCCCGTGCTCGTGCCATCCTTCGTCGGCACGCAAGGGCGCATCAACCACCGCCTCAGTCCATGCGTGGGGGGTATCGCTTCATGGGCTGGGAACTGCGACGGCGCACGAGGTCTGTGACGGACCCGACGGGACAGATCGTACCTCTCACCAAGAACGAATATGCGCTTCTGAGCGCGTTTCTCGAGGCGCCCCGCCGCCCCCTCTCCCGCGTGTACCTCATGCGTGCCCTGCGGCCGCACGAGGATATCTATGACCGCAGCATCGACGTCCAGGTGCTCAGGCTGCGAAGAAAGTTGCAGCCTGAGCCATGTGCACGCCAGCTGATCAGGACGGAAAGAGGCGTCGGGTACGTTTTTGACGCCCTCGTCGAACCTCTATTCTGAGCAGCACGGCTATCGATAGTGACCCGCAGCAGAGCTTCGCTGCCGGATCACACGGAGTCAGCGCGCGCGACGTTCCGGAATTTTCACGTGCAGTTCAGCGTATCCGTGGATGAAGGTGGACAAAGACTTCACTGGCGGATGCAGCACTTCGATCCGCGGAAAGCGCTTCAATATCTCTTCCCAGAGGATCCGGAGCTGCAGCTCAGCGAGGCGCGCACCAATGCAACGGTGAATGCCGGCTCCGAAAGCAAAATGGCGCCGTGCGTTGGGGCGATCGATGAGGAACGCGTCGGCGTTTTCGAACAGCTCCTCGTCGCGATTGGCGGACAGATACCAGAGCACCACCTTGTCACCCCTGGAGATCTTTTTGCCGCCCAAGGACACGTCGCGCATGGCGGTTCGACGCATATGGGCGATTGGGCTCTGCCAACGCAGTACCTCGGGAGCGAGGCTCCCAATCAGAGACGGCTGCATGTGCAGCTTCTCCAGCTCCGCGGGGAACCGGTCAAATGCGACAACGCTGCCGCTCATGCTGTTCCTGCTCGTGTCGTTGCCGCCAACGATCAACAGCAGGATGTTGCCGTGGAATTCGGGGCGGGGCATGTCGCGCGTCTCGGGCCGAGCGGCCAACATGGAGATCAGGTCGTCTCCGGCCGGGGCGTTCAACCGCTCTTTCCAGATCGCGTCGAAAGTGGCGAAACACTCCTGCATGACGCGGAGCTTGTCCGCGAGCGTGGGAAAGGCGGGAGTGCCCGGCAAAGCCACCATCGCCTCGGACCAGCGGATGAGGTCGCGGGACCGCTCCTGCGGAAAGCCGAGCAGCGACGCCAGCGTCCGGGCCGTGAGCTCGATCGAGACGCGATCAACCCAATCGAAGGGCTCACCGACGGGCAAGAGGTCCAGAACCTCCTCCGACCAGATCCGAAGTTGGCTCGTCATCGCGGCCAAGCGCTCCGGCGAGAACGCCGGCGCAATCGCTTTGCGCTGCTCCGTATGACGGGGCGGATCCATCGAAATGAAAGCGGGGAGGAACTGCGGCTCGTCGGGATGCGAGGTGATCGTGATGCCGCCGTTGAAATGATCGGACGAGAAGGTCGCGGGATCGAGCTCGATGGCTTCGATGTCATGAGATCGCGTGATCGACCAATAGGAGCCAAACAGTCCGTCGGCGCAGTAATGGACCGGCGCTTCGCGACGAAGCCGTTCGAAGTAGCGGGGTGCCAACCCCATCTGGAACAACCCAGGCTGCGCCACATCGATTTTCTCGATCGGTAGGGACGCGAGCTCATTCTCGTAAACCTTCGCGTTGATGGGCCTGCTCAAAGCCTTGTTCATAGGAACTCCTCTTTATTGAAGGTTCCAAAATGCACAGCGGCGCGCTACGCGATGATTTCATCGTGGCTCTTGCGAGTTACATTTGCAGCCGACCTCGTGGGCGGGATGTCAGGCGCTCCCGGCGTATTTTCCGGCTAACCTTCACGGCCAGTTCGGCATTCGCGGAGCAGCGCGTCCACGGCTGCAAGGCGGCTGCCGACCTTCGGCTGGCGGAGGGGCTCAAGACGATAAACCGGCACGCCGGATCGATCACGGACGATAATTTCAAGTGGATGTGCGGTCTTCAGGACCAACGCCTGCCACGCGACCAGCTCAGCGAAGTCCTCGGGCGCCGCCGCCGTGGCGTAAAGCGAGACGAATGGGCTCCCGGCCAGCGACGCGTAAAGGGTCGGAGCCTCTGAAATCGGAACCTTAGGCTTGCGTCGGAATGCGTTGGAGGCAAGCGCCATTGCACTCCAAGGTTCATCCAGGCGTGTTCGGTCCAGCCAGATGCCAGCGGTGAAGCGCGGGTCCAGCTTCATGGTGAGCTGTAGTGCCCGATCGACGACATGTGTCGATTCATGGAGGAGGACATAGACCAGCGCACCCCCTGGTGCGTTGATCGACACCGTCGTCCCCGAACCGTCCTCGGAAAAGACCCTTTGCTCCTTGATCGTGAGAAACTCCGAAAGCGTTTCGTTCAAGATGCCGGCTCGCAGGGTCAGGTCGAATACGGGAAAATCCCCGTCGCTGACCACAGTCGTGAGTCCGTTCCCCGCTCCGTCGGGGACATCGATAAAGCTGAGATGCCGCAGATGCTTCCCGAGGAAATGCCTGTGCAGGGCGGGCAGCGCCGCCAGGGCAAGTTCGATCTGCGACCATTCCTCGGAGGTCAGTCGATGCGCACGCGCCGCGGTTGCGCCTGACTGCACGTAAGTGCTGATCGCCTCCGGGGACGGGGGCGCCACACGCTCGCGTAACGAGGCGTGCGGATCCATGCCGTGCTTGAGCTGCTCGCTATTTGGACCGTCTTGCGAGGGCGCGCAGAGAGGTGCTGCGACAGCGTCGGCGCAGGTCAGGATCAGCAGTGACGCGAGGGCATGACCAGCCCGTGATCGGGCATATCCACCGAAGAGGCTCATCCGTAGTATCCCAGCATGCCGGTGTTGAGATCAGCGGGCGGCGGCTTGCGACGCGGTGCGCGCCGCCGCATCGATCACGTCAGCCACGGCGCGCGGCTGCGTCAGGAACGGCACGTGGCTCGCCTCGACTTCAGTAATCTCGGCGCCGATGCGTTTGGCCTGCTGCCTCAGAAGGCGCGGATCGATCGCGCGATCCTGCGTCGCGACAACCGCCCAGCTGGGCTTTGTCCGCCATGCTGCTCGCGTGAGCCGAGCGCCGAAGATCGACATGTTGATCGGTACTTGCGAGTCGCGCAGGAAGGCTGCGTCCGCATCGGCGGTGTCGCCGGCAAAGCCTGTTTTGAAGAGCTCCATGTTGACGAAGCCGAAGCCGTCGGGGCCGGGCTCGATCACGAACTCGGGAGGCGCTGGAATGTCGGCGAACTGATCGCCCGTGCTTTCGCCGACATCGGGGGCGAGCGCTGAGACGTAGACGAGACCCGCCACGCTCGCGTCAGTACCGGCCTCGGTAATCACCGATCCGCCATAGGAGTGGCCGACGAGAATGCTCCGGCCATCCTGGCGCGCCAGGATGCGGCGCGTGGCGTTCACATCGTCTTCGAACGAGGTAAGCGGATTTTGCACAACGGCGACGCGGTAGCCGCGCGAGGTCAGCTCGTCATAGACGCCGCGCCAGCCGGAACCGTCAGCGAAGGCACCGTGAACGAGCACGACGTTTCGTACGGTTTGATCGTCCGGGATACGTGCCGTGGGCTCGGCTTGTGCGCAGCCGGCGACAGCGGCGATCGCTGCTGCTGCGACGACTGTGTCGCGGATGGGCGAGATCATGATTTGCTCCTTCTGGTTCAGAAACGACTTGCGACAACGATCGCCGGCGGCTGAAGCCTCTGCGGCGGCTCGCGCTTTGGCGCGGTTCACGAAGACATCTTCTCAAGTGGTCGGTATCGTGCCGCCGTCGATGACGTACTCTGCGCCGGTGATCGCCGCCGCGCGATCCGAGGCCAGGAACGCGATCAGATTTGCGATCTCTTCGGGCTTCGACGGACGCCCAAGCGGGATGCCGCCAAGCGACTCCATGATGATTTTCTTGCCGCCCTCGATGTCCGTCCCTGCTTCAAGCGCGAGGCGTTCCGCCAGGTGGACGGACGAGTCTGTATAAATCCAGCCCGGCGAAACCCGCATGACGCGAACCCCTTTGGGAGTCACCTCCTTCGACAGGCTCTTGCTGTAGGTGGAAAGCGCCGCCTTGGCCGCGGCATAGGCCGTCGTCGCTTCGGGCAGGGGCAGCATCCTTTGGATGGAACTGATGTGGATCACTACGCCGCTTCTCTGAGCGATCATGTCCGGGATGAGACTCCGGTCGAGCCGGATGGCCGGATAGAGATTGAGATCGAGCTCCTTCCGCCACTCGTTGTCGGTCAGCGCCGCAAAGCCACCTGCCGGGGCGGAAGAACCGCCCAGCATGTGCACAATGACATCCACCCCGCCCAGCCGCTCGCGCGCGGCCTGGGCCACGATGGCGCATCCGTCCTCCGTCGTAAGATCGGCGGCAACGAAGATGTCCTCGGGAAGCGTCTCAGGACGCGTCCGAGCTGTCGTCAGAATGTGCGCGCCGAGTTCGCGGAACAGGTCAACGGTCGCAGCACCGGTGCCCTTCGTCCCGGCGGTGATGAGCGCGCGCTTGCCCTTCAGCGAGAGAAATTCCGTCCTCACTGGATCCTCAGCGCGGCGATCTTGTCATCCTTGATGGTGAAGGAGAATTCGAGCGTTACGGGGCTGTTGGGGAATTGTCCGGTCACGGTCGCGCGGACAGAAACCTCGTCGCCTATCGCTGTCGTCTCGACGGGCTGGGCGACGTGATGAAACTTTTCCTTTGCCATCACCCACCAGATGCGGATCGCGCCGATGCCCACATGGCGGGCGCCTT